>Ga0307372_10005810_pt1 | contig 18319 bp, 9 predicted proteins | sample OX1MG_FD_202533 | JGI IMG/M metagenome (GOLD analysis project Ga0307372, IMG submission 202533) | Soil microbial communities from Risofladan, Vaasa, Finland - OX-1 | ecosystem: Environmental > Terrestrial > Soil > Coastal area > Acid sulfate soil | place: Finland: Risofladan, Vaasa | collected...
TATCCCTATTGAAACAACATCCAGGCAAAGACAGCTTGGTCATGAAACGCCGTTCCTGCGGATGGAACGACGAATTCCTCGTCGAAACCCTCACTGGAATAACGACTTAGTGAGCGCTGGCCCTGGTCAGCCGGGGTAGCCACCTTCTGCAACTTCGTGAGCTGCCGATTTTTTGTCCCGTCGGCATTGACCACGAACAATTCCAGCGCTTCGCCGACGGGGAAGGAATATACAATCTCCTTGCTGTCGGGCGACCAGTTCGGAAAGGTCGCGCCGACTTTGCTGACTTCTTTCACGATTTGCTTTTTATCGTTGCCATCCGGGTTCATGACGAACACGCTCACCCCGCCATCGGCGTGGCCGGTGTAGCAGATGCTTTTGCCGTTCGGGGAGATGGTCGGGTCGTGCCCTTCACCGAGTATCTTGAGATCGGTGCCGTCCGGCTGGATGCTGCCCATTTCCGGTTTGTCGCCGTGAATGCCAAAGACGATGCGTTCACCATCAGGCGTTCGTTGCCAGCTGGGCATGTAGCAGACGGCCTCCGATTTGACGAGCCGTTTTACGTTCTCACCGTCGGTGTCCATGACATAGAGGTTGTAAGGCCCGTCGCGATTGGACGTGAAAGCGACATGCTTGCCATCCGGCGACCAACACGGATAGCGATCCTCAGATTTGGGGCTACGCGACAGATTTCGTGCATCTCCTGTGTCCGGATTGACGACGAAGATCTCGGTATCCCCCGTGCGAACCGAAGTCACTAACAAGGCTCGTTGTTTGGTCGAAGATTGGAGTTGACCCGTTTGCCCAGGAGGCGGATAGGTCTTGGCCGCATCGTCGAGAACCAACACCCAATCCAGTTGCTCACCTGGATCGGGCGGAACAAACTCACGTTCACCCGTGTTGGCGAATTCGCCGATCTCGGTGGCCTTGCCCGTGCGGGGATTGAACCACCACGCTTTCACTTTTTCACCCGTGAGCTTGTCCATGCGCACCTTGAACGCCCGGCCAATCGGCGCGTACACCATCGCATAACTTCCAGCCGAGTCCCGCGTGGCAACAAACCGGTAGCGACCGGCACCGGGAACCGAGGTAGCCACTCGATCCGTTACCAGCACGGAATCATCGGGAATCCGCGTGAGGAAAGGTCGCGATTCGATGAGCCGGCGGCCGTGGATCATCTGATTGGCACCGGGTGCGTTGATGGCTTCGGTCCAGGGCATGAGCGGGTCGTTAATCGGATCTCGCCCCGGCTTCCACATTTGCCAGACCGAGTGGTGGCCGTAGGTGTGCCCGCAGGCCCCGTTGAACAAGTCCCAGTAAAGTGGGCGGCGCACATCGGCCGCCACGGAGTGCCCCTGATTCTTCGCATTGAAAGAGAGCGGGTGACCTTCGTAGATCGGCTCGCCATCGAGCACTGGCTTCACCGGCTTACGGTCGTAGTCGGCGAGGGTCTGGTCGTAGCGGCCGGTGTATTCCGCATCGTGGCCGTTCTGTCGCATGTTGAAGGAGAGCCAGTCGTCGTCGTGGAACCACTGAGCGGAACCTGCGCCTCCTGGTGGGTGGAACGTCATCAAGTGATTGCCTCCATCACCCTTTCGGAGGCCCCGAGCCATCGCGCGAATGACATCCTTTTGCTCATCTGTGTCCACACTTCGGTCCCCACCGAGAATCCAAATCAGCCCCTTATCCCGATATCGTTGGCCAAGCCACTCGCCGTATGCTTCTGCGTTTTCTCTGTTAAACAGTGGTTTGTCGCCCTGGACCTTATCGTGCCAGTACCGGCCCCACGTCGGAAGGAACCCAACGTACAGTCCGTTCGCGTTCGCTTTATCCACGATGTAATCGACGTGGTCCCAGTAGTCGTTGTCCGGCCCGTCCTTGACCGCAGGTTTTGCCGGGTCGAGGTTGGTGAAGGGCAAATGGTTGTAGGCGTTCGGAACTGTGTGCCCGTCGCATTCCGCGATCGCTACGGCCTGGATAACAGAGAAACCTTGATTGGCACGCTTCTCCAGGTACTCGTCTGCATCGGGCTTGTTCAACCGGTGGAACAGCTCCCACGCGGTCTCGCCTAGGTAGAAGAACGGTTTTCCGTCGGTCGTGACGACGAACCGCTTGTTGTCACTTACCCGCAGTTTCGGAAGGTCTGTGGCGTCGATTGACGAAGCCGCAAATCCGAGAGTCAACAAGCAGGTCAATAATCTCATCGTCTTACTCCAATTTGAGCCTCTTGCCCGTAGGCCTGCGAGTTCAGCAGGATCTTCAGCGTGAAGTCCTTGACTCGTCGCTCGTTCTCGGGCATGAACTTCGTGACGTGCAGGACTTCCGAACCGCGGACGTCTCTGAGTGCCGCGTCAGCGAAGATCCCCGGCAACCAGGCGTGGAAAAACGTCCCATCCAGGTAGCCATCGCCCTTCCGCTCGCCCTGGCAGTATTCTCCGCGCGTTTGGAACTGGTGGACCATGTGGTCGAAGACCGGAACGTGCTTCTCAGTCAGGAGCCGCCATTCGCCGCTCTCGGTGCCGTTGTCTTTCCCCTCGCACTTCTCGGGTCTGGGCAGGACATGCCACTCGTTCTGACAACGTTTGTTGATCCACCAGTTGTCGTCACCCCAACTGACCACTCGGAAGTGCTTCGCCACGAGCTTCGACGCCCATTCGTAATGCCCGTTATAAACGCGCAGGTCGGTGTAATAGACGACGCATTTTTCCGCGATCGAGGGGTCGAGACCGTACGCCGACGCGAGTGTGGCCGACTGGCCTCCGATGTTGACGAGCACCGGCAGTGCGGGCTCCTTCCGATATTGCTCGCTGATGAGGCGCACGTACAGCCTCGCTCCGGCCGAATCCTTACGCTCACCAGTCTTCTCACTGTCGGCCTCAGTGCCGATCGTGATCGATGGGATCCGATCCATACGCATCCCCGAAACTTGGGCGCGGTCGCGGGCTTCGGTCGCCGTCTTGATCCAATCCGGGTGGGAAAACCCCCAGCCATCGGTCAGGACTGGCGTGACGATCAGCCCGGCGAGTCGCATCTTTCCGAGGCTGGCCATCGCGAAGGCCCACTCGTCGTCAAAGACGTCGTCGTACACATCGTTGTCGTAAATGACCGGGTTGGTCACCGATTCGCCATCCTTGACGGTGACGCCGTGAATATAGAGTCCCGGCGGGTAGCCCGGCCGATCGAAGCCCCAGTCACCGAGGACCGGATTCGAGTTCTCGGACCAGTCGGTCGTCCGGGCCCTCCAGTGCGCCGCGTGGGAGGCTGGCGGTCCGGCAAGACACAATGCACAGGCGAGGAGCATTGTCAGGGCGACGAGCGTTGGTCGAACGGTCTGTTTTTTCATGATGGACTCTTAGAGTAAAGGTTCGACTCAGCGTGCATGCCGGAGAGGCGGCTGATCGTCATCATCGGGGACTCAGCCTATTTGACGCTTGGCGAGCCGGGATTGCCATCCTCAATTGCGGAAATCTTTTCCGAAATTGCGTCACTTGTTATTCTGGGAGCATGAGCAACGACCTAATCCGAATCGGCCTGGTTTTCAGTTACAGCCTGTCCTATTACCGGGACATCGTGCGAGGCGTCCGTGTGTTCGCCGAGTCGAGTCCCCGGTGGACCTTCACGCCCATCGCCCCCGACCCCGATGCCATCCAGTCGATCCGTCCCCTGAATCTCAATGGATTGATCGCCCACATCTTCACCCGCGATCTGGCCGAGGCACTTCTTCGACTCCGCAAGCCGGTGGTTAACGTCTCGGGTGTCCTGCCGGAATTGAAGATTCCCCGGGTGATGGCGGATCACGAGCAGGTGGGCCGCTTGGCTGCGGAGCACTTCCTCGACCGTGGGCTTCGCCATTTCGGATTCTTCGGCTACACGAATCACGCCTTCTCGAAGGGACGGGAGCTGGGCTTCCGCCGCGAGATCGAGCGGGCGGGGTTCAGGGTATCCAAGTATCTCTCGGATGATCCGCTGCACCCGGAGCCGACGGGCCTCTGGCGGTGGGACGACGAACTTCAACACTGGCTCATCGGACTGCCCAGGCCGGTGGGAGTACTGTGCAGCCACGACATTCAGGGCGTTCAACTCTCGGAAGTCTGCCACCGAGTTGGACTAAGTGTGCCGGATGACGTAGCGCTGCTGGGCGTGGATGACGACGACCTGTTTTGCAAGCTGGCCCGTCCGCCCTTGTCCAGCGTCGCGCTTCCAGGCGAGCGGATTGGTTTCGAAGCCGCCCGGATGCTGAAGGGATTGCTGTCCCACCGAGGAAGACACTCACGTACCCGGATGGTCCTCTTGCCCTCGCCTGGCGTGATGACAAGGCATTCCACGAGCGTTTTGGCGGTCGAGGATCCGGACGTGGCGACTGCCGTTCGGTTCATCCGGACGCACGCGCTTGATCCAATCGGCGTCCCTGACGTGCTGGAAGCCGTCGCTGTCTCACGGAGTTCGCTTGAACGGCGGTTCCGGGCGATCCTGGGGCGTGGCCTGGGCGAGGAGATCTGCCGAGTCCGCATGGATAAGGCCAAGGAACTGCTCTCAGGGACCGAGATGCCGATCGCTCAGGTTTCGAAAAGCTCGGGATTCTCGGAGGCGAAGCACCTTTCGACCGCCTTCCGGCGGGAGACGGGCCTGACCCCGACCGAATTTCGCAATTTCACAAGCGGGAAGAACAGCGGGAAGAAGACATCCATCCTTTTGTGGCGAAGGCGGGGCAGACGACAACGGCGTTAAGATAGGCAAATCAAGTGTCCGGACGGCGGCCTAGGAAGACATGGGAGCGGGTGCGGCGGCGCAAGATCGTCATCGCGAGCATCGCGGGCCGGCGAAAAGTGGGACCGGCGCGCAGCGCCGAACGGCCAATCCATCGGCGACCATGATCCGCGGCGGCTGAGGCGATGCCTCGCGTCAGCCAAAGGCCAGCTTGCTGGCCGTCACGCCCTGATACCAGCACTTGCCGCGACGGGCGGCCAACGCGGCGAGGCTCGATACGCGCCCGACCGCGCGCCGAAAAATGCGGCCGTAGCGGTCGACGGTATCGACCCAGGCGTCGGCGTTGACTTGCAACCGTTCGAGGATCGGCCGCAAGTCGGCCGGAATCGCGCCGCGTTTATCGGCGCGGATCGCTCGACCAGTCCAGTCGAGCAGTTGCAAATACTCATCGAGCGTCAGCGGCAGAAAACCGCGATCCGACGCGCGATTTCCCGCGGCCTTTGGCGACGGTTTCTTGGCCTCGCGCGGTGCATCGGCATCGGCAACCGGGCTGAGCCACGCATCGCGCGCGGGCGGCGGTTTGGCCGCGACGACGTTCTCCTCCGTCATCACCGAATCCGCAACGACAGGCGAGGCCTCTCGCCGTGCGGCGATTCTCTCGAATGCCGCCGTGAACTCCGATGTCTCGGGCGTCGGCGCCACGCAGGCGCGGATCGGATTGAGATCCACGTAAATGCTGCAAGCCAACAATGCTGTTTCATCGACGATGGCCTGGCTCTTGAATCGCCCCTCGAAAAACCTGCCCGTGCAGCGGTCTTCTCGGTTGGCGCGGCGCGCAATCGGCTCGCACAAGGATCCCATGAGCCAGGACAGGCTCGCCAACCGCCGCCGCAACAGGGCGACTCTTTCCGGCTCGGCTTGGATTGCCGCCAACTCGCAGGGCTCCGGTTCGGCGGGCGTGCCGTCCTCATTGCGCCGGCAGGGGTGCAATCGATACCAACGCCGAGCAACGTCTTCATCGCTCCAGTCATGGGAGACGTCGGGCCGGTTCCTCAAGAGCACATGGATGTGGTTCGACATCACCGAGAACCCAAGGATGTCGATCGCGAAAATGCCCGCCAATTCTTCGAGGCGGTCGCGCACCCAGACTTTGCGGTGGTCGAAGTTCTTGCCGCTGTAGAGGTCGACGCCGCAGAGAAATGCACGCCGTACACAGCGCGCAACGCAATGGTACGCACCAACATCGGACTCATCGACGATCTCTTTTCGGGCGTAGGCGGGCATGAAATGGACTCCATGAGCTGATGACCAGTAACGAGACGTATGAGCAGTATATAGCGGTTGGGCACCGCGTCAAGCTCCTCGCCATGATTTTTCTGGGTGTCTTTGCCTGCCTTTGCCTGCCTTTGCCTGCCTCTTTGCCTGCCTGCCTGCCTTTGCCTGCCTTCTTGCCTGCCTTCTTGCCTGCCTGCCTGCCTTGCCTGCCTGCCTTGCCTGCCGCTTCCTTTCGCAAGGCGTGTGGTCGGCACCTTGCTTCCTGGATCATTTTCAAACCACCCCAAACCTGCTCCCAACCGTACACGTACGTAAAAGCGCGCATCCCGTGTTGCGGCAACAAGATGCGCGCATTTGAAATTCCGATGTGTACGGTTGCTCGGTACTGGCCAACCGTATTTGGGCGCCAGCACATTTTGACGGGTTGCGCGAAATTGTAGCGACCAACCGTACAGGCACCAACCGCACAGACGCGCATACTTGAACAGTAGATGGACCTTCACCGTGCCGCCTGCGCGAATATGCGCGTTCGTCGCCGCGCCGAGCGCGGGCACCGCCCATTCCGCCGGTGGACGCGTCGCACCAAAGATGGGCGTCGGCTCGCGTCTCGCCGACGCGGTCGCGGTAATAGCCGCGCCACTTCGCGAAAAAAAACGATTCCGAAACCCCTCCCCAAGAGATCCAAAGGATCGTGGGGTCAGGCGAAGGGAGTGGAGGCAATTGGATGCCGCTTACGCGGCTTGCTCAGACGTCATGGGGTATTCGGAAGTCGTTTTTTTTCGCTTCGTTGCGGTTTCGTTTTTGGCACGTTCGTTGCTGCGCAACGAGCGTGCTTTATGGTCGAAAATGATCCCTACCGTTTCGTGGGCCGCGCGGCGGACCCCCGGAGCTTGCGCTGCGGGTTAGTGTGTTCCGCGGCCGACGCCGCGGGCGGCGCGGTCGCGGACTGCGCGAGTTTCGCCGCGAGTTGAGCGGCGACGAACGGGCCGATCGAGGTGAGGAGTGTCATGCGTGCCGTCTTGAAGGATCGGAGTATGGATTGCACCCGCATTCAAGCCTACGCGCCGTCGGCGACGACCGCGAACGGCCGCTCGTCACCGTTCACCACTCACCACTCGCGCCGAACGCCTGCGAGCGACCAGTTTCCCCCCTTCGGCCGGGCCGCTATGCTTGGGGCCGGAAATCGGTGACGACCGGCAGTGCATTGAAGGGTGATCCAATGGCTCAGTCTCGCATTGAACAGATTGTCCGCCACTTTCGCGAAAACGGCCTTAAACTCCTACTGGAACAGCCGGCCAACGCCCAGGAGTTGCTGGGCCTGACGGCCACGCGCCTGCTGGACCGAATGGACTTTGCCCGCATGAGGATCGATCCGACGACGTACATCGCGGCGGACTACCGGCACCTTGCGTGCGACCTGGTGATCGAGGTTCCGTTCCGTACTGGTCGGGGCGGGGAGTCGATCACGTTGTACATCCTGATCGAGCACCAGTCGGAGCCCGACGTCTTCATGCGTTTGCGGGTGCTCGATTACGTCGCGCAGATCTATAAGCGGCAACTCCGCGAGCGGCTTTCACGGCAGGCGCCGCGGAAGGAGTTCAAGCTGGAACCGGTGCTCCCCATCGTGTTGTATACCGGAATCACTTCATGGCCGCGGTTGCCTCGACTGGCGGACATGGTCAAGCTGGGGGATGAGTTTGGGGACGCGATTCCTCAGATCGACCCGCTGTTCGTGAACTTGCCCGACGTGCCCTCGGATCGGTTGGAGCAGTCCGGTCCCCTGGGCCATGTCCTTGAGCTGATCCAACAGCGCCGGACCCGGCCGGATGAGTTCCGGTCCTTGGTGGCGCGGGCCGTCGAGCGCCTGGAGCGGATGCCGGCGCGTGAGCGAGCGCGCTGGCTGGAGCTGTTGTCCTACATCCGGGTGATGGTATATCATGACCGGGAGGAGTCGGAGCAGGAGGGGCTGCGAGAGTTGATTCTGGCGTCCGTGCATACCGACAAACGTAGAAGAGAGGTGGAAGCCATGTTCCGATCAGGCGCGGAAGCCCTCCGCGAGGAAGGGCGCGAGGAAGGGCGCGAGGAAGGGCGCGAGGAAGGGCGCGAGGAAGGGCGCGAGGAAGGGCGCGAGGAAGGGGCAACCCGCGCGCTGCAAGAGGGGATTTTGGATATGATGCGAGACAAGTTTGGCCGGGTGCCGCGCGCCGCTCAGCGTGCGATTCGGGCCACGCGTGACGAGAACGAACTTCGCGCGTTGCTGGTTCGCGTGGGGAAAGCCGCGGCACTTCACGAGGTAGGAATTGCGATGTCGCCCCCCTAGGATGCCGCCCCTGTAGGCTGTGGGCGCGTGGAAAAAACCGAATGGCCGCCGCCGAAGCCGCGAACATGGTGGCCGGCGCCGGCCCCGGCCCTGCAAACGCACGACCTGGGCGCAGGTGGAAAGCACGCCCTGGGCCACGTACCAGGCGGCGCTGGCCGGCGACGCCGCGGCCTACCAGGCCGGCGCCGCGCCCGCCGCCGACGCGCTGGCCCATGCGCAAGACCTGGCCCAACTCGCGGCCAGCCAGGCGGCCGGCGCGGCCGACCAGGCGCTGGCCGCGGCGCTGGCCGCCGACCGCATGGCCGCCGCCCAAAGCCAGTCGGCGGCGCAGGACCAGTTCGCCGTCAACAAGGCGGCGGCCGCCAAGACGCGGGCCGACGCCGACGCGGCGCTCTGGCAAGTCGAGCAAGACGCCTCGTCCGCCGCCGACAACGTCTACGCGTTGGCCAACGCCGCCGCCGCCAAGACGCTGGCCTACGCCAACTCGACCACGCTCCAGGGCTTCGGCGACGCGATGGCCAACGCGCGCCACGATTTCGCCTGCGGCGGAGGCTACACGGCCTACGTCGTCGCGGTGGCCGCCGACGTGAAAGCGCGCGATCAGGGCCTGGCCGGAAACGCGAATGTCTTCACGCACGCCGACATCGGCGCCATGTCGGTACGCGCCTCGAGCAAGACCGGCTACGCCCAGACGTACCAGGTGGGCTACCACGCCGACGAGGCCGCCTGGTCGGGCACCATCGAGGGGCTCGACACGGTGCTGAAAAAGGCCTTCGCCCAGACCGCCGCCACGCAAGACGAGAACGACACGGCCGCCGCCGCCGCCGACGCCAATGCGCGCGCCGGCGCCTTGGCGACCCAGGCAAACAGCGTCGCCGCCGCCCAGAAAACCTACTTCGATTCCGTGGCCGCGTTCAGCCAGACGCGAGACACGTCCGACGCCGGCGCGCAACAGACGTTTGAAGACACGACGGCCAACGGCTACGCCGCGGCGGTGCGGGCCTGGGCTCAAACCCAGTCGCAAACCCCCAACGCGCCCTACGCGGTCGAGCAGTCGGCCTTCGCCGCGGCCGACGCCGCCTGGACCAGCACGGTGGCCGCCGCCGAGACGGCCGACGTCACCGCCAGCGACGCCGCGCAGGTCACCTGGACGCAAAACGTCGATACGGCCCAGGTGGCCGAAACCAGCGGCGACGCGGCCGCGGCCGTTCAATTCACAAGTATTCAGGCGGCCGCGAGCGTCAGCGCCGCCAACGCCAACGATCCGGCGGTGGTGAAAGAGATTGGCGCCGCCTCGGCCGGCGCCGAGAGCTACGACGACCAAGCGGTGGCCGCGGCCCAAACCGAGCGCGACGCCGAGTCGGGCCAACAGAAGATCTTGCAGGACGCGGTGGACGCGGCGCAGTGGGTCTTCCTGGGTACGCTGGCCGACTTGAAGCTGGCCGTGGCGATGGGCGGCGAGTCGCCGGCGCAGTATGCCAGCGACGTCGAGACGGCCCTGGCCGTCGAGCGCGCGGCCGTGGCCCCGGCCAACGTCGCCTGGGCCTTGGCCGTGGCCGGCCTGCGTCAGACCGAGATCAGCCAGGTGGGCACGGCCAAGGTGGCCTGGTCGGTCAGCGACGGCGCCGCCGAGACCACGCTGGTCTCGACCTTGCTGACGGACGCCGAGGCCCAGACCACGACCGTCGACAACGCCGCCGCCGCGCTGGCCGGCAGCGTGGCCGGCGACGCCGCCACGTTCTCCCAAGCCCTGGCCGCCGTCAGCCAGCAGCTTACCGACGCCGGCATGTCGGCCGACAGCGCCAAGGCGCAGACCGACGCCGCGGCCGGCGCCGCCGACACGGTCGGCTACGCGCAGGCCCAATCGACCGCCGCCACCAGCGCCGCGCAGAACGCGGCCAGCCTGTTGCAGACGGCGGCCAACTCGGCCAACACGCCCCCCGCCGTGTACAACACCGCGACGTATGACGCGACCGTCGCCACCGACGGCGCCACGCTGGCCGCGGCCGACGGCACGGCGCTGGTGACGGCCGAGCAGGCGATCAGCAGCGCCGACGTCGCCCAAAGCAACGGCGTCGAATCGTCGTTGGTCGCCCTGGTCGACGGCATTGCCGCGGCCGGCACGGCCCAGGTCGATACGCTGGCGCCGGCCGTGGCCGCCGCCGCGACCGCCGCGGCCGGCGACCTGGCCAGCGCCGCCGAGGCCGCCGCGCAGGCGCAGGGGCAGTTCATCAATTCCGCCGCCGGCGCCATCGCCGGCGACGGCACGGCCAACGTCACGGCCGAGACGAATTACGACAACGCCGTGGCCACCGCCCAGGTGGCCTACGTCGCGAGCATGGCGCCCGCCCTGTCGGCCCTGTACCTAAGCTGTTACGTCAACGGCGCCGCCTACAGCACGGCCCTGCAGGCCGCCACGAGCGCGCAGACCAGCGCGATCACGGCCGCCAACGTCACGCGCGCCGGCGCGATCGGCGACAGCGAGATCGCCGAGGCGGGCAGCGTCGGCCAGGCCCAAGTCGTCGAGTCGGGCGGCGTAGGCGGCGCCGGAAGCGCCTTGGCGGCGGGCCTTGCCAGCGCGGCCAACACGCTGGCCGGCCAGCAGCAATCGGCCGATACCACGTTCGTCGGCACGGCGGTAGGCGACGGCGCGACGTTCTCCGAAACCGTGGCCGTAGCTGAATTCGCAAGAATTCAGGCCGCCGGCACGGCCGACGTGGCCTACCAAAGCGCCCTGGGCACCGCCGAAGTCAGCGACGCGGGCGGCGTGGCCACGGCCGACGGCGTCTACGCCGGCGGCACGGTCGCCGCCCAGTCGGCCGCCGCGCAGGCGTTTGCCCAGGCCAATCCGTCTTCCGGCGCCGCCGCGGAGCAGGCCGCCTACCTGCAATCCGAGGCCAATTGGGTGAGCCAATTGCAATCGACGTTCGTCAGCGACTCGACCACCGTGGCCCAGGACGACGCGCAACATCAAACCGCCCTGACCACCGCCGCCGTCAACCTGGCCAACGCCGGCGCCGCCGCGCAAACGCAATTCGTCACGGCCGACGCGCCGGCCGCGGCGAGCGAAGCGGAGTCGCTGGCCGCGGCGCAAGACGCCTACGCTGTGCAGGCCGTGTCGGGCGTGGGCATCGACGCCGTGGCCACGGCCGCCGCCGACGCGACCGACCTGGTATCGGTGAGCACGGCCGACGCCGCCTACACCTTGAGCATGGCCCAATCCGACAAGGCCTACCAGATGCTCGTGGCGCAAAACAACCCCACCGCCTATAACGCCGCGCAAGCCGGGCGGGTGCAGGCCCTGAAGGACGCCACGCTGGCCTTGACCGACGCCGACGCCAACGCCGCCCTGGCCTGGGTCACGAGCAAGTCGCAAGCCGACGCCGCCTTCGCAACCAGCGACGCCACGAACTGGGACGCCGAAATCACCGCGCAAGCCCTGGCCGTGGACCAGTTCGCGCACGCGGACGACGCCGCCGTGGCCGCCGAGAACGACGCCTCCGCAATCGCCCAAGCCGCGAGCATGGTGGCCGGCGCGGCGGCCGACGTCGCCCAGCAAAACGCCGACGCGGCCGCCGAAGGCAACTTCGGCACCGCCCAAGCCAACCAAGAGACCACCTCGCTGGGGTCTTTTTCGCAGACGTTGGGTACGCCTTGGGCGGCGTTCGAGGTCGGCCTGGCGGGGGCGAAGGCGGGCGCGGCCGCCACGAAGGCGGCGGACTTGCTACAATATGTTCAGTCGCTCGGGTCGGCCGAGACGACGTACGCCGCCAACGACGCCGCGCAGTATCAAACCATGGTCCAATCGACGGACGCCGCCTGGAAAACCGACGCCAACGCGGCGGCCGACGCCAACCAAGCGCAGGCCGGCACGCTGGCCGGCGACGAAACCACGTTCGAGCAATCCGACGCCACGGCTTGGCAAGCCTACCAGGTCGCGGAGGCCCAGGCGCTGCACGACCAGACCGTCGGCCAGGCGCAGGCGCTGCGCGACGGCACAAACTACGACGCCCCCAATGCGGCCTTCAACACCGCGAACCAGGCGGCGAACCAGGCTTACAGTGCGGCCGAAGGCGCGGCGCAGGCCGCGCAAACCACCGGCGACGCCGTAGCTGAATTCGCAAGAATTCAGGCCGCCGCCAACGCGCTGCTCGACATCCAGAAGCAGAGCGCCCAATTGACCGACGTGTATCTCAACGCGGAGTCGACGGATTACGACGCCGAGCAAAAGGCCGACGCGCAGGCGCTCGACACGCGACAAACGTCCGACGCCCAGGCGCAAGCTTCCGCGATCCAGTCGTTCGACCAGCAAAACCCGAGTCCCTGGGCCGACCAGGCTTCGGCGCAGGCCAACGCGGCGGAGATCCAAATCGTCGGCAGCACCACCGCCTCGCCGGTGTTGCTTGGCACGGCCGTAGCTGAACTCGCAAGAGTTCAGGCCAACGCCGACGCCCAGATGAACGCCGAAATCGCGCAGAACGACGCGCAGTCCGCGCTCACGATCGCGGCGGACCAAGCCGCGCACGATCAAACCGTGGCCGGCGCCCAGGCCGAAGACGCCTTGGCCACGGCGCAGGCCGGCGCGTTGGCCACTCAGGCGGCGTCGAACGCCTACTTCGCCACGTTGCCCGACCTGCTGACGGCTCCGGCGGCCGACACGCCGATCACGTTGACGGGGAACTACGGGCATATGCACGACATTGGCGGTCACAGTGTGGGCAACACGGCGGATACGATCGACGCGGTGATGGGCCTGATGTTCAGCACGCAGCCCGATTCCGAGCCTTCGGCGGGCACAGGCGCCGGAGCCTGGGCGGGGATGGGTGGCTGGTCGGGCTCGTGGCTGTGCGGCGGCGTCGGCGGGCAGTTCGGATCTGCGCTGTTGGGCTACCTGGCGATACCGAGCGATCCGCCGCCGCGGATCATGCTGCCGGGCCTCGGCTCGACCGGCAGTGGCATAGCCGGCGCGACCTGGACCAACCCCGCCCAGACCGGCGGCGGAGGCAGCGTGTTCGGGGCGGGACCGGGAATTTATGCGCAGACGCCAGGGGGCGGTGGAGTGGGATCGAGCGGAGCGGGGACGACCGCGTCGACGCCGCCCGCCGCGTCGGGTGCTGCGGACCCAGGTGCCGCGCTGAATCGACAGGCACGCTTGGAGGGAGACACGGAGGCGACGAACAAGGTGCCAAGGGCCTTGTCGAATGCAGAAATCCAGGATCTACAGACCATCTATGGCGTAGCCGACGACGAGTTGGATCAATTCCTCGCCGAAAATGGATTTGAGCGGGCAGGGCCGTGCGCACCCGCTCCCAACCCGCTGGCAAACCACCCGCATTTCGTTGCCGATCCGGATTCTCCAGGCGGCGGCTGTATTGCGTGCGTGCCGCTCTACCAAGGTGGACGCGTTGTCGGCTCGATGGGAACGGTAGGGCCCGCGCCCGTGGTTCCCTGGACCGTCATCGTCGCAATCCTGCAGGAGATTGGGAATAATCAGAACGATTTAGCCGAGGTATTGATGGAGCATTATGAAGGCGGTACGGGATCGACCTACACGCTTAGCCAACAGGAAATGGAGAATGTGAGACCAGCCAATCCGTCTCCCACGCAGTCGTCAGAGTTCCAGGACGCTCTTCAGCAGGCGGCGCAGGAAGCAGCCGAAAGCGGGCATGCGGTGGTGGTCCCGATCGATGTTACGGTGCAGACGCAGGCTGCGGAGGGTATGACGCTCGGCACATTTGTGATTCACCACACTGGCACGCTGGTTGTGAACGCTGATGGCACCTGGTCGTATATTGGGACGATGACTTTCTCGGACACCTTTGATTTCGAAAACCATCCGGATGAAGGGTGGTCAGGGCGTAACGCGCAAGCAGGTGCCGTCGCAGCTACCTGCGACGGAGTGCCCTTCGAGGTCGAAAGCGTCGGGGCGCCATTCGAGGAGAGTTCCGACATTCCGGCTCCGACCCAGACGCCTCCGATCTATGAGTGATTGTAGAAGGTGTGGCAATCGGCACAGAATCAGCCGCTGCGCGCCAGCGCGCCATATGACGAGTATTTTGCTTTTGAAACAACTCCACGCTCTAGGCGCCTTGTACAATGATACGTCGGTCGTTCCGCCTTTCGCAGTTGTTACGTGCGGTACTATGGGTCTCGTGCGCCGGCGGAGCGTTTGTAGTTGCGGGGTACGTGTTTGAGCGAAAAATCGCGGTACTAGGGCCCGGTGTTGGGAGTGCTTTGGTTATGCTAGGTATTCCGGCGTTCCTCGGCTTCGCGGCTGCGGAATTGCTGGGTTGGCGCATCGGGTGTGTTTTTGCCGCTCTCTGCTTTTACGGCATCCTTCAATGGGTGATAAGGTTCTAGTCCATTTTGCTTTTGGGACGGAAAAGGGGGGAGGAAAGCGACTGAATCGTGAATCGAAGACACCCATCCTTCTTCGGCGATCAGCGGACGGCGTAAAGCATTGGCACTAAAGAGGCATAAAGGGGACAGGTCCATATATTGAGGCGTAGGGGGCGATTTGTTATGATGAGTTCATGCCCAGAACCGCTCGAGTTGCCCCTGGAGGCCTGATCTACCACGTACTGAATCGCGGTGTGGGGCGGATGCGTCTGTTCCACAAGCTGCGACATTACGCAGCCTTCGAGGAGATCCTGGACGAGACACTGGCCAAGCTTCGGGTGCGGAGAGGGACGAAGACATCCATCCATTTTCGGCCAGAGGCAGGGCGGGGGACAACGGCGGTAAGATAGGCAAATCACATGGCCCGACGGCGACCCAAACCGGAGCGCACAAAGGGGACATTCTACTTTTGGGCAATGTAGTAGGCACACTCCGTGTGCCGTAACCTCCGGCGAGTCGACGTCGGCGGGCGGAAAGCTACGGCACACGGAGTGTGCCTGCTACGTTGAGCATGGCCCAATCCGACAAGGCCTATCAGATGCTCGTGGCGCAAAACAACCCCACCGCCTATAACGCCGCGCAAGCCGGGCGCGTGCAGGCCCTGGCCAACGCCACGCTGGCCTTGACCGACGCCGACGCCGACGCCGACGCCAACGCCGCCCTGGCCTGGGTCACCAGCAAGGCTGCGGCCGACGCCGCCTTCGCAACCAGCGACGCCACGAACTGGGACGCCGAAATCACGGCGCAAGCCCTGGCCGTGGACCAGTTCGCCCACGCCGACGACGCCGCCGTGGCCGCCCAGAACGACGCCGGCGCGGTGGCCCAAGCCGCGAACATGGTCGCCGGCGCCGCGGCCGACGTCGCCCAGCAAAACGCCGACGCCGCCGCCGCGGGCAACTTCGGCACCGCCGAAGCGAACCAGGAGACCACCTCGCTGGGGTCTTTTTCGCAGACGTTGGGCACGCCCTGGGCGGCGTTCGAGGTGGGCCTGGCGGGGGCCAAGGCGGGCGCGGCCGCCACGAAGGCGGCGGACTTGCTACAATATGTTCAGTCGCTCGGGTCGGCCGAGACGACGTACGCCACCAACGACGCCGCGCAGTATCAAACCATGGTCCAATCGACCGACGCCGCCTGGAAAACCGACGCCAACGCGGCGGCCGACGCCAACCAAGCGCAGGCCGGCACGCTGGCCGGCGACGAAACCACGTTCGAGCAATCCGACGCCACGGCCTGGCAAGCCTACCAGGTCGCCGAGGCACAGGCCCTGCACGACCAGACCGTCGGCCAGGCGCAGGCGCTGCACGACGGCACCAACTACGACGCCCCCAACGCGGCCTTCAACACGGCGAACCAGGCGGCCAACCAGGCGTACAGTTCGGCCGAGGGCGCCGCGCAGGCCGCGCAAACCACCGGCGACGCCGTAGCTGAATTCGCAAGAATTCAGGCCGCCGCCAACGCGCTGCTCGACATCCAGAAGCAGAGCGCCCAGTGTACTGACACGTATCTCAACGCCGAGTCTTCGGATTACGACGCCGAGCAAAAGGCCGACGCGCAGGCCCTCGATACACAAGCAACGTCCGACGCCCAGGCGCAGGCATCGGCGATCCAGTCGTTCGACCAGCAGAACCCCAGCCCCCTGGGCCGACCAGGCTTCGGCGCAGGCCAACGCGAAAGAGATCCGAATCGTGGGCAGCACGACCGCCTCGCCGGTGTTGCTTGGCACGGCCGTAGCTGAACTCGCAAGAGTTCAGGCCAACGCCGACGCCCAGATGAACGCGGAGATCGCGCAGAACAACGCGCAGTCCGCGCTCACGATCGCGGCGGACCAGGCGGCGCACGATCAAACCGTGGCCGGCGCCCAGGCCGAAGACGCCTTGGCCGTGGCGCAGGCCGGCGCGCTGGCCTCTCAAGCGGCGTCGAACGCCTACTTCGCCACGTTGTCCGACTTGCTGACGGCTCCCGCTGCGGACACGCCGATCACGTTGACGGGGAACTACGGGCATGTGCATGACATCGGCGGTCACAGCGTGGGCAACACGGCGGACACGATCGACGCGGTGATGGGCCTGATGTTCAGCACGCAGCCCGATTCCGAGCCTTCGGCCGGCACAGGCTCCGCGGCCTGGGCGGGGATGGGCGCCTGGTCGGGCTCGTGGCTGTGCGGCGTCGGCGGGCAGCTCGGATCTGCGCTGTTGGGATACCTGGCGATACCGAGCGATCCGCCGCCACAGATCATGCTGCCGGGCCTCGGCTCGACCGGCAGTGGCATGGCCGGCGCCACCTGGACCAACCCCGCCCAAACCGGTAGCGGCGGCAGCGTGTTCGGGGCGGGACCGGGAATTTATGCGACAACAACAGGCGGGACGGGAAATGGCGGGGGCAACGGCGGCGGCGGGCAACCGCCGTTGACCGCGGGTTTCGTTTTCGCGGACCCAAGTGCCGCACTGAATCGACAGGCACGCTTGCCTGAAGTTAATGAGCCAGCCAAAGACGAAGTGCGAACGAACACGGTGCCCCGCGATGCCAACGCCACTCTCGCCGGCATTGGCGCTGGGATCAAAGATTTCGCCGGGAAAGTCGCCGGTATAGCCAAGCAGGCGGGGCGCGCCATCGGCACTGGAATGAAGCAGATGGCGGTTAACTACGCGAAGGCGTTGGCCGCCCGAGAGGGAAAGGTTGCTGTCTTTTTGTTCAAGGGAAACAAAATTGGAAAATTGGACGACGGAACGGACGGGCTTGGCGCGCTCAAGCGGGGGATTAACGAAGAGGCCGGCAAGATCGCGGAGGAGGGTTTGACGGGGAAGGCCGCCACACGCGCGGCCACGAAGGCGGCGCAGGTGCCCGACGAAAAGCCGCTTCCTTGGAATGGGTCGGCAGAAGCGTAGGTAGGCAAGATCGCGGAGAAACTCAACCTAGAGAAACTGAATGCTGGCAATACCGTACGCGTTGTCATTGTCGGCTACAGCTATGGTGCCGCAAGCGCAATTGTGGCAGCGGTGCGGCTTCAAGCGGCGATCTCAGCCGACGGGAAGATACCGGAGATCCACTTGATCCTGATCGACGGCGTCATACCCGGAACCTCGTACGCCATCACGGACGCGGGAATTCCAGCCGGACTCGCAGGCAGCCTGACCAGTTTCCGCAATTACTTCCAGCACGGCGATGGCCTTCATGGTGGTCCAATCAACGGGGCGGAAAACACGGACCTTACCGCTGCAATGATAATGCAGGGAGTTCCCGGTCCTACGGTTCTCGACCCAAATCCTTTCCACCTGATGATCGACAATTTGCTCGGAAACGGAAAGCTTGAGCTACTAGACCTTAAACAAGCGTACCCGGAATCGCTCGTGGCATAGTGAGGTGAAAAAAAACTCGAAACCTTCCGCGTTTTTGGGCAAATATGAAGTAGGGGAAATCAAGTCTGCCCAAACATGCACGGAGGGTTTCGAGTGAGTCAGAGCAGTATCACAAAACGGATGCGCGCCCGCAAGTGCTACGTCCCACATTATTTGAGACGGAAAGAGGTGGTTGAGTCCCGATTTGGGTGAGACGATACCCCGCCGCTTGGGCAGCCCTGGGGGGCTTGAAACCCCGCCCCGTTGTCCGAAAATGAGACCC
>Ga0307372_10005812_pt1 | contig 18311 bp, 12 predicted proteins | sample OX1MG_FD_202533 | JGI IMG/M metagenome (GOLD analysis project Ga0307372, IMG submission 202533) | Soil microbial communities from Risofladan, Vaasa, Finland - OX-1 | ecosystem: Environmental > Terrestrial > Soil > Coastal area > Acid sulfate soil | place: Finland: Risofladan, Vaasa | collected...
ATCCACGTCATCAGGGAGGTCGTCGCGGAGTTCGAGCGGCCCGGCCTGCTCTTCTCCGGCGGCAAGGACTCGGCCGTGCTGCTGCACCTCGCGGCCAAGGCCTGCTGGCCACAGGTCGTCCCTTTCCCGGTCGTGCACATCGACACCGGCCACAACTTCGACGAGGTGCTCGAGTTCCGTGACCGCCGTGCCACCGAGCTCGGTGTCCGCCTGCTCGTCGCCTCCGTCCAGGAGGCGATCGACGCCGGCGAGGTCGTCGAGGACACCGCCCCCGGCGCCACCCGCAACCGCCTGCAGACGCACAGCCTCCTGAAGGCGATCGAGCAGCACCGCTTCGACGCGGTCTTCGGCGGAGGGCGGCGCGACGAGGAGAAGGCGCGCGCGAAGGAGCGCATCTACTCCTTTCGCGACGAGTTCGGTCAGTGGGACCCCCGCGGCCAGCGCCCCGAGCTGTGGAACCTCTACAACGGCCGCCACCGCCCCGGCCAGCACTTCCGGGTCTTCCCGCTCTCCAACTGGACCGAGCTCGACATCTGGCAGTACATCGAGCGGGAGGGTCTCGACCTCCCCTCGATCTACTACGCGCACAGCCGCGAGGTCTTCCGCCGCGACGGGATGCTGCTCGCGGTTGGCCCCTACACCAAGCCCGTGAACCCCGACGAGGCCCCCTTCCTCGCGACCGTGCGCTACCGCACCGTCGGCGACATGACCTGCACCGCGGCCGTCGAGTCGGCAGCTGCGACCCCCGCCGACGTGATCGCGGAGACCTCGGTGACGCGGATCTCCGAGCGCGGCGCGACCCGCGCCGACGACCGGTTCTCGGAGGCCGCGATGGAGGACCGCAAGAAGGAGGGCTACTTCTGATGCGCCCCCCCCTCCCCGCCCAGCACTGATGGAGCTTCTCCGCTTCGCCACCGCGGGCTCGGTCGACGACGGCAAGTCGACCCTCATCGGCCGACTGTTGTACGACTCCAAGCAGGTCTTCGAGGACCAGATGGAGGCGATCGAGCGGACGTCGATGGCGCGCGGCGACGAGTACGTCGACCTTGCGCTACTGACCGACGGCCTTCGCGCCGAGCGCGAGCAGGGCATCACGATCGACGTCGCCTACCGCTACTTCGCGACGCCGCGGCGCAAGTTCATCATCGCCGACACCCCCGGCCACACCCAGCACACCCGCAACATGGTCACCGGCTGCTCGACGGCGGACCTCGTGGTGGTCCTCGTCGACGCCCGCCTCGGGATCACCGAGCAGACCAAGCGCCACGCCTTCATCGCCTCGCTGCTTCGGATCCCGCACTTCGTGATCTGCATCAACAAGATGGACCTCGTCGACTACGACCAGCGGCGCTTTGATGAGGTGCGCGCCGAGTTCCAGGACTTCGCGGCGCGCCTCGCGATCCCGGACCTCACCTTCATCCCGATCTCCGCGCTCGTGGGTGACAACGTCGTCGACCGCAGCCTGGAGATGCCCTGGTACCAGGGGACCTCGCTCCTCCATCACCTGGAGGAGGTGCACATCGCCTCCGACCGCAACATGGTCGACCTCAGGTTCCCCGTGCAGCGGGTGGTGCGGCCGCGCTCCGCGGACCTCCATGACTACCGCGGCTACGCAGGCCAGGTGGCGGGCGGCGTCCTCGAGCCCGGCGACGAGATCCTCGTGCTCCCGTCGGGCTTCACCACCAAGGTGGAGGCGATCGAGACAGCCGACGGCCCCGTCAGCGAGGCCTTCCCGCCGATGTCGGTGATCGTGCACATCACCGACGAACTCGACATCAGCCGCGGCGACATGTTCTGCCACCCGCACAACCAGCCCGAGATCGGCCAGGACCTCTCGGCGATGATCTGCTGGATGGCCGAGGGGCCGCTCCGCGCGGGGGCCAAGCTCTCGCTGAAGCACACCACCCACTGGGCCAAGGCGCTCGTCACCGAGCTGCACTACCGCCTCGACGTGAACACGCTGCACCGCGTGCGCCCCGTCGAGGAGCTCGCGCTGAACGACATCGGTCGCATCGACATCCGCACCACGGCGCCGCTGTTCTACGACGAGTACGGCCGCAACCGCACGACGGGCAGCTTCATCCTGGTCGATGACGCCTCCAACACCACCGTCGCGGCGGGGATGATCCTCCGTCCGCGCCAGTAGCCCCCGGCGATGTCCGCCCCCGAAGCACCCGCCGGGAGCGGCGGCGGGCGGCCGCTCGACGGGCACCCGGTCGGCGCCACCGTCTGGCTCACCGGCTTCTCGGGCGCCGGCAAGTCGACGATCGGCGACGCCCTCGTCCGCCGACTGCACGTCGAGGGCTTCGACCACTTCCGCCTCGACGCCGACGACCTGCGCGACGGCCTCTGTGCGGACCTCGGCTTCTCCGCCGACGATCGCGCCGAGAACGTGCGCCGGGTCGGTGAGGTGGCGCTGCTCTTCGCCCAGCGCGGCCACCTCTCGGTGGTGACGATCATCAGCCCCTACTCCGCCGGGCGGGCGGCGGTGCGCGCCCGCCACGAGCTCGCCGGCACGCCCTTCGTCGAGGTGCACGTCGCGACGCCGCTCGAGGTCTGCGAGGCGCGCGACCCGAAGGGCCTCTACCGCCGCGCCCGCGAGGGGGAGCTGCCCGCCTTCACCGGCGTCTCTGCTCCCTACGAGCCACCGACGGCGCCCGACGTCGTGCTCGACGGCAGCGCCTGCGCCCCCGAGCAGTGCGCGGCAGCCCTCTACGACCACCTCGCGGCGCGGGGCCTGCTGCGCGCGATCGACAGTCCCGCGGGGTATCGATGAGCCGTCTCGCCCGCTTTCGCGTGCTCGCTAGGCTGCGGGGCACGCGAAGTACGAGGCGGCCCCCGGCGAGGGCGCAAGCACCCTGTTTCGCCTGAAGAATCGCAGCCCGCCCGGCCCGCCGGGCCCGACTCGGAGGTGGTCCCCACGCCGGACGATGCAGCGCTGAGCGACGAGTTCGACGTCGTCATCGTCGGGGGTGGACCAGGTGGTTACGCCGCAGCTCTCTACGGCGCCGCGGCCGGGCTGTCGATCGCGATGGTGGAGAAGGACAAGGTAGGCGGGACCTGCCTGCACCGCGGCTGCATCCCCGCGAAGGAGTTCCTCGAGACGGCGTCGGTGTACCGGACCGTCGCCGGTGCGAAGGAGTTCGGCATCCAGGCGGGCCAGCCGGCGGTCGACTTCTCGGTGAGCCTCGACCGCAAGGCAAAGGTCGTCGAGCAGCTCTACCGCGGCCTCACCGGGCTGTTGAAGGGGCGGAAGGTGACCGTCCTCGCCGGGACCGGCGAGCTCCTCCCCGACAAGGTGGTGCGCGTCACGGCCACCGACGGCTCGGTGCGCGAGCTGCGCGGCGCCTACGTCGTCCTCGCCGCCGGCTCGGTGCCGCGCTCGATCCCGGGCTTCGAGCCCGACGGCCGCCTCGTGCTCACCTCCGACGAGGTCCTCGACCTCTCTGTCCTCCCGCACTCGGTGGCGGTGATCGGCGGCGGGGCGATCGGCTGCGAGTTCGCCTCGATGATGGCCGACCTCGGCAGCCAGGTGACCCTCCTCGAGGTCGCGCCGAACATCCTCCCCGGCTGTGACCGCGATGCCGCCGACGTCGTGCTGAAGAGCTTCCAGCGGCGCGGGATCGTGGTGCGCACCGGCGTCGCCGTGCGCGGCCACGAGCCGCACGACACCGGCACCGCGGTCCTCTTCGGCGAGGGCGAGCGCGTCGACGTCGACGCCGTCGTCATCTCGGTCGGCCGCCGCCCCCTCTCCGAGGGACTGCTCGCGCCGGGCACCGGCGTCGAGCTCGACGAGCGGGGTTTCGTACGCGTCGACGAGTGGAACCACACCACCGCCGAGGACGTCTTCGCGGTCGGCGACCTCGTGCCCACCCCGCAGCTCGCGCACGTCGGCTTCGCCGAGGCGATCCTCGTCATCAAGCAGATCCTCGAGGAGCCCGCGGTCCCGATCGACTACCGCAACGTCCCGTGGTGCATCTACTGCCACCCCGAGGTCGCCTTCGTCGGCTACACCGAGGAGGCGGCGCGCGCCGCCGGCTACGAGGTCGTCGTCCAGAAGGACCCCTACGGGGGCAACGGCCGCGCCCGCATCCTCGGCGAGACCGACGGGCTCGTGAAGGTGATCGCCGAGCGGGGCCCCGACGGGCGCGCCGGGCGCATCCTCGGCGTGCACATGGTCGGGCCGTGGGTCACCGAGCAGCTCGGCCAGGCCTATCTCTCTGTCAACTGGGAAGCCACACCCGACGAGATCTCCCAGTTCGTTCAACCGCACCCGTCGTTGTCGGAGACCTTCGGCGAAACGGTGCTCGCTCTCACGGGAAGGGGACTCCACGTTGGCTGACATCACGATGCCGCAGCTTGGCGAGACGGTGACCGAGGGCACCATCATCCGGTGGCTGAAGAAGGTCGGTGACACCGTCGCGCAGGACGAGCCGATCTTCGAGGTCTCGACCGACAAGGTCGACTCCGAGGTCCCCTCGCCCGCCGCGGGCGTGCTCACCGAGATCCTCGTCGAGGAGGGCGCGACGGTCGACGTCGGCGCCCGCCTGGCGGTGATCGGCGACGCCGGCGCGGCTCCCGCCGTTCCCGCCGCTCCGGCTGCTGAGGCCGCCCCCGCCCCCGAGGCTCCTTCCGCGGCGCCTGCCCCGGAGGCGCCGCCGGCACCCGCCGCCGAGGCCCCGGCCCCGCCGCCTGCTCCCGCCGCCGCGCCGCCACCACCGCCACCCGCTCCCCCCGCCCCGCCGGCCGCGCCACCGGCTCCCGCCGCTCCTCCCGCGCCCGCCCCGGCCGCCGTCGCGGTGGCCGGGGCCCCGCCCGCGAGCGGCGCGGCGAACAACAGTCGCGGCGCCCTCCTCTCGCCGGTCGTGCGCAAGCTGATCAGCGAGAACGGCCTCGACGCCTCGACCATCCCGGGGACGGGCATGGGCGGTCGCATCACCCGCGACGACGTCCTCAACTACCTCGACTCGGCCTCCGCACCGGCGGCGGCCGCTCCGGTGGCTTCGACCGCGGTCACGACCGCCGCACCGACTCCCGCCGCCGCTCCGCCCGCGGCGGCGCCCGCCGTGCCGCTCAGCACGCCGGCCGCTCCGACCGGGGTGCGCGACGAGGTCGTGCCCTTCACGGCGATCCGCCGCGTCACGGCGGAGCACATGGTGCGCTCGAAGGCCACCTCCGCCCACACCCTGGTGGCGATGGAGGTCGACTTCGAGAGCATCGAACGGGTGCGCCACGCCCAGCGCGACCGCTTCCGCGCCGAGGAGGGCTTCGGCCTCACCTACCTGCCGTTCATCAGCCGGGCGGTGGTCGACGTGCTGCGGGACTACCCGCACCTGAACGCCTCGGTCGGCGACGACGCGCTCGTCATCCACAAGGACATCAACCTCGGCTACGCGGTCGACCTGAACCTCGAGGGGCTGATCGTCCCGGTGCTGCACCACGCCGACGGCCAGTCGCTGCGGGGGATCGCCCGCTCGGTGGCCGACCTCGCGGCGCGCGCCCGCTCGCGCAAGCTCTCCGCCGACGACATCACGGGAGGGACCTTTTCGATCACCAACCCCGGCCCCTTCGGGACGATGCTCACGATGCCGATCATCGCCCAGCCGCAGGTGGCGATCCTCTCGACCGACGGCGTGAAGCGCCGCCCGGTCGTCGTCACCGCCGGCGACGGGAGCGAGGCGATCGCGATCCACTCGGTCGGGCTGCTCGCGCTCTCCTTCGACCACCGCGCCGTCGACGGCGCCTACGCCTCGGCCTTCCTCCGGGACGTGACCAAGGTGCTGGAGACGCGCGACTGGTCGGCAGAGCTCTGACCGTGGTCGTGGCGGACCCGGTGCTGCGTGTCCGCTCGCTCGGGCGCGTCCGCTACCGGGACGGCCATGCCCTGCAGCGGGCGCTGTTCCACCACAGCCACGAGGAGTATCTGCTGCTCCTCGAGCACAACCACGTCTACACGCTCGGCGTGCGGGCCCGCCCCGAGCACGTCCTCGCCGACCCCGCCGAGCACGGCGCCGAGCTCGTGCGCGCGGACCGCGGCGGCGACGTCACCTACCACGGCCCCGGCCAGCTCGTCGGCTACCCGATCCTCAACGTCGCGCTGAAGGCCGACGCCATCCCCGCCTACGTGCACCGCGTTGAGGAGCTCGTGCTCGCGACGCTCCGCGAGCTCGGCCTCACCGACGTCGGCCGGATGGCCGAGTACCCGGGGGTGTGGGTCGAGCCCGACGGCCCCCGTCCCCGCAAGATCTGCGCCGTCGGCGTGCGGGTGAGCCGCGGCCGGACGATGCACGGCTTCGCGCTGAACGTCGAGCCCGACCTCGCGATGTTCGACCACATCGTCCCCTGCGGCATCGAGGAGTACCCGGTCACCTCGCTCGCCGCGGAGGGCGTCGCGAGCACCGTCGCCGCGGTCGCGGAGATCGTCGCCCGCCTCGCGCCCCGCCTCCTCGCCGAGGACGGGGGCCGCCCCTACGCCCTCGAGGCCCAGGTGGCGACGCCCCCCGAGGCGGCCGGCGGGGCGACGGGCGGGCGGGCGCTCGAGCGTCGACTCGACGCCGCTGGCGTCGACCGCAGCCAGGCGGTCGCGCTCTCGGCACGCAAGCCCGAGTGGCTGCGCGTCGAGGCGCGCATGGGCGAGGACTACCTCGGCCTCCGCCGCACGATGCGCCGCCTCGACCTCGTCACCGTCTGCGAGGAGGCGGGCTGCCCGAACATCTACGAGTGCTGGGCCGACGGCACCGCCACCTTCATGATCAACGGCGAGCGCTGCACGCGCGCCTGCGGCTTCTGCCTCGTCGACACGAGCCACCCCCTGCCGCTTGACCCGAGCGAGCCGCGACGCGTCGCCGAGGCGGCGGTCTCGATGCACCTCGGCCACGCCGTCGTCACCGCGGTCGCCCGCGACGACCTCCCCGACGGTGGCGCCGGGGCCTTCGCCGAGACGATCGCCGCGATCCGTGCCGAGTCGCCCGGCACCGCGGTCGAGGTGCTGATCCCTGACGTGAAGGGCGACGAGCGGGCGCTGCAGAGCATCTTCGACGCCCGCCCCGACGTCTTGAACCACAACCTCGAGACCGTCCTCCGCCTACAGCGGGCGGTCCGTCCCTCGGCCTCCTACGCGCGCAGCCTCGCCGTCCTCGGGCGCGCCAAGGCGGCGGGGCTGACGACCAAGTCGGGGATCATCCTCGGGATGGGCGAGGAGGAGCACGAGGTGCTCGCCGCCCTCGCGGACCTCGCCGCGGTGGGGGTCGACATCGTGACGATCGGCCAGTACCTGCGCCCCTCGGCGGCGCACCTGCCGGTGGCGCGCTTTTGGACGCCGGAGGAGTTCGCACGCCTCGCCGCGGCGGCGCGCGAGATGGGCTTCGCGCACGTCGAGGCCTCGCCGCTCACCCGCTCGAGCTACCACGCCCGCCAGGCCGCGGAGGCCGGCGCGGCGGCCCTCTCCGCCGCGGCGAGCGCATGAGCGAGCGGGCGGTGGCGGCACGCAGCGAGCGCCTGGCACGCGTCCGCGAGGAGATGGCCCGCCAGGGGGTGGGCGCCCTCCTCCTCTCCCTCGGTGCCGACCTCCCCTGGCTCTGCGGCTACGAGGCGATGCCCCTCGAGCGGCCGACGGTCCTCGTCGTCCCCGTCGAGTCCGAGGCGACCCTCGTCGTCCCCGAGATCGAGGCGCCGCGCGTCGTCCCCGACGCGGCGAACTTCGCCCTCCGCCCCTGGGCCGAGGGCGAGGACCCGATCGAGGTCATCGCCTCGCTCACCGGCCGTCACCGCGTGCTCGCGATCTCGGACCGGGCCTGGGCGTCGCTGCTCCTCTCGCTCGTCGACGCCCTCCCGAACGCCCTCTTCCGCAAGGCCTCGACGGTCACCGCGGCGCTGCGGGCGGTGAAGGACGAGGAGGAGATCGCCGCGCTGCGCGCCGCCTCGGCGGCCGCCGACCGCGTCGCCGAGGCGCTCCTCGCCGGCGAGATCCCGCTCATCGGCGCGACCGAGGCGCAGGTCTCGCGCGAGCTCTCGGCCCGCCTCCTCGCCGAGGGCCACGAGAAGGTGAACTTCGCGATCGTCGGCAGCGGCCCCAACTCGGCGAGCCCGCACCACGAGCCGGGGGCGCGCCGCATCGCCGCCGGCGACGCGGTCGTCTGCGACTTCGGGGGGACGCTGCGCCTCGGTGAGGGCCCCGGCTACTGCTCGGACACCACCCGCACCGTCGTCGCCGGCGAGCCGCCGCCCGGCTTCGCCGAGCTCTACGCCGTCCTCGAGCGCGCCCAGAGCGAGGCTGTCGCGGCCGTCGCCGCCGGCAGACGCTGCGAGGAGATCGACGCCGCGGCGCGCACGGTGATCGAGGAGGCCGGCTTCGGCGAGGCCTTCCTGCACCGTACCGGCCACGGCATCGGCATCGAGGAGCACGAGGACCCCTACATCGTCTCGGGGAACGCGACGACGCTCCGCCCGGGCCACGCCTTCTCGGTCGAGCCCGGCATCTACCTCGCCGGCCGCATGGGGGCGCGCATCGAGGACATCGTCGTCGTCACCGAGGCCGCCCCGGAGGTGCTCAACCACGCGCCGCACGGCCTCGTCGTGGTCGGCTAGCGCCGTGGACCTCGGCCTCGACGGGCGAGTCGCGCTCGTCACCGCCTCCTCGAAGGGCCTCGGGCGGGGCGCCGCCGAGGCGCTCGCCGCCGAGGGGGCGTCGGTGGTGATCTGCGCGCGTGGCGGCGAGGCTCTCGAGGCGACGCGTGCCGGGATCGAGGCCGCGGGCGGGGCGGTGCTGGCGATCGAGGCCGACGTCACCGAGCAGGGCGCGCCCGACGCGCTCGTCGCCGCGACCCTCGAGCGCTTCGGGCGGATCGACATCGTGGTCGGCAACTCCGGCGGGCCACCGCCGCGGCGCGCCCTCGAGGTCACCGACGAGGAGCTGCGCGCCGCCCTCGAAGCCAACCTCCTCACCCACGTGCGCCTGACGCGCGCTGCCCTCCCGCACCTGCGCGCCCAGGGCTGGGGGCGGCTCTGCTTCATCGCCTCGTACTCGATCGTGCAGCCGCTGCCGCACCTCGCGCTCTCGAACGCGGCGCGCACCGGGCTGTGGGCGTGGGCCAAGACCGCCGCCAAGGACCTCGTCGGGAGCGGGGTGACGCTCAACCTCGCCTGCCCCGGCCCGCACGGCACCGACCGGATGAAAGAGGTCGGCGGGGCGCCCCCCGCGGGCGGCTTCGGCGACCCGGGGGACTTCGGGAGGGTCGTCGCCTTTCTGTGCTCGACCGCTGCGGCCTTCGTGAACGGCGCCGCGGTGCTCGTCGACGGGGGCGAGACGCTCGCCCTTTAGGCCGAGCCGCACCAGCCGGCGACCGGTAGCCTCGGGCGGTGACCTTCGTCCGTCGCGGCATCGACGCCCCCGAGCACCCGGTGCTCATCGTCGTGCTCGAGGGCTGGGTGGACGCCGGCTTCGCCGCCGCGACCGCGGCGAGCGTGCTCCTCGAGCAGAACGCCACCCGCACCTACGCCGCCTTCGCCGGCGACGACCTCATCGACTACCGGGCGCGGCGCCCGCAGCTGCGGATCCGAGACGGCGTGCGCCGGCGGATCTACTGGCCCGAGCCGCGCCTGCGGGTCGGCACCGACCCGCTCGGCCTCGGCATCGCGCTCCTCGTCGGCCCCGAGCCCGACTACCGCTGGCGCCCCTTCGCCGCGGAGGTCACCGAGCTCGCCCTCGAGATCGGGACCCGCCTCGTCGTCGGCCTCGGCGGCTTCCCCGCGCCCACCCCGCACACCCGCAAGATCGGCATCACGACCACCGCCTCTGACGCCGCCCTCGCCCGCCAGGTCGGCTTCGTCCCCGGCCGCCTCGGCGTCCCCGCGGGGATCGCCGATGTCCTCGGCGCGGCCTGCACGGAGGCGGGGATCCCCTCTGTCGGTCTCTGGGCGCGCGTCCCGCACTACAGCGCGAGCTCGCTCTTCCCCGCCGCGGCGGTCGCCCTCCTCGAGGCGCTCGCCCAGCTGACGGGGATCCAGGTCGACATGAGCGAGCTGCGCCACAACGCGGAGGAGCACCTCCGCCAGGTCGACGAGCTCGTTGCGAAGAACGAGGAGACCGCCGCGCTCGCCCGCGAGCTCGAGCGGCAGTTCGACGCCGGGGTGGGGACCCCGGTCGTCGCCGAGGCCAACCTCCCCTCGGCCGATGAGCTCGCTGCCGAGCTCGAGCGCTACCTCCGGGGTGAGCTCTCCTAGATGCCGCCCCCACCGGCGCCGCTCGGCGCCGCGATCTTCGACATGGACGGCCTGCTCGTCGACTCCGAGCCGTACTGGCGGCGCGTCGAGGCGGAGGTCTTCTCCGCGCTCGGCGCCGACATCCGCCCCTACCTCGGTCACGGCTACACGATGGGGATGCGCGTCGACGAGGCCGTCGCCTTTCTCGCCGCCTTCGCCGGCCTCGGCGAGGTCGACCTCGTCGCGGTGGAGGCCGACGTGGTCGCCGGTGTCGTGCAGGCGATCGGCCACGAGGCCGAGCTCCTCCCCGGCGTCGAGGTCGCGCTCGGCCTCTTCGAGGAGGCGGGGCTGCCCCGCGCCCTTGCCTCGGGCTCGACGCCGCCGGTGATCGACGCCGTCCTCGACCGCTTCGACCTGCGGCGGCGCTTCGACGGCGTCTTCACCGCCGCCGACGACGCCTACGGCAAGCCGCACCCGGCGATCTTCCTGCGCGCCGCCGCCGCGCTCGGGGTGCCCGCCGAGGGCTGCGTCGTCCTTGAGGACTCGCTCAACGGCTGCATCGCCGCCAAGGCGGCGCGCATGCGGGTGATCGCGGTGCCGCACCCCGACGACGCGGCCGACCCCCGCTACTCGATCGCCGACCTCAACCTCACCTCGCTCGAGGAGCTCGCCCTCCCTGCGGTGCGCGCCCGCCTCGGCCTCGAAGAGGTGCTGCAGCGGCGCTGAGGGCTCGGCGCTCGGCGCGCCCCTCAGAGGACGACGTTCACCAGGCGGGGCGGGCGGGCGACGACGCGCTGCGGCACCGCACCCGCGAGCTGCTCGGCGACGCGCGGCGAGCCGAGCGCGGGTCGCCTCCTCCTCGGTGATCGCGACGTCGACCTGCAGCCGGTCGCGGAGCTTGCCGTTCACCTGCACGACCATCGTCACCGTCTCCTCGGCGAGCGCGCCCTCGTCGAAGCTCGGCCAGGGCTGCTCGTGCAGGTGGGTGGCGTGGCGGTGCTGGTAGGCCTCGGCGGCGAGGTGCGGCGTCATCGGGGCGAGGAGCTGCAGGAGGGTGTCGATCGCCTCGTCGACCTCGTCGGCGGCGACCCCGCCCTGGCGGGCGCGCGAGATCTCGTTGGTGAGGCTCATCACCTCGGCGACCGCGGTGTTGAAGGCGTAGCGGTCGAGGTCCTGGGTCACCTGGCGGACGGCCTTGTGGCGCGCCCGGCGGAGCGCCACCGAGAGCTCCGCCGCGTCGGCCGCGGGCGCCCCCTCCTCCACCTCTCCGGTGGCGAGGCGCCAGACGCGGCGCAGGTAGCGGCCGCAGCCCTCGATGATCTCCTCGCTCTGCGCGGACCAGTCGATGTCCTCGACCGGGGGGCCGGCGAAGAGGTGGAAGAGGCGCAACGCGTCGGCGCCGACCCGCTCGAAGTACTCGTTGGGCGAGACGACGTTGCCCCGCGACTTTGACATCGCCCGCCCCTCGAGGCGGATCATCCCCTGGCAGAAGAGCTGCGCGAAGGGCTCGCGGAGCTCGCCAGGGGAGAGGCCGATCTCGCCGAGGGCGCGGGTGAAGAAGCGCGCGTAGAGGAGGTGGAGGATGGCGTGGGTGATGCCGCCGATGTACTGGTCGACCGGCATCCAGCGCGTCGCCGCGGCGGGGTCGACGGGGCGGTCGGCCTCCGCCGGACTCGTGAAGCGGAGGAAGTACCAGGAGGAGTCGACGAAGGTGTCCATCGTGTCGGTCTCGCGCCGCGCCGCGCCGCCGCAGCGGGGACAGGTCGTCTCCAGGAACTCGGGGTGGCGCTTCAGGGGTGACTCGCCGGTCGGGAGGAACTCGACGTCGTCGGGGAGGAGCACCGGGAGGGCGTCGTCGGGGAGGCCGACGATGCCGTCGCGCTCGCAGTAGACGACCGGGATCGGGCAGCCCCAGTAGCGCTGGCGGCTGATCAGCCAGTCGCGCAGCCGGTACTGGACGGTACCGGCACCGATCCCCTTCTGCTCGAGCCATTCGATCGCGGCGCCCTTCGCGGCGGCCACCTCGAGGCCGTCCATGAAGCCGCTATTCACCTTCACGCCGTTGCCGGAGTAGGCACCCCCTTCGAAGCCCTCGGGGGGCTGCACGGTGCGCACCACCGGGAGGCCGTGCAGCGACGCGAAGTCGAAGTCGCGCTGGTCCTCGGCGGGGACGCCGATCACCGCCCCGGTGCCGTAGCTCGCGAGGACGTAGTCGGCGACGTAGACGGGGACCTGCTCGCCGTTGAAGGGGTTGACGCAGAAGCTGCCGGTGAAGGCGCCGCGCTTGTCGAGGCTTCCCTCAGAGGAGAGGCGCTCGATGTCGGTCTCCTGGCTCGCCATGAGGACGAGCTCGCCGACCGCGCCGTGCTGCTCGGGGGTGGTGAGCGTGGCGACGAGGGGGTGCTCGGGGGCGAGGACCACCGAGGTGATGCCGAAGCCGGTGTCGGGGCGGGTGGTGAAGACCTCGATCTCGGTGCCGGGGGCGCCGACGACCTCGAGGCGGAGGCGCGCCCCCTCGGAGCGGCCGATCCAGTTGCGCTGCATCGTCTTCACGCGCTCGGGCCAGTCGAGGCCGTCCAGCGCGTCGAGGAGCTCGTCGGCGTAGTCGGTGATCTTGAGGAACCACTGCGCGAGCTGGCGGCGCTCGACGACGTCGCCTGAGCGCTCGCAGGTCCCGTCGGCGAGGACCTGCTCGTTGGCGAGCACCGTCTGACAGCCAGGGCACCAGTTCACCGGGGCCTCGGCGCGGTAGGCGAGGCCGGCCTCGAGCAGGCGGGTGAAGATCATCTGGTTGAAGCGCATGTACTGCGGGTCGTGGCTGCGGACCTCGCGCCGCCAGTCGTAGACGGCGCCGAGGCGCAGCACGCTCGCCTTCAGCTCCGCGATGCGCGCCTCGGTGTAGGCGCGCGGGTGGCTGCCGCCGCGGATCGCGGCGTTCTCGGCGGGGAGGCCGAAGGAGTCGAAACCGAAGGGGGAGAGGACGCCGTAGCCCTGCATCGTGCGCATCCGGACGAGGACGTCGCCGAAGGTGTAGTTGCGGATGTGGCCCTGGTGCGCCGGCCCGCTCGGGTAGGGGTACATGCAGAGCACGTAGTAGGGCGGGCGGGGGTCGTCGTTGTCGATCTCGTAGGTCCCGAGCTCGGCCCACCGCTCCTGCCAACGCGGCTCGGCTTCCCTGAAGTCGTACTCAGCCATAACCCAGATTACCGAGGGTGCCGCGCGCCCCGGAAAAGGCGCTCCACCTCGTCTTCGCCGCCGCCGGCCGAGCACGAAGCCACCGTCTTTGCGTCTCGGATCGGCTGGTAATCTCTCAGGCACCCCGGGGGCGTAGCTCAGCTGGTAGAGCGCCTGACTGGCAGTCAGGAGGTTCGGGGGTTCGAGTCCCCTCGCCTCCACGGGAAAGTGCTGGTCATTGGCCTAGCCGGCCAGCTCTGATTCCCTATCGGAAGGCTATGTTTCCGCGATCACGGGCGACCGCCAACGATGATGACGAAGCGATCACCGCGCCCGGTCGTTCACGTGGGGTGCCGACGATGAACAAGTCGGGGCCAATTTTGTGTGACGCCCGTTGTCCAGTGGCCCGAACGTCAGGGATCTAATGGCCTGGCTTCCTTACATTTTGCACGAAGCGTCGACCGGCGTCGGGGACGTATCGGGTCGTGGCGGGAAGCCCGTTCTGTTCGACGCTCAGAGTGAATTTCGAGAGTACCCGGAGGCTCGCCTCCTCAAGGCACCCGATGCCTTGGGCCATGAGGGTTTCGAGTCCGACGTCATTGGCATCGTCTGACGTCGCGCCGTGCGCGAACGCTCCCGCGAGTAGGAACAGCTGGCTCTCGCTGCCCGCGTCCCGAACCGCTGCAAGGGTCCGCCGCGTGAGGAGGTGGCGCCGTGCCAGGTCGGTGCAGCGATCAACGAGCTCGTCGATCGAGAGCTCCGGGTGATCGCTGATGCGGTCAACAGAGCGAGCGAAGCGATCTCGGTAAACGTCGAAGGCCAGCCGAACTGCAGGGGATGCCACCGCAAAGATCGGCGCCATCTCGGGGCTGAAGTGGAGACCAAGTAGGGCGGAAGCACCGTTGGGCCACGATGTCGGGCGAGTCGCCGGCGACCTCTCGCTCAGTCATCTGCCACCTCTTGGTCGATGCATCCGCGCTCGGCGTTGCCATCATCGCCAAGCGAGGCTCCCGTCGATGGGGAGCATGCCGCCTTGGTCTAATCGTGGTCTATAAATCTGCGATCAGCCGCGAGCAGCCGCGATCACTGACGATGAGTAAGCCCAGTTCAGATGATGATTCGCGCTTACCCCTGACCACGCGAAAGCACCGGGTGCTTCTTTAGCAGTGAGTTGAGGGCCAGAGTCGCGTAGTGCGCCGCCATCCTCGCGAACGTTTCCGTGCGCCAATGTTCGCGCAGCGCCCGAAGCACCGGACATGGACGGCGAGGCAGCGGTCGATCGCCCGCTGCCAATCGCTGGCCCGGAGCTTGGCGTACTCCGAATCGCGCTTCATGCGGTCGAGATGACCGCCGAGGATGGGGGCCTGAAATTCGGCCTCACCTCGGTCAGCTCGCTCTCGAACCCCAACGATGCTCGCGTCCATACGCTCTCTGACTGAGTCGATGAACCGTGACCGATCTTCCAGGCCGTAGGTGCCACAGATCAATCGGAGGCGTCGGCCTGCATCGGTCGGCGCAGCCAATTGCCGCGCGTGCTCCGGGACGAGGAGCGGAGTGAAGGACCACGCGAACAGCGCGAGGTCCCAGTCCGGGCTCCCCGGTCCCGCCATGTCCCAGTCGATGATTCCGACGGTCGATGATTCCGACGACTCTGGTCTCTCGGTAGACGACGTTGTAGTGACATGCTCACTGTGGACTTCCGGGCAGCGTGCGACGAACGCAGAGCTGGGGTCGCGTGAGTTTGGGTAGCTCACGGAAGATCTCCTATAGGCCTTCTACAAATCCGCGCGCAGAGGTGACCCGAAGAAGTAAACTTTAAGGCGCCCTCCGAAGTTAGGGAATATTGGTCTTTGTCGACTTACATTCTCCCAACTGAGGGAGGGCTTTTACGCGGCAATTGCCAGTGCCTCCGGGCTATCTAGACGAAAGATCCGGGCTAGTTGTCGATGGAGTGAGCTACCTCGGCGGCTTGGCGATCTCGTCATCAGGCTTGTGCCGCAGGAACATCCAGAGATAGAGAAATCCGTTGAGAAACTGCAGGCCTGCCGAGAGGAGAAAGGGCGCGAGCAGTCCAGAGGATTCAATCAGCCATCCGGCGAAGGGCGACATCGAAGCCTGTGTGATCTCAGACGGCAGGTTCGAGATCGCGACGACCGCCCCGCGCTCGCTTGGGTCCGCCATTGCCACGACATAGGACTGGCGAAGGGCAATCCCGACCCGTTGACCGACGACATAGATGATGTAGAAGAGTCCTGCCAGCAAGAAGTGGTGTGCATACACCATTGCAAAAAAGAGAACGGACTGTCCGATGCGCAGCCAAAAGACCGTCCACACACTCCCGTAGCGTCGGGCGATTACTCCCGCACCGAGCGAGGAGATTCCGGCGACCACGTTCGCTATCGCAAAGAGCCGACCGATCTCGCCTGGACCAACGCCGTAGAGCTTGAAGAACCAGTACGAGATGAATGGGGCGTAGACGCCGATGGCAAGGCCAGCTACCCCGTTCGAGACGATGAAGCGCCGAAGGATGGCAGCAGAACGCACCGGGAGGATATGTCGCTGCGCCGGTACTGTGTCGCGAGACTCTTCGGCGATTCTGGTCACCGCGAGCGAGGCCACCAGCGCGAGCCCAGTAGAGACAAGGAAGAACGGCCGTACGACGCCGAGTACAGATGACGCGTGGAGGTGCCGCGAGGACATGCCGCCGACGATCGCACTGCCGATGACGCTTCCGGCCGACGAGGCGAAAGTGAGTCGAGCGAACAGATGGTTCCGCCTGCTTGGCTCTGACATCCCCATGACGTATGCCGCTTCGGCCGGTTGGTAGAAGCTGACGGATCCCGCCCCGGCGCCATAACCTCGCCCGAAAGAACTCAAGGGGATGACGACAAAGAGCACTACGGGATTCGTCGTGATGGCCAGCACGATGCCCGCGACGGCGACGAGTAGAGGAATGCCAATGAGAAAGGGCTTTCTGCCGATGCGGTCAGAGACAATACCGACCACCGTTGAAAGGATTGCGGCTGCACTGGTAACGGCAAGAAAAAGCATGCCGAGCTTGAGTGTGCTGAAGCCGATAACTGTGAGGTAGATCGGGATGATGACCGCCCCGAGTGCCTGACAGGCGCTGAGGGCGCATCGTGCGATAAAGATGCCAAGCATATTGTGGTCGAGTGGCCGCGGAAGCATCACGGAGTCCACCACACGACGAGCCTGACCGGAAAATTAACTGCACGTAACTGCAAGAACTTGGGCGCGCGGGACCAGGGGTGCGGGGCGGAGCCCCGCTCGGGGCGTCAGCCCCGACTGTGTCGGGTCGGGGCAGTGCCCTCTTGATCAGCCGCTTCAGGCGGCGGGGGTGAGGGTGACGCGGTGGCCGAGAGCCTCGAGCTGGTGGACGAGGTGGTCGGTGCGGCGTCTCTTGTCGATGCGCTTCGCGTAGAAGTCCGAGCCGAGGTCGGTGAAGGTGGCGCTCGGGTCGCTGAGCAGGTGGAAGATGATGACGAGGATCGATCGCTCGATCGCGGCGAGCGCCTTCTGCTTCGGCATGCGCTTGATGAGCCTTCGGTAGCGCTCGCCCAAGAAGGTGTCGGTCTTCGCGGCCCCGGTCGCCATCTGGCCGAGGGCTGCTTTGAGATAGGGGTTGCCCTTGCCGATCGGCGCGCCCTTGGTCTTCCGCCCGGACTGGACGGTGCGCGGCGAGGTCTTCGCCCACGAGCAGAGTCGCTGCGCGGCTCCAAAGACCGCCATGTCGAGGCCGATCTCACCGATCACGGCACGAGCGGTCTCGGGACCGCCGCCAGGGATCGCGGAGATGCGTTCCATCGCCGAGGCATATGCCGCCGGGGCGGGGAGGAGCTCGCCGGTCTCGTGGTCGAGCGCGGCCGTCATGACCTCGCCCGACGGGGCCTCGAGGGCAGAGATCGCCTCGTCGAGGAGGGCCGTGACGCTCTCGATCCGCCTCGTGAGATCGTCCGCCTGGTCGAGCAGCATCCGGCAGAGCCGGGCGTGGTGCTCGGTGAAGCGGCCGTCGCAAGCCTCGGCGAGGAGCCCGAGACGCGCCCGGGCGCGCCCCTTCGCGAGCTCGGCGAGGACCATCGGGTCGCGCTCGCCTCTGATCAGCGCCTCGAGCATCGCCCGCCCCGAGACCCCGTGCAGGTCGGTGAGCACCGAGGAGATCTTCACCAGCGCGTCCTCCAGCAGCTTCTCGACGCGCTGCTTCACGCGCGAGCGGTCGCCGACGAGGTCGAAGCGCGCCCGGGCGAGGTCGCGCACGTGGCGCATCTGCTCTTCGGGCACGAAGCTCGGGTTGAGCATCGAGCGCTCGGCGAGCTTTGCCAGCCAGACCGAGTCGAGCTTGTCCGTTTTGGGACGACCCGGGACGTTCTTCACCTGCTTCGCGTTGACGAGCCAGACGACGAGCCCCGCGCCCTCGAGGACGTAGAGGAACGGCCGCCAGTAATCCGAGGTCGACTCCAAGACGACGCGTTCGACCCGCTCGGCGACGAGGTGGTCGGCGAGCTCGGTGAGCGCCCTCGTCGTCGCGCGCACCTCCCACACCTTGGTCACCCGCCTGCTGCGCACGCTCGCATGCGGGAGCCGGGTGCAGACCATCCCGGTGGCCTTGGCGACGTCGATCGCGGCGACACGTTCCACGATCTCGTGCTCCTCGGCGACCTCGATCTCTTGCGGACGGTCCATCGCTGTGTCCTCCTCACGTGGGATAGGTTCGCTGCGTGGGCCTGCCCGGGGGTCCGGTTGGGAACTCGAAAGTCTGACCGGCGTGCTCGTAGCGACAGTGCGCGACCCTTCAAACAGGGGCCCCGGCGCCAGGCTGACACGCGGCCTCGAAGGCCAAGGATGCGACGGCGTCGGCGGGCAGGCCCGCACGATTTTCTCGCCTACGCGACCGCCCCGTCAGGGGCCGCTGGGGCTGA
>Ga0307372_10005813_pt1 | contig 18306 bp, 19 predicted proteins | sample OX1MG_FD_202533 | JGI IMG/M metagenome (GOLD analysis project Ga0307372, IMG submission 202533) | Soil microbial communities from Risofladan, Vaasa, Finland - OX-1 | ecosystem: Environmental > Terrestrial > Soil > Coastal area > Acid sulfate soil | place: Finland: Risofladan, Vaasa | collected...
TATCCTGCCGGTCGTCGATCTGGAGATCGGGCGTAACCTGCAGGTCGATATAACCGCGCGATAAATAGAGCTTTTCGAGCGCCGAAACGCCCTGCCGGAGCTTTCCCGCGTTCATCCGCTCGCCCGCCTGCAGAGGAATCAGGTCGCGCAATCTCTGGCGGGCAAACACCAGATTCCCGCCCGGGTTGACGTCCAGCATCCTCACCTCCGCCACCCGGTACTGCGGACCGGGATCGACGCGCACTTGCAGGGAAACGTGCCGCACGCCTCCCTGAACGCTATCGGCCAGCGTCTGAATGTTCACCACCGTTCTGGCGTAACCGCGATCCTGCCATTCATCCCCCGCCGCATTCCATACCCGATCGAGCCATCCGCTGCCGCCGGTCCCCGCGCGCCGTTCGAGCATGGCGACAAACCGGGCCTGGCTGACCCCGTCGGGCAGGCCCGTGCCCTGCAGTTGCAGGCTATCGATGGAAAGTTTTATGGCGGGTGTGCTCTGGGGCTGCGGCAGGCAGCGCCGGGGCATCGATGTTTGCAGTTGCGGGGATTGTGGCTGCGGGGGTGGTTGCTGCGCGCGCACGTTCGCCGCAAGCAGCAGGCCGAGGAGCGCGGCCGCCGACGCCAGCGAATTTCCCTTCCGGCGACCCATACGAAAATCATAGGCCGGCGCAACTCGTCCGACAAGCCGCTTTCCGATCTGCTTGCGGCCGTTTCCCGCCCGTGTTGCAATGGCGAGCCATGCCTCGCCGCCAAGATCCAAAATCGCTCCCGGCATTCCAGCGCAGCCTTCTCGATTGGTTTCGCCGGAGCCGGCGCGACTTCCCCTGGCGCCGGTCCCGCGATCCCTATCGCGTCTGGGTGTCGGAGGTCATGCTCCAACAGACGCGTGCGGCGGCCGTTCTCCCCTATTACCAGCGCTTTTTGCGAAAATTTCCCTCGCTCGCCTCGCTCGCCAGGGCCCGCACCGAAAGCGTTCTGCGCGTCTGGTCCGGGCTTGGCTACTACAGCCGCGCCCGCAACCTCCAGCGCGCCGCCCGGATCGTCGTTGACAGCCATCGGAGCCGCTTCCCCAGGGAACTCGACGCGGCGCTCGCCCTGCCCGGCGTCGGGCCATACATCGCGCGCGCCGTTCTCAGCATCGCCTACGACCGGCCGCTTGCCGTCCTCGACGGCAACGTCGCCCGCGTGATCGCCCGTCGCGAGGCCATCGAAGGCGATCTGCGCGAACCAGCCAGGTGGCGACAGCTTCAGGCCATTGCCGATCGCTGGCTCCCGGCGAACGCCCCCGGCGATTGGAACCAGGCGATGATGGAACTGGGCGCCACCGTCTGCACGCCGCGCGGGCCTCTCTGCCACTCGTGCCCGGTACGTGATGGCTGCCAAGCGTTCCGCCTGGGCCTTGCCGATCGCCTGCCCGAGCGCCGCGCCAAGCCCGCCCCGGTGCGCGTGCGCATTGCCGTGGCCGTACTCGTCGATCCGCGAGGGCAAACGCTTCTGACGCGGACGGCAAAATCGAGCCACCCCGATGTACCCGTTCCGGAAAACGGGGACCTGAGCGCGATTTTTTCGCGGATGTGGCAGTTCCCCGCTGTCGTGGCGAACGGCGACGGCGGCCCTGAACTCCGAAACTACCTCGCCGCTGAATTCGGCCTGCGCCCCCGGCGCTGGGAGCCGCTCGGGCAACTGCGCCACAGCGTGACCTTTCGCGAAATCACGATCGAGCCCTGGCTGCTTCGCGTCGAAAAACTTCCGGAGCCGGGCACGGGTTGCGTGGTCGCGCTTGGCCGCGTTCCCCAAATGGCGATTTCGAGCGCGTCTCGCAAGATCGCCGTCGCCGCCCTCGCGCAGCAGCCCTCGCCATGAAATGACGCAATGAAATGAAAAGAGATGAGATGATCGGGCCGGGCCAGAGCTGGAACCGGCGGTCATAAGCCGCGGACGCCCGTTCCCCCATGACTGGTATACTGGAACCTGGCCTCTGTGCGCCCTTGGTGCTTGGCTGCGCCGATTCCTATGCCCAAAGTGGGACTAATTAGCCTGGGTTGCCCGAAGAACCTCGTCGATAGCGAGGTGATGCTCGGATTTTTGCGCGAGGGCGGCTACGAAATCACTTCCCATGCCGAAGAAGCCGACGTCCTCGTCGTCAACACGTGCAGTTTCATCGCCCCCGCGCAGGAAGAATCGGTCGCCACGATCCTCGAGATGGCGGAGCTGAAAAAGAGCGGGCGCGCGCGCCGGCTGATCGTGGCCGGCTGCCTGGTCGAGCGCTATCGCAAGGAAATCCGCGAGCAGATTCCCGAGGTCGACGCCGTCGTCGGCACGGGCGAGCTGGAAAGCATTCTTCGCGCCGTTCGCGGCGAATTCGAGCCGCCCGGCGAATCCACCGCCCTGCTGCCCGAATATCTCTATCACGACCGGACGCCGCGCTTTCTCGCCACGCCGCGCCACACCGCCTACGTCAAGATCAACGAGGGCTGCGATCATCCCTGCTCGTTCTGCATCATTCCCCAGCTGCGCGGCCGTTTCCGCAGCCGCCGCCCGGAATCGGTCGCTCGCGAGGCCGCCTCGCTCGCCCGCGCCGGCGTTCGCGAGCTCACGCTGGTGGGCCAGGATACGACCGCCTACGGCGTCGATCTCGGCGTCGGCGACGGCCTGCCGGCGCTGCTCGAACGGCTTGCGGAAATCGACGAGCTGGCCTGGGTCCGGTTTCTCTATTGCTATCCCAACCGGGTCACTTCCCGGCTGCTCGAAACCATCGCCGCGCATCCGAAACTGGTTCCCTATCTCGATATCCCGCTCCAGCACGCCAGCCGCAACGTGCTTCGCCTCATGAAGCGCGGCTCGAACGCCGATGCTTTCCTGAAACTCATCGAGCGCATCCGGCAAACAATTCCCGGCGTCTCGCTTCGCACCACGTTCATCGTCGGATTCCCGGGCGAGACCGAAGCCGATTTCCGCGAGCTGCGCGATTTCGTCCGCGCGGCCGAGTTCGACTGGCTCGGCGTCTTCGGCTATTCCGACGTGGACACGGCGGCCAGCCACGCGCTCGAGGCGAAAGTCGACGAGGAAACCATCGCCCGCCGCCGCGATTCGCTCATGTCCCTGCAGCGCGGCATCAGCGCCCGCAAGCTTCGCGCCCGCGTCGGCGGCGAAGCCGTCGTTCTCGTCGACGGCCCCTCGCGCGATACCGAAGGGCTGTGGGAAGGGCGCCTCGGCGGAATGGCCCCGGACATCGACGGCAAGGTTTACCTGACCGAATTTCCCGAAGGCTCGGAGCCGCAACCGGGCCGGCTGGCGCGCGTGAGCGTCACGCATTCGACCGATTACGATCTGGTCGCGCGCGTGCTGGAGGTGCTCGAAGCCCCACCGCCGATTCCCGAGCCCGCCGTCGGCGCCGGGCTGCTGCACGTGCTCGGCTAAATGGCCGGGGAGAATTTCACCGTTTTCGCGGCGGCGAGGGGCGAAAAGGCGCCGTTATTTTCCAGGCATGGAGATGGCAACGAACGCTGAAAACCAACCGTCGAAGCCGCGCCTGGCGCTGGCCCTGGCAACCGTGTTCGGCGCGGGCCGCCTGCCGCTGGTTCCGGGAACGTTCGGCTCGCTGGTCGGCGTGGGGGTGGGATGGCTGATCGCGCGAACCATGGCCGGGGCGGCCGGAGGGCCGCTTTCGCGCAATTTTCTGATCACCTACTTTGTCGTGAACGTGGCCGTCGCCGCCGTGGGAATCTGGGCCGCTTCGCGAGCCGCCGCGTTTCTGGGCCGCAAGGACCCGCAATCGGTGGTGATCGACGAGGTTTCCGGCCAGCTGATCGCTTACTCCGGCTTTCTGGTGGGCCTCGCCACGGTCAACTGGAAATCTTTGATACTGGGTTTTATACTTTTCCGCGGTTTCGATGTTTTGAAACCCTCTCCCGCGCGACGCGCCGAATGGCTTCCCGGTGGTTGGGGCATCATGGCGGATGATTGGATCGCCGGTGGCTATGCGGCCATCGCGTTGTGGTTGATTCACAGGCTGGGTTTTTAAGGCGAAAAGCGCGCGTGCCAAATCCACTAGAAGCCGGACCCCGGATCGAGAACGTTTCACCCGTTGCGGCCATTCCCGGCGGCGACATTTTCATTCGCGGCAACGGGTTCGAGTCCTCCAACAGCACCCTGCCCAGCGTCCGCTTCGGCCAGGCGCAGGGCAACATCCTGCTCTGGAGCGAGCAGCTGGTCGTCGCGCGCGTGCCCGAAGACGCCGAGGCCGGCGTTTCGATTGAAACCGGGCACGGCCGCAGCGATACCGTTGCTTTCGCCCTGGGCCGGGTCGTGGCGGAAAACCTCCACCCCGTCGCCAATCCCGCCATCGACTCCGACGGCAATACCTACGTCACCTTCAGCGGCCAGCGCGGGCAGAAAGTGGCCGTTCCCCTGTATAAAATCAGCCCCGATTTCACCGTCAAGCCGCTGGCCGTCCAGCTGACCAATCCCACCGGGCTGGCCTTCGATCCCGAAGGCAACCTGATGGTTTCCTGCCGCAACGACGGGACGATTCACCGGATCGGCCCCGACGGCCACATCGAGAAATGGATCGAGGGCATGGGCATCGCCACCGGACTGGCGTTCGACCGCGAAGGCAATCTCTACGTTGGCGACCGCAGCGGCACGATCTTCAAGATCTCGCCGCAGAGGGAAATCCTGGTTTTTGCCACGCTGGAACCCTCCATCTCCGCCTACCATCTGGCCTTCAGTCCCGAGGGCGATCTGTACGTCACCGGCCCGACGACGTCGAGCTTCGATCGCATTCATCGCATCAGCCATGCGGGCGCGGTGTCGGTCTTTTTTCGCGGCTTGGGCAGGCCGCAAGGCATGGCGTTCGACCGCTCGGGCAATCTCCTGGTCGTGGCCTCGCTCGGCGGCCGCCGCGGCGTGGTCCGCCTGAGCCCGGATGGCCGCGCTACTCTTTTGCTGACCGGTTATGGACTGGTCGGGATGGCGCTGCTTTCGAGGCGCGCCATTTTGGCGTCGAACAGCTCGCTCTACTCGATCGAATGGGATATCGACGGCCTGCCTCTCGGCCGCTAAGCGCCCGATGACGGACAAAATTCAGAAAACCGACGCCCAATGGCAGACGCAGCTCCGGCCCGACGAGTATGCGGTTGCCCGCCAAGGGGCCACCGAGCCGGCCTTTTCCGGCCGCTACTGGGATTGCCATGACGAAGGCGCCTACCGCTGCGTCTGTTGTTCGGCGCCCCTGTTCAGCTCCAAAACCAAATTCGATTCGGGAACCGGCTGGCCCAGTTTCTCGGCCCCGATCGAAGCCTCGGGGCTGGCTCTGCGGGAAGACGAGTCCTACGGCATGAGCCGGGTGGAAGTGAAGTGCGCCCGTTGCGACGCCCATCTGGGGCACCTGTTCCCCGACGGTCCTCCGCCGACGGGCCTGCGCTTCTGCATCAATTCAGCCGCCCTGCGGCTGGTCAAGGGTTCCGGGGATTCCGGGGACGCCGGGGACGCCGGCGCTTGAACGCGCCGGAAACGTTACGCGGATGAAGCGCGCGGAAATCATCGCCGTGGGTTCGGAACTTCTGACCCCCTTCCGTCTCGATACCAATTCCCTCTTCCTGACCGAGCAGTTGAATCTGCTGGGAATCGCCGTGATCCGCAAGAGCGTGGTCGGCGACGTTCGCAACGAGCTGAGCGAGGCGTTTCGCCTCGCCCTGGGGCACGCCGATCTGGTGATCTCGAGCGGGGGGCTCGGTCCGACCGAAGACGATCTGACGCGAGAGGCCCTGGCCGAGGCGACGGGCCGCCGCCTGCTGCCGAACCGGCAGGTTCTCGCCCGCATTCAGGAGCGCTTCGCGCGCATGGGCCGCGCCATGCCGCCCAACAACGAGCGTCAGGCGATGGTGCCCGAAGGCGCGTTGATTCTCCAGAACGCCTACGGCACCGCCCCCGGTTTGTGGCTGGAACTGGGCGCCCAGGCGGTCGTTCTGCTGCCGGGCCCGCCGCCAGAGCTGCGCCGGATCTTTACCGACCATGTGCGCGCGCTCATCGAGCCCCGCACCGGCGCGCTCCGCATGATTCATCGGAAACTGGTCGTCGCCGGCATGCCGGAATCCGATCTCGACCATCGGATCGCGCCGATCTACGGCTCATACCGCGAGGTCGAGACGACGATCCTGGCTTCGCCCGAGGGAATCGAAATTCATTTGACATCCTGGACCGAAGATCCGGCCGGCACCGGGCGGCTACTCGATGAACTCGCCGGCCGGATCGCATCGGCCCTGGGCGAGGCGGTATTTTCGACCGAGGGCGAAACGCTGGACGAGGTCGTCGCGCGCGGGCTCCGGAGCACCGGGGCGACGATCGCCATCGCTGAGAGTTGCACGGGCGGCCTGGTTTCGGCGCGCCTGACCAGCATTCCCGGCAGCTCGGCTTTTTTCCGGGGCGGCGTCGTCTCCTACAGCAACGAAATGAAGACCGCGTGGGTCCACGTGCCGCCGGCTCTGGTCGAGCTGCACGGCGCGGTTTCCGCCGAAGTGGCCATGGCCATGGCCGAGGGGGTGCGGCTCGCTTCCGGCGCCACGCTCGGCCTCGGCATTACCGGTATCGCCGGTCCCGGCGGCGCCACTCCGGCCAAGCCCGTGGGCACCGTGCACATTTCGCTCGCCGACGCGTCCGGCGCCCGCGAGCAGTTGTTCCGCTTCGGCGGCGAGCGCGAACGCATCCGCCGCCTGGCCGCGCAATCGGCGCTCGATATGGTGCGCCGCTACCTGGGCCGGGCACGATCGGGGGGAGACCGGGCGTGAGGCTCTTTGTCGCGCTTGATATCCCCGAAGATGTCCGCCGCCATATTGCCGATTTCTCTCTCGAACTTCGCCGGCACGCGCCGCGGGCGCGGTGGGCGCGAATCGAAAGCGCGCACGTGACGCTGAAATTCATCGGCGAGCGGCCGCCCGGCGAGCTGGGTCCCCTGCGCGCCGCGATCGAGCCGGTGCGCGCGCCTTCGCCCATTGAAATCGAATTCCGCGGGGCCGGTTTCTTCCGTAACGACCGCCAGCCCCGCGTTCTCTGGGCCGGCGTTCATGCCTCGGCCGCCCTGGCCGAGCTGGCGGCGGACATCGAGCGCCGGCTTGCCCCGCTGGGCATCCCGCTCGAATCCCGGCCGTTCGCGCCGCATCTCACCCTGGCCCGATTCAACGATCCGTCGGAAAGCGGAGACCTTCGCCAGGTGATCGCCGGCGCCGGCCTGCGGGAATTCGGCCGGACCGTCACGCGCGAATTCCACCTGTATGAGAGCCGCCGCGCGCCGGAGGGATCGATCTACACGCGTCTGGAAACCGTCGTCTTCGCGCGGGAAACGCCGTGAATTCCTTTCTGATGTTTGGGGTCGGCTATCTGCTGGGCTCGATCCCGTTCGGCTATCTGATCGCTCGCCTGGCCGGCGGCCGGGACATCCGCCAGGAAGGCAGCGGCAATATCGGCGCGACGAACGTCACCCGCTCGCTGGGTCTGGGCGCCGGGCTCGCCACGCTCGCGCTCGATGGCGGCAAGGGGGCCTGCGCCGTCTGGCTCGCCATGCGGCTGGGCGGGAACCTATCGACGTGGTTCGCCTTTGCCGCCGTCGGCGCGATCCTGGGGCATCTGTTTCCCATCTGGCTGCGCTGGCGCGGCGGCCGCGGCGTGGCCACGGCGATTGGCGCGTTTCTGGTGATCGGCTGGGTCGCCACGCTGGCCGATCTGCTCGTCTGGGTCGTGGCGATGGCGATCTGGCGTTACGCGTCGCTCAGCTCCATCCTCTGGGCGGCGCTGCTTCCCCTATCCATGTACTGGCTCTACGTTCCCGGCCATCACCCGCCTGAGAGCGTCTCGATCGCCGCTGTGATCTCCACGCTGCTCATCCTGTGGCGCCATCGCCCCAACCTGCAGCGCCTGATCGATGGCAGCGAACCGAAAATGCATTTCGGTAAATCAAATGGCCGTGAACGTGGATAAGATCGCGGTTCTCGGAGGGGGAAGCTGGGGCACGGCGCTCGCGCTGCTGCTCGCCCGCAACAACCCCCGCTGCCGGATTCACCTGTGGGTGCACGATCCGCAACTGGCCGCCAGCATGCGCGAGGAGCGCCTGAACCAGCCGTATCTGGCCGGCTTCGAACTGCCGGCGGCCATCGCGATCTCCAATGATCTGACCGAAACCGTTTCCGGCGCGTCGCTCATTGTCGGCGTCATGCCGTCGGCGCACGCGCGCCAGGTTTACACCGCCGCTTTCGCCCCGCTCCACCGGATTCCGCCCGTTGTCAGCGCCACCAAGGGGATCGAGCCCGGCCTGCTGGCGCGCATGAGTCAGGTGATCGAAGAGGTGGCCCGGGCGCACCCGTCCGCACCGGTTCCACCGGGCACAAGCTGCCCGCGGATCGCCGTGCTTTCCGGCCCCTCGTTCGCCCGCGAAGTGGCGCGAGGCGATCCGGTAGCCATCGTTGTCGCCTCGCGGGATCGCGATCTGGCCCGCCACGTGCAAGAGATGTTCTCCGGTACCGCGTTTCGCGTCTATGTGAGCGAAGACGTCTGCGGTGTCGAGATGGGCGGCGCGTTGAAAAATATCATCGCCATCGCTGCCGGCATCTGCGTCGGACTCAATCTGGGACACAGCACCGTTGCGGCACTGATTACCCGCGGCGCTGCCGAGATGACACGCCTGGCCTGTGCGCTTGGCGCACAGCCGCGCACGCTTTCGGGACTGTCCGGCATGGGAGACCTGGTGCTCACGGCTACCGGCGCGCTCAGCCGCAACCGGGCGGTCGGGATCGAACTGGGCCGCGGCCGGCCCCTGGCCGAAATCCTCCAATCGATGCGGATGGTGGCCGAGGGCGTGGGCACGACGGGCGCCGCGCTGGAACTGGCTCGCCGGGCCGGGGTCGAGATGCCGATTACCGAGCAGATGTACGCGGTTCTCAACGGCGGCCGCGCCCCGCGCGAGGCGATCCGCGAGCTGATGCAGCGAAGACTCAAGGAAGAATGAACGCAGCGGCTCCCAACTCGCGCGGCGCGTCATCGAGCGCCCTGCTCGAGCGCTTGGGCTCCTGGCGGCCGACTCTCCGGCAAATTGCCATCATCTACATGCTCGGTTTCCTGTTTTGCTGGCTATCGCTCTGGGCCGGCCTGCGCCAGCGGGGACCGGAACCTTTCGTCAGCCCGCTCTATGGCTTCATGCTCCTGTTCGAGGAAGCCCTCCGCGACGTGCTGAACCGTTTCCCCACGCTGCGTCCCACCTTTTATCCGCCCAGCCTCACCTCGCTCCCGGTCATGCTGGCCTGCGCTCTGGTCGCCGAATTTTTCGCCACCGGCACGGCCCTGATCCGCTCCGCACACAAGCCGCTGCGCTGGGGCGGCCTGGTCCTGCTGGTGATTCTGGCGTTCGCCACATTTTCCTGGTCTCCCATTCCCCCGCTGCCTCACCCCGGGTTCCTGTTGCCGCCGGTTTTGCTTCCCGTGGCCCGGTTCTTTACAATGCGTTTCTGATTCGATTGCCCGTCCCCATTCCATGCTGACCCTATTCGGAAAACCCGAACCCACGCTGCTCGACCGGCTGAAGCAGTCCGTCGCCAAAACCCGCGAGCAACTGAGCGAGCGGCTCGCCCCGCTTCTCTCCCCCGGCCGTCCCGTCGATCCTGAACTGCTCCGCGCGCTCGAAGCGTCGCTTCTTTCGGCCGACCTCGGCGTTCGCACGACGAAGGAGCTGCTGGACAGTTTGCGCGAGAAGTCCGAACGCGGCAACCTTCGCGACGCCGCCGAGGTCAAGGACGCGCTGAAATCCAGCCTGGCGGAACTGCTGCGGCCACCGGCCGCCGCCGGCGCGAACACCGCTACCCCGCAGGTCATATTCGTCGTCGGCGTCAACGGCACCGGCAAGACCACCACCATCGGCAAGCTCGCCTGGCGGCTCAAACAGGAAGGCCGCTCGACGCTGCTGTGCGCCGCCGACACCTTTCGCGCCGCCGCCATCGAGCAGCTGGAAGTCTGGGGCCACCGCGCCGGGATCGACGTGGTCCACCGGAAAGCGGGCGCGGATCCCGCGGCGGTCGTTTACGACGGGCTGTCGGCGGCGCTGAGCCGTTCGACCGAAGTCGTCATCGTCGATACCGCCGGCCGCCTCCACACCAAGCACAACCTGATGGCCGAACTCGAGAAGATGAAGCGCGCCGCCGCGAAGATCGTTCCCGGCGCGCCCCATGAAGTGCTGCTCGTGCTCGACGCGACCACCGGGCAGAACGGCCTCGCCCAAGCCCGCGAATTCACCTCCCATGCCGGCGTCACCGGCATCGTGCTCACCAAGCTCGATGGCACGGCCAAGGGCGGCATCGTCGTGGCCATCGCACGCGAGTTGGGCCTTCCCGTGCGCTACGTCGGCACCGGCGAAAAGGCGGAGGACCTGGTTCCCTTCGACGCGGCGACTTACGTCGATTCCCTGTTCGATTGAACCCGGCGATGACTCCCGCCCGCCAGCCCGACGAGCGCCCCTCCAGCGAGCAGCCGCTTGACCGGCGATGGATGCGCCGGGCGCTCGCGCTGGCGCGCCGCGGCGAAGCGCTGGCCCATCCCAATCCGATGGTGGGCGCCGTCGTCGTACGCGGCGGCCGCGTCGTCGGCGAGGGATTCCACACCTACGACGGCGTTCGCCATGCCGAAGTTCTCGCCATCGAGCGAGCCGGAGAGCGCGCTCGCGGCGCAACCCTGTATCTGAATCTCGAGCCGTGCTGCCACCAGGGCCGCACGGGCCCTTGCACGGAAGCCATCCTCGCGGCGGGGATCGGGCGTGTGGTCGCGGCCATGGCCGATCCCAACCCGCTGGTCGCGGGAAAGGGGTTTCGCAAGCTGCGCCGCGCGGGAATCGACGTGCAGGTCGGCCCGAGCCAAACCGAGGCCCGGCGCTTGAACGAGCCCTTCGCCGCATGGATTCGCCGCCGGCGGCCTCTGGTTACGCTGAAGGCCGCCGCAACGCTGGACGGCAAGATATCGCTTGTGGAACCGGGCGCGGGGCGACGGCCGCCTCGCGCCGTGGAACGTTGGATTACTTCGGAAATTTCCCGCCGGCGCGTTCAACAATTGCGCCACGCCTCCGATGCCGTTCTCACCGGCGTCGGAACCGTGTTCGCCGACAACCCCCTGCTCACCGACCGCAGCGGCCGCCCGCGCCGCCGCCCGCTGCTGCGCGTCGTGCTCGATTCGCAGCTGCGCCTGCCGCTCGGCTCGAAACTGGTGCGCTCGGCGGCGGACGATCTGCTCGTTTTCACTTTGCGGTCTCCCCGGAGCGCGCCGGCGCGCAAGCTGGCCGAGCGCGGCGTCCAGGTGATGCGCGTTCCGGCGCGCAACGGACGGCCCGATCTGGCCGCCGTTCTGGCGGCGCTCGGGCAGCGCGAAATCCTCAGCCTGCTGGTCGAAGCCGGGGCGGAGGTCAACGGCGCCATGCTTGCCCGAAATCTGATCGACAAGGTCCTGCTTTTCTACTCACCGAGGATTCTCGCCCGCCCGGGGATGCCGCTCGCTCTCGCCTTCGAGCCGTCGCGCCATTTGCCGGCCACGATGACAGGCGTCGAGCTGCGACGCTCCGGACCTGATATTCTGCTGGAGGGGTATCTCCAAGATGTTTACCGGGATCATTGAAACAATTGGCCGGATTGAGCGGATCGAGCCATCGAGCGGCGGGGGCCGCATCGAAATCGCCGTCGAGAGCGCCGCCAGGGCGCCGCTCGGACCGGGCGCCAGCGTTGCGGTGAACGGCTGCTGCCTCACCGTCGCCGTCGCCGGCGAAGAGGGCTTTGTCGCCGATCTATCGCCGGAAACCTTGCGCCGGACCAGCTTCGCGGAACTTCCCGCCGGCTCACTGGTCAATATCGAGCGCCCGCTCACGGCCGGAGCCGAACTGGGCGGTCATTTTGTCTTGGGACACGTCGACGGCGTGGGACGCGTTGAGCGAATTCTCCGCGAGGGCGAAAATGGATGGCTCAGCGTGCGCGTCGCACCGGAAATGGCGCGCTACGTGGCGGAGAAAGGATCGCTCGCCATCGACGGCATCAGCCTCACCGTAGCCGCATGCGCGGGCCTTCGGGCCGATTTCGCCATCATCCCCTACACGTTCGCGCACACCAATCTGCGGGCGAAGGCCGAGGGCGACCCGGTGAATCTGGAAATCGATGTTCTGGCTCGTTACATCGAGCGATTGGTCCAGGCACGCACGGAACCGGCCGCCAGCCAGGCGGAACGTTTGACCCTGGCGCGGCTGATCGATGAGGGATTTTAAATGCGTTCGCCGGAGGCGATTATGAAATTACCGCTTGCCATTATCCTGGCCGTGTTCGCCCTGACCGTTGCGCCTGCGGCGCGAGCGGGGCAACCGAGCCAATCCGCGCCGTCCAGTCTTGCCCCTGCCCCGGGGACCGGTGAAAATGGTCACCCCATGCAGTCCGTGGGCAAGGTGGGGGAAAAAACGTATAGCTGGGCGAACGGCCGGGCCTGGATGTCGCTGGGCGACGATGCCAAGGTTTCGATGGTCGTCGGAATCGAGCAGGGCGTCATTCTTTCGGTGCGCGAGAATTGGGATGCCGTGCCGAAGGGCGATCAGCCGGTCCTGGTCAAGACCGCCGAACGGCTCACCGTTAACGGCGTTCCTTTCAATCAGGTCGTGCTCGAGATGGACAAGCTCTATATCGACTCCGATAACGATCTGATTCCCGTGGTCGATGCCTATCTCTACGTCGTGCTCGAGCTGAAAAAAACGCCCCCGAACCAGCTTAAGAAATTTCTCAACCGGCTGCGGAAAACCTACGCGCCGCCACCGATCGTCATGCAGCCGATGAAAAAGCCATGACGGCGCCCTCAATCACGCTGACTACCGACTTCGGCGTTTCCGACCATTTCGTCGGGGCCATGAAGGGCGTGATCACTACGATCGCGCCGGAGGCGCGCATTCACGACATTACCCATCAGGTGAGCCGGTTCGACCGGCTCGGTGGCGCGCTTACCGTCGCCCAGTTCTACCGCTTTTGGCCGGCGAGAACCATTCACGTCGTCGTGGTCGATCCCGGCGTCGGCGGCGCGCGCCGTCCCTTGCTCGTCAGCGCCGGCTCGCATTATTTCATCGCCCCCGATAACGGCGTTCTCTCGCTCGTCTTCGACCGCGAAGAGGAAATCCACGCCTGGCACATCACCGCCGAGCATTATTTCCTGCAGCCGGTCAGCCGCACCTTTCACGGCCGCGATATTTTCGCGCCCGCGGCGGCCTGGCTGGCGCGCAGCAGCCAGCCGGAAAGTTTCGGTCCCGAAGTCGGCGACTATGAGCGCTTTTCCCTGCCCAGGCCGGATATCGCCAAGGACCGGATCGGCGGGGTGATCCTCCGGGCCGATCATTTCGGCAACCTGCTCACCAACCTCCGGCCCGAGGATGCGCCGGGACTGCTTGCCGGCGCGCCGTTCCGCCTCTCTGTGGGCAGCGCCAAAATCACTCGCCTGGTAACGACATTCGGCGAAGGCGCCCCGGACGAACCGTGTCTTCTGGTTGGCTCAAGCGGCTACTTCGAAATCTGCGTGAATCGCTCGAGCGCCGCGCAAGCTACCGCCGCCGGCTCGGGAACCCCGCTCACTATCGAACTAGGTTGATTCCTGTATTCCTGCGGTATCGAATTTTCCAGTTTGAGACAGTATTGAGGAATTTGACACAGTCGAGCCGGATGGGCGCTGAGTGATTTGCCCCACCCACTGCTGGCGAGAAAAGAAAAGATGTAACGTCCCCTTGTAACCAGCATAGATTCATTCCGTTACAAAATATTCAGAAACGTAGCTACTATGGCCAACTCCTTGCTTGAAATCAACGCCGCCTTGGAATAGGGGTATGATGTGCTGTCCAGGTCGGAAATTGTAATTTTAGCGCACTGTTTTGGTGCGCGTAGCGCAACCGATCATGGTCAAAAACGCGTGAATACTGCGAAAATTCAGAGAGGAGATTAGGGGTTATGGAGACGAATTCTAGCTCGAAACGTCATCTGTCGGCTGGTATAGGCGTCGCGATTCTTTCTTTAGCGCTTGGAATTCTGGTGGCCGGTTGCGGAGTAGCGAACGCGATGCCGCAAGCCGGATACACCGTGCAGAACGCTCCAGGTGGCACCATCGAAGGGAAACTGCTGTGGGTGGGCAAACCGGAGAGGCCGCACCGCATGGCGGTCACCCTGGATCGCGGGACCTGCGGGGCCATGAAGGAAATGTACGATGTGCAAGTCGAACAGGGCGGCGTGGTCGGCGCGGTGGTCTGGCTGGACAACATCACACATGGCAAGGCCTTCGCTTTTCCCAAGGCCGTGCTCGACCAGAAGAAGTGCATGTTCGTGCCTGATGTGCTGATCATGAAACCCGGGCAAATGGAGGTACTGAACAGCGACAACGTCACGCACAACGTCCACATCATCGCCCGCAACAATCGCTCTTCCAACGAGATGATGGCCCCCGGAGCGCCAGCAGCCACCGTGACACTGATGCATCCGGAAAACATCCTGGTTCGTTGCGACATTCACCCCTGGATGCATGGCTATATCATCGTCGCCAAAAACCCCTATTACGTCACCAGCGGGCCGGGAGGCAGCTTCACTCTCACCGACGTTCCGGCCGGCACCTACACACTGGACGTCTGGCAGGACAAAATCGGGACCAAGGAACAACAAGTCACCGTCCAGGCCGGCAAAACCACCACCGTAACTTTTAAGCTCGGCCGTTAATCGTTTTCGACGGGGCGGAGGAAGGATCGAGATGGGATTGAAGGATACACGAGCGTTCGTAAACGGACTGAAATCGTACGCGTGGTTCCGCGCATTGGCGCTTCCACCCGTGTCGCTCTTAGTCATGCTGCTAGTGATCCCGCCGAAGGCTTCGGCGGTACCCAGTTTCGCGCGTCAGACAGGCTTGCCGTGCAGTGCTTGCCACATCAATCCGCCCGAGCTGACGCCGCTGGGCCGCCAATTCAAGCTCAACGGGTACACGATGACCGGCATCAAGGTGATCAGCGCTCCGCCGCGCAAGAGTACGCCCGGCCTGGCGCTGCTTTCCTACCTGCCGTTGGCCGCATGGCTCGAGGCGTCGACGACCGGACTCAATAAGCCCGTCAGCGGCTCCTCGAACTGGGACTATTCGTTTCCCCAGGACGTATCCTTGTTCCTGGCCGGTGCCTTCACCACCCACGCCGGCGGCTTCATTCAGGCCACCTACGATATTCAGGACGACCACTTCACTTGGGACAATACCGACATCCGCTACGCCCGGAGCACCCTGCTGGGCAGTAAGGATTTCGCCTATGGCATCGACCTGAACAACAACCCAACCGTCGAAGACCTCTGGAACGACACGCCCGCCTGGGGATTTCCGTGGGTCGAGTCTCCCTCGGCCCCGACCCCGGCGGCGGCTACGATCATCGACGGCACGCTCGGGCAGGATGTCGCCGGCATCGGCGGCTACGCCATGTATGACGACCACCTCTATGGCGCCGCCCTGGTCTATCGTTCCTCGCACATCGGCCAACCGCTGCCAAACACAGGGGTCGCCCCGGACGGCACGCCCATCCAGTTCAACATCCGGGGCACCGCTCCCTATTGGCGCGTCGCCTGGCAGCAGACGATGGGAAACAATTACCTGGAAGTCGGCAGCTATGGCATCCACATGCGGAGTACGCCCGGGGGGGTCGTCGGTCCCACGGACTCCTATACGGACGTGGCCGTCGACTCCCAGTTCGAGCGCGTTTTCCCCAGCCTGGCCAACGACATCCTGACGGTTCACACCACCTATATCCGTGAGAATTCGAATCTCAATGCCTCGTACGACGCCGGGGCGGCGAGCCTCGTCAATCATCATTTGAATACGTTCCGAATCAACGGCGTCTATCACTTCGGCTACCGCTATGAACCGTCGATCGAATACTTCAACACAACGGGCACGGCCGATCCGACGCTCTACGCACCCAATCCATTGAATGGCAGCAATAACGGGAGTCCCAATTTCGCGGGGCTGCTCTTCAATTTCACCTATTGGCCGGTGCAGAACATCCGGCTGGCCGCGCAATACACCGCCTATACCAAATTCAACGGCGGCGGGACCAACTATGACGGCTCCGGGAGAAACGCCAGCGACAACAACTCGATGTATCTTGACTTCAACGTGATCTTCTGAGGGATGGGATCGCAGCCGCCCCGTTCCGCCTGCGGGCAGAACGGGGCCGATTCAGGAATCATCCTCCCGGCGACGCGCTCGCCGGGGAACGGGGAAAGGCAGGTTTAAGTGGAATGGTGAAACGCCACGTTGTTTTCTTCGCCGGCCGGACAGCACTCATTTGCCTGATTGCCTGCGGAATGTCCGCGGCTCTTCGCGCCCAGGCCCCAGCCCAGTCCCAGACACCGGCCCAGGCGCCGCAGCAGCCCGCTGCCGCCGCCAACACGGGCCAAATCACGGGCATGATCTCTTACCAGGGCCAGAAACCGGAAGTGTATCCGATCAACATGACCAACGACCCCGTCTGCGCCGAGCTTCACAGCGGGCCCGTTATACCCGCCGACGGTGCGGTCAACCCCAACGGATCTCTCCCCAATGCTTTCGTCTATCTCCAGTCGAGCGACGGGAAACTGCCCTCGACGCCTCCGACCAACCCCGTCATTCTCGCCGAGAAAGGGTGCCAGTATTTGCCGCACGTTCTCGGGGTGATGGTGGGACAGACGTTCGAGGTGGTCAACATGGATCCCACGACCCACAACGTTCACGTCCTGCCCAAGCTGAATCCGCAATGGAACGTGAGTCAGCTGCCGGGGTCTTCGTCCGTCGTGCGGAAATTTCTGCACCCGGACATCATGATTCCGGTCCGCTGCAACGTCCATCCGTGGATGAAAGCGTACGTCGGCGTCGTTGATAACCCCTTCTATACGGTAACCGGGAACCAGGGGGTTTTTACCCTGAAAGAAGTTCCCCCGGGGGAATACACCCTGCGTGTCTGGACCGCGTCATTTGGAGCCCAGGAGCGCCACGTTACCGTACGCGCGGGAGAAACGACCACCGCGGATTTCACGATGGGCAGTCACTGACACCCACCGGAGCTACCAGGCGGCCGTGCCCGATCCGGATTCCTGACGCTGGGGACGTTCTCGCCAGGCAGCCGGAAGACGGGCACGGCAAAGCCCTTGACGCTTGTGGCCCTGGGATCATCGGCAACCGGGAGAGACTTCTTCCGGATCCCCCGACCGCGAATCAGCGGATAAGGTCCATGGTGATGAGCTGGGAGCGGGTCCGGGGATCGAGCCAATCGCGCACGGCGTCGCCCAGCAGATTGAACGCCATCACCGCCCACATCAAGCCAAAGGCCGGGAAGACGACCAGATACGGCGCATCGAACAGATGGCCGCGGGCGTCATTGAGCATCGCACCCCAGCTCGGCGTTGGCGCCAGCACCCCCAGTCCCAGAAAACTGAGCGTCGATTCGGCCAGAATGGCTCCGGCCATCCCGATCATCGCCTGCACGAGCACCGGTTGCAGGATGTTCGGCAGGATGTGGCGCTTGAGAATGCGCCAGGGCGATGCGCCCATCGTTCGCGACGCGGCCACATAGTCGAGTTCCTTGACCTTCAGCGCCTGCGCCCGCGCCAGCCGCGCGTAGCCGGCCCAGCCCGTGATCACCAGGGCCAGAATCACGTTCCCCAGACCGGGTCCCAGAAACGCCGCGAACGCGATCGCCAGAAGAATGCCGGGAAAGGCGAGGAAGGCATTGATCAGGATCACGTTCACCAGCAGATCGACCCAGCCGCCCAGAAATCCGGCCACGGCGCCAATCGTCAGACCCAGGACCCCGGCGCCCACCACGACCGTGACGCCCACCGTCACCGAGATGCGCGCGCCGTAGAGGAAGCGCGAAAGCACGTCGCGGCCCAGGGCATCGGTGCCGAACCAGTGAGCCGTGCTTGGCGGATCGAGGCGCTGCGCGAGGTCGATGGCGGTGGGATCGCGCGGGGCGAGCCAAGGCGCGGCAAAGGCGACCAGGACGAGGAGAAGGCTCAGCGCGAGGCCGACGCGACCCAGGCGGCTGTGCAGGATGAATTCCCAGGTCTGTTTCACCGGAACCTCACGCGCGGATCGACAACGGCATAGACGATGTCGGTGAGGAGGTTCACCAGAACGTAGGAAACGGCGATCACCAGGATGCAGCCCTGCAGCAAGGGATAATCCCTCGATTCGATTGCATTGACCGCCAGGCGGCCGATGCCAGGCCAGGAAAAGATCATTTCGGTGACGATCGTGCCGGCCAGCAGCGTG
>Ga0307372_10005815_pt1 | contig 18302 bp, 15 predicted proteins | sample OX1MG_FD_202533 | JGI IMG/M metagenome (GOLD analysis project Ga0307372, IMG submission 202533) | Soil microbial communities from Risofladan, Vaasa, Finland - OX-1 | ecosystem: Environmental > Terrestrial > Soil > Coastal area > Acid sulfate soil | place: Finland: Risofladan, Vaasa | collected...
ATAATTTCTGCTTCCGAAAACTTCCGCTTCGGCATCGCCTTGCCTCCCTTTTGTCCCAAAATCATATCTGACTTTGGTACAGTTTTTGGGGAGCAGGTCAGTGGAAGGCGGTCAACTAACTGCATTCCAGTTTGCCTGTGTAACATAGAGGAGGTTGTCACCGCTACGGCAGCGGAAATTGACTTGCTGCTGTACGGGCCGCCTGTGCAACTAAAGTAGCCTTGCATTTTGTGGGGCTGGTCGGTAAAACTCTTGCCTGTAGACCGTTTCCTGTCCCGGAGGTTGAATGCAGGCCGACGAAAATAAGCTGCTTGAATTCGGATTAGGGGAGGCGGCACGGTGAAAACCGCGATTGTAGCTGTTCTTGCTGTTATCGTCTGCGCCGGGCTGGCACAGGCGAAGGGGAAGCATTATGCGTCTGGTTGGAAAAATGAGGCTTGCTCTGTTTTCATAGTGCATCTTGTGGGGCCGGTTTGGAACGAAAAACCGAAATTCAGGAGTGAAGCCTACGAATTACCGTCCTGGGTAAGCGTTGTTCCAAAAGAAGAACCTTCCCAGGGAGAACTTCGCTACACAATATACCGAGGGGATTCTGACGTGGAAGTTAACGACCTTGACGCCCACGCGGGTTATGATTACTTTTTCAAATTGGGCCTGTATAAAGATGGTCAGTTAATCCATGAATGGGAAGACAGCTATTTTGTTGGGTCTTATACAGAAACCACCGGTACCAGCACTCGCATTAGGCAGTTGCCTTTTTCGCCTCACTACACGCTTAAAAAGCTCGTCAAGAAATACCAGAAATTGCACTGCAAATGAGTGAGCGGGAGACGGGGTTCGAACCCTCTACATGTAGCGAGTGGCACCCACCCGGTCACGATCACCGAAAAAGGTTATAAGAACTGGCAGCGAACTCTTGCGCTACAGGGAGGCTGGCAAGGGCAATTGTATCCTGGGGAATTTCAGGGGCATCATTCTGACTGCATACTGTGCGGCCGGCGGAATTGAAAGCGGGTAGCCACACTCAGCGCTTTCCCGAGTGTGGGTTCATAAAATCGGAAAGGCCCACGGTTGGAAATGCAGCAACCGTGAGTGCCAACCTTATTCATCTAAACAAGTCGGAGGCAAACGAGTGGCACACTGCGCTAGATGTGGCAAGAAGCAGAGTATCTTTAGCAGCCGAGCCTCGGGGTATTGTGGCGAATGTGAAGGTGTCGTAAAGGCAGAAGTTGCGGAGCAAAAAGAGAAACAGGCTAAAGAGGAGAGGCTTCGACACGAGGAGGATGTACGTCAAAAACTTGAGCGACTGAAAACCGGGGTTCGTCAGCAGTTGGAGAAAGGTGGGCGTGCATATCTCTACGAAACTAGGTTTATTCCCGTGGATTCCATAGAGGACAGTGTGCCGTTATCGAACGCGTTTGCCATTACGCACCTACAAGCGATGGGGCTAAGCGGGTGGGAGATTGTAGGGGTGGTTCCCCGAACTTCCGCCAGAACCCTCCAAAACAAAGATCTAGGAAGCGGGTTGTTTACATATGCAGGCGGAATTGGGGGAACCGTAGACGGAGTTTATATCTTGCTGAAGAAAGAAATCCCGGCCGATTGGGAGAAAAACGAGCAATCCCGGAGAGAAGTTGGCCAGTTGCTTGCTGCACAGGCTGTGATGCCAGTTTGAACGGCTGGGCGGGAAAGTTACGTGAAACTGCACACTGTGCGGCCCGATAATTGAAACTAGCAGTGGGTTCGCGGGTGGCGCAGACCCCGGTTTGTGGGGTCTGCGATTTCCCGAAGAGCGATTCTTGCCGGGGGCAAAATGCAAATTTTGTCAGACAACATATCGGCAGCGTCCGGGATGATGTTGGTAGCCGCGACACTGGTTTTTGTGTCGCGGGTTCTTGAACCATTGCACCCGGCGCCCCGCGACGGAGAAAACGCCGTCGCGGCTACCCAACTCTCGCTGCGCGAGATCGCAGACACTACAATGCAAGCGTCTGCGCCAGCCGGCGCCAAGCGCTATTATGGAATAAAATCCGCGCCAAATAGAACGTCGGGGGGAAACTATGGACTGCCCGCGCTGCGGCTTGGTGAATCCTGACATCGCAGAGAGATGCGACTGTGGATACGATTTCCAGAGCAAGACGGTCGAAAGACCTTATTTGAGACAAGGCCTGCCTACAACAATCAAAGCCTATATTGTCTTGGTCGGGGTTGAGACCGTCATTTTAGCAATTCGTGCCGTAGGGTCTCACAGCACCTATACAGGGATCGTAGCAGTTATCTATGCCGCCACCGTGTACCCTCTGTACCTTCAACTACTCAAGAAAAAGGGATGGGCAAGAATCACGTTGTCAGTTTTGACATTCCCGATTGGGACGGCCTTACTGCTCACGCGCGAGGTGAAGCTTTACATGTTACAGCGAGATTAATGGGGGTAGCCACGGCACCGATTTCGTGCCGCGGGCTGGCGCAGACCCCGGTTTGTGGGGTCTGCGATTTCCCGAAGGGACTGGTTTGGAGCGGGCGCGTGGCTTATAGTACGGAGCCATGCCGTACCACAAGCGCCAATACAGTCCGGGGAAGTTGCAATTCATCACCGCAAGCACTTACCGCCGAGCGCCGCTTTTTCTGTCGGAGCGTTTCTGCCGCTGCTTTGTGGAAACGCTGGCGGAGGCGAGGCAAGCGACACAATTCCTCCTGATAGGCTGGGTACTCATGCCGGACCACTTTCATCTGCTTATCAAGCCCGAGCCCGCTGAAACCACCACCTTGATCGTGCAGCGGCTCAAAAGCCGGACCGCGACGCGGGTCCTCAAGCTATTGCGCGATAACCAGGAGCATCCGTGGTGCCAGAAAATGCTGGCGCGTCTCGTTCTGCCGCCCAGCGTCCATGATGAGTCGCACTACCGCGCCTGGCAGCGGCGGTTTTATCCCTTCAGCATTCATAGCGAAAAGAAGCGGCTGGAAAAGCTGGATTATATGCACAACAATCCAGTGAAGCGCGGGCTGGCCAGTTCTCCGGGCGAGTGGGCGTGGTCGAGCTGGCGTGGTCGAGCTGGCGTTTCTATTTCTTGCAGGATGCGTCTATGCTCACGATGGATCGGGTGGAGTGAGCGCGACAAGGACCTCTCGCTGCGCGAGATCGCAGACACTACAATGCAAGCGTCTGCGCCAGCCGGGGACACTGGAAAATTTTTTAATGCTTTATTTTAGAAGGTGTGGTAGACTGACGCCGTGATTAGCTCATACGGCCACAAATGCTGTTGTTGTTGCCTCCCTCTCGCCGCAGTGTGAGCTGACTCTCTCTGTTTTAATTTTCCACAACACAAAAAGTAATCAGCTCCCACCCAGGCATGCGGCCCGGAAACCTGTGTTCCGGGCAAAATCCAGTCAAGATTATCAGGAGGATTCAATGGCACAAGATAGCGACTTAACGAATGATCACCACCGGATTGTCATTTTGGGTGGCGGGACAGCGGGCATCATCACGGCGAATTTACTTCGGCGGGCCGGGCAGCAGGACATTGCGATCATCGAGCCGTCCACGCGGCACTTTTACCAGCCGCTTTGGACCTTGGTAGGCGGCGGCGTCGTTCGCAAAGAGGCGACCGCCCGCCGTGAAGCCGACTATATTCCCCGGGGGGTCCGGTGGATCCCGGACCGTGTCGTGGAGGTCGATCCGGAGCGGCAAGCGATCCGAACCCAATCCGGAGCCACGGTAAGCTATGACTTTTTGGTCGTCGCCGTTGGCATCCAGCTCAACTGGGAGGCGATTCCGGGTTTGAAAAGGGCCATCGACCGCGGCGACGCTTCGAGCAATTACGACTACGAGCTGGCGCCCAAGACCTGGAACCTGATCAAGAATTTCAAAGGGGGGACGGCCCTGTTTCACATGCCCGGCACGCCAATCAAGTGCCCTGGAGCACCGCAGAAGATCATGTATTTGGCCGCCGACCACTTTCGCCGCAAAGGGATCTTGCGCGACGCCAAGGTGATTTACGGCTCGGGGACGGGGTCCATTTACGGCGCCAAGGAATACGCGGCGGTGCTAAACCGGGTGGTCGAGCGGTACGGAATCGACGCTCGGTTCAACCACGAACTCGTCGAAATTCTGCCCGAAAAGAAAGAAGCCGTCTTCCAGCTCAAAAATGGCGCGGAAGGACAACGGACCACAATCCCCTACGATATTCTGCACGCTGTTCCTCCGCAAACCGCCCCCGACTTCATCCGGCAAAGCGCGCTCGCCGATCCGGACAAACCGCAAGAGGGCTGGGTGAAGGTGAACAAGCACACCTTGCAGCACGTCAATTTCCCAAATGTTTTTGCGCTCGGGGACGTGGCGGGCACGCCCAATTCGAAGACGGGGGCGGCGGTTGCGCATCAGGCCCCGGTCGTGGCCGCGAACCTGCTCGCGATGTTGCGGGGCAAAGAGCCGGCGACTCAGTACGACGGCTATATTGCCTGCCCGATTGTGACCGCTTACGGCCGCATGCTGCTCTGCGAACTTGATTACTCCGGCAAGCCGGCGCCCCGCATCCCCCTGATCGACACCTTCAAAGAGCGGTATGACATGTGGCTGCTCAAGAGATATGGTTTGCCTTGGCTCTATTGGAATGTGCTTCTGCCGGGAAGAAGGACTCCCTTTCTGGACGAACGAAATGCCGCCGAGGCGCTGCGGCAGGAGAGCCTGGCGCTGCCTTAGCGCCCGAGCGGTGATCGGTGACGCAAACGGCGCGATCTATGCGCCACCCGCGCACCTTCTGAATTTATCGGTGAGAAAAGCGGGCTAGAGCCATGCATCCGTAGGGGCGGGTTTGAAACCCGCCCCTACCAACGCGCGGCAGCCGGATTTGAAATCGATCCCTCACATGGGAAGATTGATGTCCAGGTGAATGAAATCCCGAATGCGATAACCATCATCGACCATAACAACGTCCCCGCCCAGAACGTAGTAGCGATAACCGCGCGGGCAGGGCGGCAGTTCGCGCAGCAGGACGACGGGCAGCGGACGGCAGCGGCGCCGCAGGCCGCGGCCAAGCACGTAGCCTTCGCGAACCCGCGCATAATCATCATCATCATCCCTTGACCAATACCGGAAGCCACGATCGTCGCGGTGATGTTCATAATATTCCCGCACCGCTCGCCGATCGTGATTGTCAAACCGGCGGCGCTCGCGTTCGTGCTTCCTTCGCCGGCCGCGGTTATCTCTGTCGTGGTCGTGTTCGGGGGCTCCAGCCCAGGCCGGACGACTGCCACGGGCAAAAACCGAAGCTGCGCTCGGCCCGACGAGCGTGGCTGAACCGATAAGAACGGCTGTCAGCATTGGCAAGCATCGTTTCATCATCAAACCTCCTTGTACCTTCGCATCACCGGAACAGGGTTGCACCAGGGATTATTGCAGGTCAGCTTCCAAGTGGCCGTATGCTTTAATAAGTCCTTAATATGGAATGACTTGTGCCTGATGAACCCGGATTCAAATCCCAAACCAACTCGGTAAATTTTGCACGCTGGTGTTGAGTTCGGAAAATACGTTTACCTGTAGCGCCGCCCTTCAGGGCGGTATGCCGGGCGTAAAGCCCGGCGCTACGTGCGATTTGGGGAAATCGCAGACCCCAAAAACCAGGGTCTGCGCCAGCCCCGTCTGTTTATTCGTTGCGGAGAAAATGATCTTCGAGGGCCTTGACCTTGGCGAGGCGGCGGACGTGGCGTTCTTCGCCGGAGAATTGCGCGCCCAGAAAAGCCCGCACAAGTTCGTGCGCCAGTTCCGTTCCGATAACGCGGCTGCCCAGCACCAGCACGTTCATGTTGTCATGTTCGACGCCTTGATGCGCGGAATAGGTATCGTGGCAAACGGCGGCACGGATTCCGGGCATCTTGTTCGCTGCAACCGAGACTCCCACGCCGCTTCCGCAAATCAGCACGCCACGATCTACCTGGCGCTCGATAACCGCCTGCCCGACCGCCTGGGCAAAATCGGGATAATCGACCGGCGCGGTACTGTTCGTTCCGAGGTCGAGAACCTCGTGGCCAAGTCGACGGATTGCCTTTGCAACATCCTCTTTTAAGGTGAAACCCGCGTGGTCCGCACCGATTGCCACTCGCATGGTGTTCTCTCCTCACCGGAGGCGTCAGAATTTTGCTCCTACGGAGCTTACTCATGCCGGTAAATGCTGTTACATGACCCTCGACGCGTCTTTTGCGCAAGCCTAGCGGCTTCAAGTTCCTGGCGCTATTTCTTGGGTCGCGACTTTTTCTTGCGGCCAGGAACAATCAGCGCTTCCGAAGCAGCCCAACGGCCCAGCCGATAGCTGCGGTTATAACCATCCAAAATGTTCGCAATCGTTACGGTTACGGTGCCGCTCCGGTCGCAGGCATACGATTCTTCCGCTTCACGCTGCACGCCGTGATTCAAATGGACAACCGCCACGTGGTCGAGCTCGGATTGGTTTCGCAGCGCCGGGTCAAAAGGAAAAAGAATGTCATCCCAAATTGTAATGTCTCCGGCGGGGCGGCCGTCTTCCGTGAGGTGGCTGCATTCCAAGTAACGAAAGTGACCAATGTTATGGACGGGAGAGTATCGCCGGGAATTGACGAGCGGCGGATCTGAGGGGCCGGGCAGCGAGGTCCCTTTGGTGAATAGCGGGTCGAAGACGATATGACGGCCCCCTTCCGCCTCCCGCCATACTCCGAAGTGGCGCGTAAACTTGTCCCGCAAAACATACCCTGCCGTCGCATCTGCTTGAATGGCGAGGCCAATGGCCGTGGCCGCGCGCGTATAGGCGGACCGGCGCACCCGGCGCCCAAAAACCTCCCGCAACATGCGGGCCACCAGCGGCAATTCACTCCCTCCGCCGGTCATGTACAGCGCCTCCAGGCGCTCATCCTCGCTGTGGGATTGTTCAGACTTCGGGGTATGCCCGTGGGCCTCAAGCAAGTCCTCCGTGGCGTGCAAAGTCTCTTCGACAAGAGGCCGGCAGCGGTCGTAAAAACCGTTCGCTGCCACCGTGACCTGCGGCCAGCCCTGCCTTACATTCCCTAAATCGATCACAATCCTCCGGGTGTTGGGATGCAGACCTTCTTTCTTCTCACGGCATTCCTCGTGCAGGCGGAACAGCTCCGCTTGGGAAAGGCCATCCTGCTCGGCAGCGCTGATTTGGGCCGCCTCCAGGGCAAGACCCGCGAGGACCTCATCGAAGTCGTCGCCGCCCAGCGCCGGAATTCCTTCCGAGGTAAGGACCGCGTGTTCGCGTTCGTCGAGTTCGACCAGCGAGGCGTCGAAGGTTCCGCCGCCCAGATCATAGACCAGAATCCGCATCTTCGCCTTAAACTGCTGCGCCGTTCGCTTCTGATGGCCGAACTCGATGCTGGCGGCCGAAGGCTCATTGAGGAGGCCCAGCACGTTGAAACCTGCCTGCCGGAATGCTTCCGCGGTGAGAAAACGCTGGTTGCTGTTGGCGTTCGCGGGTACTCCCAGCATCACTTCCAGCGCTTCATTCCCGCTTACCGGCAACGTGGAGTGTTCCAGCAGGGATACACGGAGCGCCACCGCCAGTTCGCGAAGCAGTTCGCGCATGGGAGCCTTCTCATCGGCGATTTGAATCAGCGTGTCGGGGCCTGCCACCTCCATTGCTCTTTTCAGAGACCGCACCACCGTCCAGCCCGGGTCTTCCTGCGCCGCCCAAGCCTCCCACCCGTAGCAGCGCGCTTTTCCCTGCACGGCTACCAAAGGCGGAAACCACTCGCAGGCGTTCCCATCGGGAGCCTCGAAGACCACAACCGGATAGTTGCCGCGGTCGGCGAACGCAACCACGATTCTGGTCGTGCCAAAATCCACACCAAGTTTCATAAGCTGTTTTGGCCCCTCCGGGCGTTTATTATATCAGGTTCTTCGCGAGCCTTCGGCTGGAGCCTTGATCGAAGCCCGCTGGATTCGAGATTTTGTCAGGGAAAAACTGAGAATGCGCGGAGCAACTCGCTGGGCTTCCAAGAGGAACCCGTGCCGAAGCCTTCCGATCAAGGGATTAACGTTTCAGAGCGGAGAAATATCCTCCTCCTTTTCTTTTTCTTCGCTCTCCAGAAAGCGTTTCTCGAGCACTCGCCGGGCGACGTCGCGGCCTCCCAGGCCAAAGGCAATTGCGGCGCCCAGCATGATGGCGCCAAAGGCGATGGAAAATGCAATAAGGACCACATGGCGCCCCAGACCTATTTGTTCGAGGGCCATGGTGACGGTGAAAATGATGATTAACAAGCGAACCAGGCCGCTGAGGAGGCGCGCCGAAGGGTAATTGGCGTTCGTCGCGGCAAGCAAAGTGGCGCGCGAAAAGAAGTTGGCGACCAGCAGCCCTACGAAGAGAACGACGAGCGCCACGAAGATCTGCGGCAAGAACAAAAAGAACCTGGAGATCTGCTCCTGCAAGGCGGCGATTTCCAGCGCGTCGATCCCCAGGACGATAAACACCAGCCAGATCACCCAGAAGATCAACTGTCCAAGAAGAACATCGGGAGGGGGCAAGGCGGCTTTGCGCATCATTTGGGTAAGCCCCGCGGAATCGCAGTACTTGCGGAACGTCTCGATCCCAAAGAGCCGGCGGACCAGCGCTTTGAAGAAGAGCGCCACCACAAAGCCCACGGCGATCATGACCAGCATGGACAAGAGCCGCGGCAAGAAGAGGGCCAGGATTTCAAAGAAGCCTTTGAAGGTATGGCTCAATGTATTTAGGACAAGGTTTCCCATATCTCACCTCATGCTTTCTGGGTCCACCTCTCGATCAGGCGGGGCTTAAGCCTTTCGTACTGCTGGCACAAGTCCTCGAGTCTTCTCTCGATTTGTTCAGCGTCGGAACGATGCTCCTCCAGGAGAACGGAGCATATCCTGCCGCGATAGAGAGGAGTCAGGGCCTGCAGGAGGTGATCCCGATTGATAACCGAGTGGTGATAGGAGGCGGCAAATTCATAGATGGTTTTCACCCAGAGATCCTCCGGAAAACGAAACGCCTTTTCGTCACCCTGCGAAATCCTTTGGATGTCTTTTAAGGTTTCGGGCGAAAGGATCGACTCCAATAAAGGAGCCAGTTGATTGACGCCGTTTTGAAACATTAAAAACATCTTCTTTCTGTTGAGCCGCCGGGGTTCAAGCCCGGAACTATATTCAAACCCGAAAACGGGAATGGGCTGCGATTCGGTGCGGGACAGCCAATAGGATTCTTGAACTTCCATGCAACGGAAGAGCGCTCCGACAACGCTCTGGATTGTCCTCACGATATCCTGCGGGGACGAGTTTAGGGCGTGCAGTTTGGGTCCGAGAAAGGACTGGCAGAGCTTGAAGCCGCCCACCACGGCGCTGGTGATCATCCAAACTTCCGTGCCGGTGTGCACAACTTCTTCATGCCAGACGTTCTGTTCCAGGTAATGGCAGGCAAGCCGGCCGGAAAAGGCGACCTCTCCGCCCACAGGCTCTCTGATTCTAACCCCGTACAAAGCTCGGATCATGGGCGCCAGGATGTTCTTGATGAGCAAGCCGTCGAATTTATGCCGGTGGTAAATCGGCGTCACCAAATCAAACTTCTCTTTGTAAACCGGCCGGACCAATCCCTCAATCCATTCCGGAGTGATGCTTTCGATATCCGGGGAGACGATCGCGCAAGCCTTCGCCCGCAAGAGGTCGGCCGCCGCCAGGACGATGCGCAAGGCGCCGCCTTTTCCATCGTTCGGCCGGTACGGCGTGGTAATCCGGTGAGTGGTCCGCAGCGGCGTCGCGGAAAGCAGAGTACGGAAATCCCGAATCGAAGAATTTTTCACGATCTCCGGAGTGTCGTCGCTGGACCCCGCGTCCGGGTTAATCAGCGCGGTCCGTTCGCGGGGGAAATACTTGACCAGCCCAATTTGCACCGCGTTCACGACCCGCTCAATGGTGCTGCGATTATTGAAGGTGGGAATGCCGACAAGGATATCGACTTCGCCCACGGCCGTGAGCTGGCGCACAAACTCATCCGAGAGGAAACTCTCCTCGGCCAATGTCCTTCCTCCAGAATTCCTGCCGGCGGCAATGTTTCTCTGAGGAGACTTAGAAACGGCGCAGCCGGAACCAGTAAAATTGATACGGACCCAAAGTCAAAAGGTAAGGCAATTCACCGATGCGCGGGAAGGGATTTCCTCCGAACATTTCGATCGGGATCAATCCCTGCCAGGGGCGAAGATCGAGTTCCGCAGCTTGGGCGGAACTTGAAAGGTTGTTGACGACCAGGACCCTGTTAGTGCCCCGCTCGCGGACATACGCGAGCACCCGGTGATTTGCCGGATTCAAGAATTCGATTGTTCCCCGCCCGAATACGGGACTCGACTTTCGCAATCGGACAACCCGCCGCATCCAGGACAAAAGGGAATGCTCGGACCGTTGCTGCGAAAGAACGTTGATGGCCTGGTAGCCATAAACGGGGTTCGAAATCAGCGGAGAATAAAGCTGCTCAGGATCGGAGGTCGAGAACCCGCCATTCCATCCCCCGTTCCACTGCATGGGAGTCCGGACGCCGTTCCGGTCCCCAAGGTAGATGTTATCTCCCATGCCGATCTCATCGCCATAATAAATGATCGGTGTGCCGGGCAAGGACATCAGCATTCCGGTCAAAAGCTCCACCCGCCGCCGGTCATTCTCGAGCAAGGGCGCCAGCCGCCGGCGGATTCCGACATTGAGCTTCGCGCTCTTTTCTCTGGCGAATTCATCGTACATATAATCGCGCTCTTCGTCGGTGACCATCTCCAGGGTCAATTCGTCATGATTGCGAAGAAAAATGGCCCACTGGCAAACGTCGGGAATCGGCGGGGTCTGCTGGTGAATTTCGATGATCGGTTTACGGTCCTCGAGCTTGATGGCCATGAACATTCTCGGCATCAGGGGAAAATGGAACGCCATGTGAAACTCATTGCCTTCGGCAAAGTAAGGAGCAAGGTCAGCCGGCCACTGGTTGGCCTCGGCGAGAAGCATGCGGTTGGAGAAATTCTCATCCACCCGCCGCCGCAAAGACTTGAGCACTTCGTGAGTCTCCGGGAGATTTTCGCAGGACGTTCCTTCCCGTTCCACAAGGTAGGGGACCGCATCGAGCCGGAAGCCGTCAACCCCCATCTCCAGCCAGAACTTCATGACCTTCCACATTTCTTCCCGAACCTCGGGATTGTCGTAATTCAAATCCGGCTGGTGGCTGAAGAAACGGTGCCAGTAATAGGACTTGGAAACCGGATCCCAGGCCCAGTTGGACATTTCCGTGTCCACGAAAATGATTCGCGCGTCTCGATAACGGTCGTCGGTGTCACTCCAGACGTACCAATTTCGGCGGGGATTATCGGTTGAACTCCGCGCTTCCTGGAACCAGGGGTGCTGATCGGAGGTGTGGTTAAGGACCAGCTCGGTGATGACCCGCATGTCGCGCCGGTGGGCCTCCTCAAGAAACGCCTGGAAGTCTTCGAGGGTTCCGTAGCTCGGGTGCACGCTCAGATAATCCGCAATATCGTAACCATCGTCTTTCAAAGGGGAAGGATAGAAGGGGAGGAGCCATATCGCCGTGGCCCCCAGCTCCTGGATGTGATCGAGCTTCTCTGTGAGTCCGCGAAAATCTCCGATGCCGTCGCCGGTGTTGTCATGATAGGCGCGAACGTGAAGCTGGTAAATGATCGCGTCCTTGTACCATGTTTGAAGAGTATCGACTGGGCGGTCTTGCATGTAAGTCACTCGCCTTGCCTATAATTCTGGTACGGTTGCGGCCGCCGCAGGGTGCTTGCCCCGCGCTGGAGACGACACACCGTCATTAAAACAACGGCTCCCGGCGGCCTGACAGTTAGCCTAAATTCTAACCGATTCTGAAACCCCAGGACACGCTATTCGTCGCTTGCGCAGTGCATCGAAATCATCGCCCGCGAAGCAAAGAGGGACATTCCCCTCACCGTGGATGTGCTTTCGGGAAGAAATTCGGTTTATCATGGCTATACCTAACGCCATAAGTCGGCGACGGTCATTTATTGTAGCGCCGCTCTATGAGCGGCGAAATCCGCCGGTCGCGGACCGGCGCTACAGTTTTGGAGCGTCGCCGACTTGGGGCGCCCTATATAGAAGGATGAATAATTTCAATCGTTGAGACCTGATAAGGAGAACGCGTGAGGACAGCCAAATTATTTGTCTTTTTCCTGACATGGCTTACAGCCGCTCAATTTGCTTTTGCCCAAGTTACCCATGGACAGGCTCCCGCTTTGCCGCATCCCTTCACCAAGCCTATCGTCGCCAATCCGTCGGAGGTGAACCCCGTCCGAGGATTTAAGCCCCAGGCGCCCGAGGGATTCAAAGTGTCGCTTTTTGCGAGTGGGTTCAAAGAGCCCCGCTACCTGGCGGTGGCTCCGGATGGCGACGTCTTTTTGGCAGATCCTACGCTCGGCGAGGTTCTCGTGCTGCATGATCCGGGCCGCGGCGCCGCCTCGGACCGGCGAACCGTCTTCGCCGACGATCTCAAACGGCCCTTCGGAATCGCCTTTCGCAAAGACTACGTTTACATCGCCGATACCAATGAAGTGGTACGTTTCCGCTACGACCCGAAGACCTCCCGGCGCCTTGGCAAGCGCGAGCACATCCTGGACCTTCCCGGCGGGGGAATGCACTTCACGCGAACGCTGGTGTTCTCTCAGGACGGGAAAAAGATGTTTGTTTCCGCAGGCTCCGACTGCAACGTTTGCGTGGAACCCGATTCCCGCCGGGCCGCCATTACGGTTACGGACCCGGAGGGCAGGAACGCGTCGATTTATGCGAGCGGTCTGCGGAACGCCGTCGGTCTCGCCATCAACCCCGATACCGGAGAATTATGGGCGGATGTGAACGAGCGCGATATGCTGGGCGACAATCTGCCTCCGGACTATTTTACCCACGTCACACCAGGAGGTTTTTATGGATGGCCTTATAGCTACATCGGGAAGCACCTCGACCCGCGCGTGAAAACCCTGCGTCCCGATCTGGTGGCGAAGGCGATTGTCCCGGATGTTCTGCTCGGCCCTCATGTGGCCCCGCTTGAGGGCGTTTTCTATAGGGGCAGTCAATTTCCATACCGATACCGCCACGGGGCTTTCATTGCGGAACACGGATCGTGGAATCGCAGCATCCTTTCGGGTTACGAAGTTGTGTTTATTCCTTTCTGCAATGGCCGGCCCAGTGGCGGACCCTCTGCCTTCCTGACCGGCTTTGATCCCAATCCGCACTCAAGAGTGGTAAACGGCCGGCCGGTGGGCGTTGCCGTAGCCAAAGACGGCTCACTGCTGGTCTCTGACGACGGCGGCAACGTCATCTGGCGAATCTCAAGAACCCCATAACGGGTTTCTGAGGCTACCCACTCGTTGCGCGTGGTGAAGTCGAAAGAACCTTTGCCACGTCGAAAACCGATCGACTCATGATTCGTTCTTTCCACTCGCGTTGAGACTTCGTTAAGATGCACACGCTGGCAGATTACAGATAAGGAAATCAAACGATGGATTTTTCAAAAGACAGCCTCCTTGCTTTTAAGCCGCAGCACTCCTTCTTTGTCGGGATCGATTCGGACGGCTGCGTTTTCGACTCCATGGAGATCAAGCATAAGGAGTGCTTCATTCCCAACATCGTCAAGCACTGGAAGCTTCAGGCCATCTCCAAATATGCCCGGGCCGCAGCGGAGTTCGTCAACCTCTATTCGAAGTGGCGAGGCGTCAATCGGTTTCCGGCCCTCACGAAGACCTTCGAATTGCTGCGCGACTGGCCGGAGCCGATGCGCCGGGGCGTTAAAATTCCCGAGGTGCCAACCCTGCAGGCCTGGATCGATTCCGGCCAGGCGCTTGGAAATCCCGCCCTGGAAGCCGAGGTGGAGAAGACCAACGACCCGGTACTGAAGCAGGCTCTCGAATGGAGCAAGGCGGTGAACCGCACCATTGCCGACATGGTGGAAGGTGTGCCTCCTTTTCCATACTTCCGGGAGTGCGCGGAAAAGCTTTTCAGCAAGGCGGACATTATCTGCGTCTCAGCGACGCCGGGCGAAGCCCTGGAACGCGAATGGCGCGAACACGACATCGCCCAATATGCTGCGGTCATCGCGGGGCAGGAAATGGGCAGCAAGAAAGAGCACCTGAAGCTGACGGCAGCCGGGAAGTATGAAAAGGATTGCGTTCTGATGGTTGGCGACGCACCCGGCGATCTTGCCGCCGCCCGCGCCAATGGCGCCCTCTTCTACCCGGTCAATCCCGGCCATGAAGAAGAATCCTGGCAAAAGTTCTACAACGAAGGGATTAACCGCTTTTTCAGCCGGACCTATGCAGGAGCCTACGAGGATTCCTTGATTGCAGAATTCCAAAAGCTTTTGCCGGAAAAACCTCCCTGGAAGTACTAGCGTACAGAAGTTCGCAGCACAAGTTCCCAGGGCTCGCGCCCTGGGCTAAAATCTTGCGCCCCTGCCGGGGCTTTACAATGCAAGCTCCGGAGGAGCGATATAACTTAGCCCACGGCGTAAGCGGTGGGTGAGGGCCGCGCGTTCCCAGGGCTCACGCCCTGGGCCAGAACCTTTCGCCCCTGTCGGGGCTTCTGTCTTTCCCCTGCGTTCTGCGGCTGGATCGGCGCAGTGCCGATTGGACAGTCAGGAAGTTATGCACACTCTCCAGGGTGAGCAGGCCCACAAGCCGCCCTTCGTGCTCCACTGGAATCGACCGGCAACTGCCTTCGCGGAAAAGGCCAAGGGCCTGTTCCAGGCTCTCGTGGGCGTCAGCCATCGGGACGTCCCGCCGCATGGCGTCACGCACGCGCGCTTCAGGGCCGCCCTGCGAAAGCGCCCGCTTCAAAGCATCGCGGGTTACAACACCCAGGACATGGTCGCCGAAGACCACGGGAAAATCTTCTTGCTCTCCCGCCAGAATGGGTTCGGCCACCTGTCCCACCAAGCCGTCGGGAGCCAGCCGGTGAAAGTCCGTCAGCATAACGCGGTGCACGGGTATGCCCTTGACCGAACTGTGCATCTCAGGCGCAGCCGCCTCTTGCTGGGCGCCTGTCCAGACGAAGAGAGCGATGAAGATCAGGATGGGGTCGGTGAAGAGGCCCACAACCGCAAAGACGCAGGCAATTCCCTGGCCCACTCGCGCGGCAACGCGTGTGGCTCGGGTAAACTCCATCCGGGTTGTTAAGAGCGCCCGCAGCGCCCGGCCACCGTCCATGGGGAAAGCCGGGATCATGTTAAAAGCCACCAGCCAGAGATTGACGATCATCAGTTTATTCAGAAAATTTCCGCCAAACCAACTGAACTGTTCAAAATTCAAGCCTGCCCCTGCCCACAAAAGCGCCAGGTAAAGCGCAGCGGCAATGATGACGTTAACCGCCGGGCCGGCCAGAGCCACCCAGAGTTCATGAATTGGATTCTCCGGCATCTGCTCAAGACGCGCCAGCCCGCCGATGGGGAGCAGAGTAATGTCCCGCGTTCGTACCCCGAATCGCAGCGCCATGAGCGCGTGCCCCAGTTCGTGCAAGGTGATGCATCCAAAAATCACCAGCACAAAGACGGCGCCCGAAAGCGCCGTTCCAAGGTTGTGCCCGTGGGTCCAATTGACAAAAAGGATGAAGAGGATCAACAACCAGAAGGTTGCGTGGACATAAATGCCGATCCCTGCGACTTTGCCGATCTTCCAGGACCAACGCATCTTTTGTTATACCAGCGGACAAAAATGGACTGGACGCCGCTCCCTTCGCGCCCTCGCTAACGTTACCATTACGGAGAAGCCGGCTGCAAGCAATGCTTGCCGGTGGTGGTGGGTCAATTTGGCTGGGGTAGCGGCGAGTTTACCTCGCCAAGTGGCGGCATAAAGCCGCCTCTACGTCAAAATGACCAACAGCGTCCGTCCCTGGACAATCAACGCTCACGAGAGTATTCTCGTACTCTTTCGTTAATGGGGTGCAAGCAGTCTGCTTGCCGCCTTTCAAAAGGTTCGTTATGACGACTGCGGCGCAAAAGCTTCGTCTTGCCGGGCGCATGGAACGCCTGGGAACAGAGAGTGCGTTTGAAGTGTTAGTGCGCGCGCGTGAGCTTGAAGCCCAAGGAAAGCAAGTCATTCACTTGGAGATTGGCGAGCCGGATTTTGCTACCGCGCCGAACATCGTCGGCGCAGCGAAGCAGGCTCTCGAAAATGGCTGGACCCATTACGGGCCTCCCGCCGGGCTGCCGGAACTTAGGGAAGCGGTGGCGGAAGACGTCGGCAAGCGGCGCGGGATCTCCGTTGATCCCTCTGAAGTGGTCATCACGCCCGGGGGGAAGCCGATCATGTTCTTCAGCATTCTGGCGCTGGCCGAACCCGGCGACGAGGTGCTTTACCCGAACCCCGGGTTTCCGATCTATGAATCGATGATCAACTTTGTCGGCGCGAAGGCCGTGCCCTACCCCCTGGTTGAAGAGAGCGGGTTTGATATTGATGTGGATGAAACTCTCGGCAAGATGAACGATCGCACGCGGCTGATGATATTGAATTCTCCCCAAAATCCCACCGGAGGGATCATCAGCCGGCCCAAAATGGCGGCGCTGGCGGAAGCCCTAAGAACAAAAGACGTGATGATTCTTGCGGACGAAATTTACAGCCGCTTGATTTATGACGGCGAGCACGCGAGTATTGCTTCCTTCCCTGGTTTGCGGGATAAAATAATTCTTCTCGACGGTTTTTCAAAAACTTACGCCATGACGGGATGGCGGCTGGGCTACGGAGTGATGCGCCAGGACCTGGCAAAGCACATCGCGCGTTTGATGACGAACTCAAATTCCTGCACGGCAAGCTTCACGCAAATTGCGGGGATTGAGGCTCTCCGCGGGGATCAGAGTTCCGTAGAGGCGATGTGCGCAGAATTTCGACGGCGCCGCCAGGTGATTGTGGAAGGCCTCAACCGCATTCCGGGCTTTCGCTGCCGTCAACCCCAGGGCGCTTTTTACGCTTTTCCCAACATTAAGGGGACTGGGCGCAGTTCCAAAGAACTGGCCGAGGCGCTCCTGGATGAGGCCGGGGTGGCGTGCCTTTCCGGTACGGCATTCGGAGAGTGGGGCGAGGGATACCTGCGGTTCTCATTCGCAAATTCCGTGGAGAACATCCAGAACGCCCTCGGCCGCATTGAAAACTGGATCAAGAAAGGTTTGTAGCCATTATTATGACGAAGACCGAGAAGCCTTTTCGCATCTTTGCCACCTGTGACATCGGCAGTGAGGCCCTGGACCGCTTGCGCGAGCGCGGTTACCAGTTGGAGGTCTACGACCAGATCGAGCCGCCGCCGAAAAGCCTCATTATTGAAAAAGTCCGCTCCGGAATCGACGGACTGATTACCACGCTGCGCGACCCCATCGACGCGGAGGTCTTTGAAGCAGGAAAGGGAACGCTGAAAGTGGTGGCGCAAGACGCCGTCGGGTTTGATAACGTGAACCGCAGCGATGCCAACCGTTACAAGATTCCCTTCACGAACACGGCGGAGGTTTTGACGGAAGCCACGGCGGAGTTTGCTCTCTTTATCCTCGGCGCGGCGGCCCGCAAGCTCTATCCAAGCGAGCGCCTGGTGCGGGAGAACCGCTGGGGCGCGTGGCACCCTTATCATCCCTTCCTGGGCGATGAAGTTACCGGCAAGACCGTCGCAGTGATCGGCCTGGGCCGAATTGGCCAAGCCTTCATTAAAAAAGCCGTGGGGTTCGACGTGAACTTTCTTTGTCACGACTCTTATTCCGTGCCCACGGAATTTTTGAATCAGGCACAAGAGGAAATTGACCTGCGCTACCGCCATGGCTTCTCCCAGGAGCCTTGCACGATTAAGGTGGCCAGCCTTGAAGAGGCTCTCGGCGGGGCTGATTTCGTCACCCTTCATGTGCCGCTGGTGCGCGAGGGAAAGTCGTCCACCTTCCATCTGATCAATGACCGGACGTTGCGGCTGATGAAGCCTACAGCCTACCTGGTCAACACCTCACGCGGGCCTGTGGTGGATGAGGCGGCGCTGGCTCGCGCCATCAAGGGAAAGGTGATCGCGGGCGCGGCCCTCGATGTTTTTGAGCAGGAACCGCTTCCGGCGGACTCGCCTTTGCGCGATCCGGAGCTTGAAGATCGTGTGCGCATCTTCCACCATTTTGCAAGCGCGGGCCGCATTACCCGCCTCTCCATAGATCCAAACCGGGGCATGGCCGGACGATGCGCCCAGGCGCTGATCGACGTTCTGGAGAGCGACGGCAATCTCGCCGACCTCCCTTACGTTGTCAATAAGGAAGCGTTTCGTTAGCGTGGTGTAACTGAAGTTCGTTCACGAAGTCTGG
>Ga0307372_10005816_pt1 | contig 18301 bp, 20 predicted proteins | sample OX1MG_FD_202533 | JGI IMG/M metagenome (GOLD analysis project Ga0307372, IMG submission 202533) | Soil microbial communities from Risofladan, Vaasa, Finland - OX-1 | ecosystem: Environmental > Terrestrial > Soil > Coastal area > Acid sulfate soil | place: Finland: Risofladan, Vaasa | collected...
TCTTCCGCCTCCTGAACCCTTTGAGCCTGATGAACAGTTTCTCGACTTTGTCGCTCTGCTCGATCCGCTCGCTTTCCTCCTCACCTCAGAGGCCCTTAAGTGAGATGTATTGACCCTTGTGGTCGCCTTTGCACAATCGCCTTTGCACAATCGCCTTTGCACAATCGCTATTGAATAATTACGCTCCAAGGGAAACTACTCTATGACAAACATGCAACGAGACCTGCCCTCTTTGGATGACATGCTTTCATCATTATTGCTGATTGAAGAGGGAAAGCATGAATTTACGGGCGCGGACGACGTTTCGGATATACGACAACTCTTTTTTCCGGTCACGCGCATGGGTATTTATCTCAATCACGCCGCTAATGGGCCTTTACCACGGCCGGTGGTAACAACCATGCACGAGTATATCAAGAATATCAGCCTGTATGGCGGCACGCAGGAAGAACGCTGGCGCGAGTATGAACGCGGCGCTCATCGCCGCCTTGCCAGTATACTGAACGCACGCCCCGATCAGATCGCGTTGACCGCCAGCACTGGTGATGGATTGATGCTGGTGGCACATGGTTTGTCATGGCAAGAGGGAGACGAAATTCTCACCGCCGAGGGCGAATTTCCGACGAATGTCTACCCCTGGCTGAATATGCAAGAACATGGCGTTCATGTGCGCATGGTACCAGCACGCGACGCTCGTATCGTTGCAGATGATGTATGTGCCAGCATTACCGAACGCACACGCCTGGTCAGCCTGAGTCTTGTTGAGTTCTCGACCGGCTTTCGCAACGATATCGCCACTATCGCACGCTATTGCCATGAACGCGGTATTCTTTGCGGTATTGACGCAATGCAAGCGTTGGGAGCATTAGATATCAACGTTCAGCAACTGGGCGTAGATTTTATGGCGGCTGCCTCACATAAATGGTTGCTTTCGCCGCGCACATCCGGTATCTTGTATGTCGCTGACGCATTGTTGGCGCAATTGCGCACGCCACGCCGGAGCTGGTACAGCGTGGAAACGCCCTTTGATTTCTTTAACCACCAACAACCGTTGAAGCCAGGAGCGGCACGCTTCGAGCATAGCTCCTCCAATTTGACCACGATTGTGGGGCTTGATGCCGCACTGGGTCTTTTCGAGTGCATTGATGGAGGTATGCCAGCAGTTGAGTCACGTATTTTAGGACTAACAGATCATGTTATAGCAGGGGTTGAGCGCCTCGGCTATCCGGTGGTCACTCCACGCGGTGAGGGCGAACGTTCCGGCATCGTCTGCTTCAATGCTCATCCTGAGCGACAGGATTTGACTCCACAGAGCATCGTAGACGAACTGGCGGCACGCGCTATCTACGTGGCCGCCCGTGGCGACGTAGTACGTGTCTCGCCACATTTTTACAACACCATCGAGGAGATTGATACACTGTTGAACGTCCTTAATATGTTGCGGCAACCAGACGCGCCGTAGGGGCAAATCAATGTAAAGGGGATAACCGGAATGATAGATATATCAATCATGATCGAAGGCCAGTTTGGCCTGACGTGGCCGCGCTGGAAAAAGTTGGTGAGCGAGGTTGAGAGCCTGGGGTTTGCCGGTCTGTTCCGCTCCGACCATTTTACCAACGCGGAGCCACCGGACCTGGATTCGCTGGAAATGCTTGTCTCACAGACCTATCTGGCAGACCATACAGAGCGTATCCACTTCGGACCACTCGTCGCGCCGGTCACGTTCCGCAATCCTGTTTTTCTGGCACGACAGGCACTGGCGCTTGATGATTTGAGCAACGGGCGGATGATTCTAGGTCTGGGCGCGGGCTGGCAGGAGCGCGAACACAATATGTTCGGGTTTGAACTGGGCAATGTGCAGACGCGCCTCGCCCGTTTCGAGGAAGGCATTGAGGTGGTGACACGTCTGCTTAACAGTGATAAGCCCGTCAACTATGATGGCAACTTCTTTCAATTACGCGATGCCATCCTGCTGCCACGCCCGCAACGTCCCGGTGGGCCGCGTATCCTGATAGGCGGCAATGGTCGCAAACGCACATTGCCACTGGCGGCCCGTTACGCGCATATCTGGAACGGCGTTTTCCTCTCACCCGACCAGTTCCACGAACGTTCCGAAATTCTCGATGGGTTGCTGATCCAGGCCGGACGCCAACCGGGCGATGTTCAGCGCACGCTTATGCACTCCGTGTATTTCGGGCGCGACCATGCTGAACTTGACCGTCGTCTGCACTGGCGACACGAAGATGAAAACCTCATGGGTAAAACGCTGGACGAGGCCATTCAGTATATTGCAACCGAACAACATAACATTGTTGGCACGCCCGACATGTGTATCGAACAAATTAAAGCTTTTGAGGCCGCGGGTGTGCAGGAATTGATGCTGCAATGGTTCGATATGGACGATATTGATGGACTGCGGGCATTCGCGGAAAGCGTGTTACCTGCCTTGCAGGAAACAGTATAGCGGAGAAAAAGAAATGGAATTCACATTTTCTCCTATGAACGAAACCGATGCCCAGGCGATCAGTGAATGGCGTTATGAGCCTCCATACAATGTGTACAATCCAGGCAATGACGATGATGAGGAGGCGGATTTCTCAGAACTCCTCGATAGAAGTAGTCCCTATTATGCTGTACGCAACGAGCAAAGAGAACTGGTCGGCTACTTCTGCTACGGCACGGCAGGTCAACCGTGGGAGGTCAACGAACCATCGCTCTATGTTGACGATAGAGTCATCGTGATTGGGCTGGCTTTGCGCCCCGACCTTACAGGTAAGGGCCTGGGTCTGAGTTTCGTCAATGCCGGACTGTCCTTCGCACGCGAACAGTTCGCGCCAGCGATGTTTCATCTCTACGTCCTGGCTTTCAATCAGCGGGCCATTCGCGTCTATGAACGAGCAGGCTTCCACAACGCAGGTAAAATAACGGTTCACAATATGCACGGCATGGTGGAATTTGTAGAGATGGAACGTGATGCACAGGCTGTTAATACATAACGATGCCAGCCGATACGTTCAAATCTTCACCGGTGATGGATGCTGCTTTATCAGAAGCCAGAAAGACGGCTGCTTCCGCGATATGCTGTGGGGAGACCATGCGTCCAAGTGGAGAATTAGCGGTGAAATTGCGTCTCGATTGCTCTTCGCTAATACCCTCTGCCTCAGCTTGCAAGCGAATCACGCGCTCGACCCTCTCACCTTCGACGGGGCCCGGAGAGATGACGTTGACCCGTATACCATAGGGGCCGGTTTCCCATGCAAGTGTGCGTGCCATGCCCACGAGGGCCAGTTTACCGGCGGCATAGGGCGAGCGCCCATATAGAGGGCGTTTGCCGGTCATAGAACTAATGAAGATAATGCTGCCCGAACGCCGCTCTATCATCGAGGGCAAAAACGCCCGGCAACACAGAAACCCGCCCGTGACATTGACGGCAAATGTCTCTTCCCATTGCGCGAGCGAGATTTCCCATAATGGCGCGGTCGGGCCAGTAATGCCGCTATTGTTAATCAGAATATCCACGCGCCCAAAGTGGGCCAGTGCCTCCACCGCGAGGTTGCGCACGCTCTCTTCCGAAGTTATATCGGTGGGAACCGCCAGCGCCTTACGCCCCAGTGCCTCTATCTCGGCCTGTGTCTCTCGCAATACATCCAATGAGCGAGCGGCCAGCACAATATCCGCACCTTCTTGCGCACAGGCGAGAGCGATAACGCGCCCAATACCACGCGCCCCGCCGGTGATGACGGCTATTTTGTTCGTGAGCAACATAGGGTTTCTCTTTCAAATAGTTCTTTGCTGATATTTTAGCAGATTGAGAATTGTTATGCATATTGAGTGCGACCGTAGGGACCGGTTTACCGCGTCCATATGGGAATGGATTGCTATTCGTTGATGGCACCGTTGGCGCAAGGCTGGAGTAGGGACCGGTTTACCGCGTCCATATGGGAATGGATTGCTATTCGTTGATGGCACCGTTGGCGCAAGGCTGGAGTAGGGACCGGTTTACCGCGTCCATATGGGAATGGATAGGTTCAGGAACGGTGGACGCGGTAAACCGGTCCCTACTAGTCCGTCAACCTTCGATTGGCGGGAATATCCCACACATTTGAGCATCGAGCATCTGCCAATCGAAGGTTGACGGACTACTACGGTCACCTGATGTCTATTCACTTACAACCATTTTCGAACCTTATTACATTGACATGATATAGTACAATGTTGACAGCATGTCGGTGTAGCTCAGTGGATAGAGCGAGGCTCTCCTAAAGCCTAGGCCGTGGGTTCGATCCCCTCCACCGACGCTAAAACTCGTAATCCTTTGCCCAACGCACGAACTTTTCTTGATTATTCTTCGATTGCTTTAAGCGTAGTCGGACATTGATTCCTTCTGGTACTTCATCAACAGGTACCATATACACTTTGTCTGTGTCGGGACTATACACGCCGAAATATTCAGCCTCTCCACGATATCCCCTTTTAACAGACCGTCTTCCATTATCGCCAGGGGATACTCGATAGGAATTGAACTCGATAACTCCACCATCAAAAGTCATACGAGCCATCTTGCATTGTACACGGACAAAACGTGGCTCTTTTCTATCCAGCGAATCAATGCCTTCGTCTCCAGCACAATAATAAGCGATATCATAAGCAAGATGGTCTGCCCAAGGTAGTAATACCTCGAAATTTTTTCGTACCAGCGCATGCAAAACAGCAGTGTGAGCTTCCAATCCTCGTGCAGCAGTGTTCCTTGTCAATTCATATTCTCCTTGCCCTAATATACTTCCCAAAAGAAGTGTGGGAAGTATAGCACAACAATGACGAGAAGAACAGAAGTACGACAATCACCGGAAAATATCAATCCTTTTCTACCACCGCAATCCTTGTCTGCTCCATCCCATCCAACACCCCCACCTTAACATGCCTGACAGTAAAGCCCATGTTAGTGAGATAGCTATCTATTGTCACAGTCGGTGCCGTTTGTTGTCTGCCGCGATATTCGGCAATCAGTAAACGTCCACGTGGATTGAGATAGCGTTCTAGCAGGAGAGAGACGAATTGTTGGTGGAGTTCGGGAGGAACATAGACCAGTTCGGTGCGCACGTAGTCGAAGGTTTGGGGTGGAATCCATGTCCAGGCGTTGCCGACATAGAGGTGGTGCGCGAAATGCGGAAGGCGCTTTTTCGCCAATTCGACCAGTTTTTCGGAGAGATCAAGACCGTAAGGATCAATAATCAGGCCGCACTCGTTGACCCATAGCAGCAGGCACTCCAGCAGGTAGCCGTTGGCACAGCCGATATCCAGGAATGAGCCTGAGCGGTCTACACAATCGGCGATGGGACGGCGCAAAGTTTCCCAATCTGCGGCGGTGCGCTGGGTATGCAGGCCAACTCCTGATTGCTGCCAGGGTTGTTGTCCGGCCAAATAGGCCGTTTCGAGCAGCGTTTTGTTGGCGTCAAACCATTGTGCAAGTTCTTCCTGATTCATAACAATAAAGCTTTCTTAGAAATAAACAAAGGTATGGGTTATAATACAGCCACATGGTTGTATTATAACCCATACCTTTGTTTATTTCTTCCATTCCCTGAGCAATTGTTCCTCCTGCTCAGGAGCCAGCCCTGAACGCAATTCTTTGCCTGTGGGGCTGGCGTTTTTCCATGTCAGCGTATCGCGAATGGTTTCCGCGAGGGGTCGGAAAGTGAGACCTTCGCTGTAGGCTTTCTGGCAATTGACGGAGCGCATGCCGGCGTATTCTTCGGGTGCCCAGGGCTGGAAATTCGCCACTTCTTTTTCCATCAGGTCTGCCGCGAATGTGTTGCCAACCCAGACAAGATCAGTGTCCCTATTTGCCACTGACCTGCACCCCTCCAGGAACTGGCCCCAGGTAAGCATATAATCCGGCCCGGTTGCGTTGTAGACACCTGTTTTACGGGCTTCTATCATGCGCACAATCCAGGCAGCGAGGTCGCGCACATCAATGAACTGCGTCTGCTGGTCGGGGCGTCCGGGAGCTAGCATCTCACCGCCTCGTGCAGTGCGAACGGGCCAGTAGGTGAAACGGTCGGTGGGGTCATCGGGTCCGACAATCAGGCCGGGACGCACGATCAACGCATGACCGGGCATGACCTGTTCTACCACCTGCTCGCAGAGCGCCTTCAACGCGCCGTAGGTTTCGTTTGTCACCCCTTCCACCGTCTCATCTTCCAGCGTGGCAGTCGGCGCATCCTCGGTCAGTCCAATTGTATCAAACTGAGCAAAGACGGAGATGCTGGAAATAAAGGTATAATGTTTGACCGAGTTGTGCAATGCTTCTGCTGAGGCACGGACAATGCGCGGTACATAACCACTGGTATCAATCACCGCGTCCCATTGTCTGCCTGCAAACGCAGACAAATTCCCGTTGCGATCACCGTGCAATTTCTCCACATTGGGAAACAGGTCAGGATTGTGCTGGCCCCGGTTAAACAATGTTACTTCATGTCCACGTTCGAGCGCAGACTCCACGATATGGCGACCCAGAAAAACGGTGCCGCCGAGTAGTAATAGTTTCATAGTGTTCCCTTTCAGCTATCCAGAAAATTGTTGTACTTCCATCATACATGCTCCCGGCATGGAATAAAAAGGTAAAACCAATGCTGGCAGCATAACTTTCTACAAGCTATGCTGCCAGCATTGGTTTCCTCTTCTCAATGAGAAAATGCTATTTCTTGCGTTTCTTCAGACCGGGTCCCTTCACACGAGGCTGATCAAAGGCCGTTTGGCCGGTGGTGTTCGCATCAGGCAAGGTACGCAACGAACTCTCGCTACTCGGCGTGCCGGTTTCCTGGTTATAGCCAACTTCGAGTGCCTGCTCCGTGCGACCCGGCATCGGCCTCATTCCCGGTGGGGGCTGCGTTGCTCGCGGCCCCGGCTTAGATGTGGGCCATGCATAATGTGGCGGGTTGGGATATATCGTAGCAGGCGGCGATACCATCTCGTTCACCTGCAATTGCTTTTGTTGTGAATCCTGTGTACCCAGGGTAGTGTGTTGCTGTTCTGCTTCTTGTTGTTGCGCCATAAATAATACCTCCTATACCTTATATAGTATCACGTTTTAGCACTTGAATGAGAGACAACGCCAGAGGTTTTCGTATTGAGTACCAACGGATAGTACTTCAGGGCCGTTCGACTGTTGTAGAACCTCTTTCTTCGTTGGATAATAACGAAGGGTAGTATATTAGGGTTGTATATTTAGGAATTTGGAGATTGTTTGATGAATGTATTGATTACTGGCGCTACCGGCTTGCTTGGTAGCCATTTGATAAAAGAGTTGCAGCAACGCGGTGAACACATCCGGGCGCTGGTCTTGCCTGTAGAGAACGCGGATGGGCTATTGCGGCAAGGTGTCGAGGTGGTACGGGGAGATATCACGGATGCAAGTACACTGGCACCTGCGGTAGAGGATATTGACCTTATTTTCCATCTAGCCGGTATGATGGGCGTCTGGCGTCCACTCTCAGATTATCGCATGGTAAATGTGGATGGTTCCGTGAACCTGTACAAGGCTGCGCAGGCGGCAAATGTGCGCCGTTTCGTGCATACCAGTTCGCACACGGTCTATGGTCTGGGCTATGGTCGCTTCATGACTGAGAGTGATCCGCTACGGCCCGACCCCGACCCGTACAGCATCACCAAAGCCGAGGCAGATCGCCTGATTCGTCGCCTCATGCTGACTAGCGCTATGGAGACCGTCATTTTGCGTCCCGGCACGTTTTTTGGCCCTGGCGACCGCCTGCACTTTGGACGTATGGCACAGAAAACGAAAGACGGCAAAGCGATGCTGCTAGGACGTGGCGATAACGCGCTACCGTTCTGCTATGTATCCGACGTTGTGCAAGGCTTTATGCTGGCAGCCTATCACGAGAACGCGCCAGGCAACGTCTACAATATCACAAACGACCGGCCTATGACGCAGGCGGAGATGTACAATGCTATCGCGGATGCCGTCGGTGGCGTTCACCCCAAAATACATGTACCCTATTTGCCGGTTTACTACGGCTCGATTGTGGCCGAGAGAGTTGTTGCTCGTATTACCCGTACCAAACCGCTTGTAACCGAGCTTGGCGCACTGATGTTTGGTAGCGACAACCGTCATAGCGTCGAGAAAGCCCGCCGCGAACTGGGCTTTGAGCCACAGGTTGACCTCCTCGAAGGCATCAAACTTTCGGCTGTCTGGTTCAACGCCGGAGGTATGGAGCAGCCCTCCGTCACCCAGGCCAGCCAGCACGCCCCACTGGCTGGAGCAATGAAGTAACTCATAGCGGAATAAAAAATGTCCAGCAGGTCTAGCTGCTGGACATTTTTTATTCCGCTATCGTGCTGACTTTTTTGCCGGCACCTTTGAAGCCGTACTTCTTAATGGTATTGCGCAGCCAACCTACCGGCGGGCCATCGTCAATCTTCTTGCTGGTCTCGACCAGAAACGTGGCGGAATCGGGTCTGGGAGCCAGTTTATTAGCCGTGCGCAACGCGGCCAACTCGTCATAGTGCTGGTAGGCCCAGTACATATTAATGCGGCATCCCTTACAATTCTTGACATCATCCTCGTTCATGGTGCCGCATTGTGGACACTCGGTCATGGTTGTTCCTCCTGTAGGGTATGGATGGGTGTGTTATATCTCTGTCGCAGTTGTGGAAGACGGACGCCCGCAAGGGTACTGCCCCACCGTCTTCCAATTGGATATTACAGGGATACATCCACATTCTATGCATTTACCTCAATCTCACTATTAGCCGTATGCCCATTATGTCCATTACTTCCGTTGCCGTTGCTGCCGTACATGCGGGCCTCGTCGGCGGCGTTGATGACGGGTAGGTTGCGCAACTTATTGGATTTGCCCTTGTTGCCCGGCGAGAGGACGGCGGCAGTTGTGCCTTTGCCAACTTCAAGGGCGACGCTGGTGAGCGTGGGAACGTGACAGAGCATGTTGGTGTAGGAGGCATTGGCTAATGGGCAGTAGCATTCACCGGCCTTGATGCTGCGGCGCAGTTCGTCGGCTTTGGTGGTACGCCATGTCGCGCCGAAGTCATAGTTATGGTCGCGCAGGTTGCCGACCGATTCGGCGCGGATACAACAGGTCCAGACATCGCCATTGGGCGCAATCTGGGCCGAGGCGATACCGGCAAGGCAGGGGATAATCTGCCGTTTCTCGACAAGGGTGCGCTTCACGATATCGTAATAGCGGTCGCGGAAAGATTGTGTAATACGCGAGACGCCGTTGAACTCGGTTGCGCGAATATCGGCTTGCAGACGTTCGATGACGGGCTGGTATTTTTGCAGCGGCGGCGTAATGCCCATGCCGACGGTATCCAGTTCAACGCGCTCCTCCGCAATTTCGCTGATGAACGAGTCGGGTTTCAGTACATCGTGAACATAATTGTAAATGTTGTCAAATTCGTCAACGTTGAAGTTCGAGATAACAGTATGGACGCCCAGCGTGAAGTTTTTGTAGCGTCCCTTGAGTGCCTTGAGTCCGGCATAGGTACGCATCGCCCGTTCAAAATTGCCCTTGACACCGCGCACGATATCGTGCTTTTCGCCGATGCCGTCCAATGAGAGATTGACAATCACTTCCGAGGTCGGAGCCGCCTGCAATACGCGCTCAATGCGTCCGGGGATAATCTTATCTTGAATGCCATTGGTGGGGATGTTGATAATGCCAGGACGACAATGGCGATAGGCTGCCTCCACCATTTCCGGCAAATCTTTGCGCAGCGTCGGCTCGCCGCCACTGAAGGTGAACCAGTAAGCAGCATGACCAACCGATTCAAAGGTTTTATTGTACTCTTCTATTGTAAAATCGTCATTCGGGCGCTGCCATACATTGCACGTTTTACAGCGAGAGTTACAGCGATAGCTCACGCTGATGGTCAAATTCATCGGAAGAGCAAGCGGTTTGCCCAATACGTAAGACGCCTGCATCTTCGCGATTTTCGGTAATACTTCTAACACGTCCATTTTATCCCCTTCAAACTCGACTATACAGCAAAACAGCTAGCAATTAGGCTCTCTATCTATGTTCGGTTCCTCACGCAGAAAACTGAGGGGGATATTCATATAAAGAGCATATAACTCCCCTCAGTATAGTAAAACGGCCCACATCAAGGCAAGCAACACAGAGAAAGCAAAGGGGGTACCATTGGTATAGTGAAATATACAGCTTTAGTAAGTGCCTGTGCCTACCTCAACAAATTAAACGGCTTGTTGTTGCTCAAGGGGGCTTCGGCGCGGCGACGGCCTTCCTGATTTTCGGGGGTAAAGTAGTTTTGCCACATGTCGGGCGCGTCCTTGCTTTCGCCACCGTGACGGGTATAGCGCGTGCGCACGCGACAGATAACCGGCGTGTTGACGGCGGCACCTGCTACTATCACCTGTCCCTTTGAGAGTGCGGGCAGGTTATTCAGCAGGTCACGGCCAACGCCTTCGATGGCGGCGGCAACACTTTTCTGGTCAATTTCGTTGACGATACGCATGATGCACTGCGTCTGACACTGGCTCAGCACGTCGGCATTGAGCTTGCCGGGACGCTGGCTGATGAGGCCCACACCTATACCAAATTTGCGCCCTTCCGCCAGTACCTGTTTGAGAATAGCGGTTGAGACAACTTCGGTGCCGCCGGGAGCAAAGTGGTGTGCCTCCTCTAATAGTACAAAAACGGGATAGGGTAGGTATTTCTCGCCGGAATGGACTTTGCCGCGCTCGGTCTCCATGCGTGCCTGGTAGAGACGACGCAAGAGTGTGGCGACAACGACTTGCTGATCGCGCTCGTCAATGTCGTTGAGTTGCAGTACGGTACACTGGCCTGGCTTGAATATCTCCGGCAGGTCGAGATGCTGAGTATCATCGAAGGTGAAGCTATCGCGGAAACGCTGCTCCACACGCCATGTCAGCGCGTGAACGGTGCTGGAGTCATCGGCTCCTTCATTGTCTTCGTCACCCTTTTGTTTGGAGACGGCTTTAATCGCGCCCAGCAGATCATCCACGCCCCATGGCGTGCCGCGTTTGGTCTCGTTGACCTTCTTCATAGCTCGACTGAGCAGGTATTGCTGTTTCTCGGTCATTTCAGTAAGCAGGTGGCGCATATCGCCCATGTTGAGCGACGAGAGGCGCACTTTAACTTGTTCGGGCTTGTAGACCTTCACCTGTGCGCGATAACCTGCTCCCTTGCCATTGCCTTGTTCAGAGAAGTGGGGCGCATTGGCGATTTCTTCAAGCGTGCTGTACTCACCATGTGGGTCGAGAATGAGGACGCAGGCTTTATTTTTGGGCTGCATCAGTTCCTCAATGACGACGCTGGCAAGGTAGCTTTTGCCCGCGCCGGTGCTGGCAATGATGGCAAGGTGCGTGCTGACGAGGTCTTTCACTGATAGCACCACGGGAACAGCATCAGGGTCGCGAGTGAGCAACGAACCGATGGTGGCCGAGCCAACCTGAGCCGACTGTTTGCGACTGAGGATGTTGGCAAGCATCTCATCGTCGGCCAGAAAAATTTGCTTGCCCGATTGCGGCGGTATCCAGGGGTTGATGAAGGAGCCAGTCGCGGCTTCATAATATCCCATGATGGCAACGTGCAGTTCAAATAGTTCGTTTGTGCGCGAGTCGTAGCCGACCATCGCGGCAACTTCCGATGGCGCTATCTCCGGTTCTGCGAGAAAAGTATCGGGATACAATTGCAAAGGAACACGCTTGAGGATACGTCCCAGCACACGACGTGGAGCAGTGTTGCCATTCAATCCGACTCCACTGGCGCTCACGCTGGCAAGCTCGTAATAGACGTATTCGCCGTTCTTAAGTACCTGCTCATCGTCCCGCGAGACAAAGGTATATTCGTGGGTAGTCTCGCCCGGCCCTTTCGTAATACCCACAGGTTTTCGGGTTGGGTTAATCATAGAGCGATCCTTCCTGGGAGGGTGCGAGAAATGTAGAAAGAGCGGCACCATTGGACCACCGACGCCCACAAGCCATTGCCTATCCACTTTCCGACGGTCAATACGTCGAAAGAGCGGCACCATTGGACCACCGACGCCCACAAGGGGCCCCACCCATCCACCCTTTCAACAGGAGGTTTTTTGCTACGCCTGGTTCCCCACCCTGTCATTCTGAGTGCAGCGAAGAATCTGCGTGCCACAAGAGATTCTTCGCTGCACTCAGAATGACAGGCGGCAATGGGCGTAGCAAAAAACCTCCTGTTGAAAGACCCATCCACCCCACATCCCCCGTCCCTACTATATCCGGGCAGAACCGGCATCGTCACATAGTAGGGACGGGGGTGAGGCGGTTGTGGGGTGGGAGCCCTTGTAGGCGTCCGTCGTCTTATTTTAACGGTATTGTCCCCTGGTGAATACCCTGACGGGTATTGTGTGCCTGGCGATACAGTTATCATGCGTTTTATCCTCAACTAGCCTGTGGTTTCAACTTTGAGTCGCCAGGCGAAGTTGCGCTTGACGATGGAGAGCAGCGAGAGATGCTGCGGGAAGAGTCGCTCCAACTGGTCAATGATACGCAGCGTCACCATTGGCAGGAGGCTATTGCGCTGCGTGATGATATGCGGCAAATAGCCCATGTGCAAGTATTTTTCCGTTCTGCCGGTGCGTTCAGGGTCGCCAAAATAATGAAATGCCTGTACCTCATCATCGTTCATGGTCTCTATCTCGCTGTCCAGTTCAAGCGAGAGTAGTGGGACACCGTGCATGGTCGAAATAACCTCCATCGTGCCGTCTGGCCTCGCTCTCTGCTCAACCATGCCCAGAATCATAATGTAAATAAGCACAGCCTTCTCGGCGATATAGTCGGGCGAGAATATTTCAACCTGTATCTCATTCGATAGACGTGGCCCCAAAGCACCGAAGGCGGGATTCTGCAAAATCGTGTCATAGATAACGCCAACGGCATAGCTGCTCGGCTCATGACTTTTGCCAGTGAGAAAGTCTATTCCCGCGTAGGGATCATCATTTGCGGCTTTCGGTTTGACCGCGACGCGCACAAAACGCCCGAAAGCATAATCAGCAGGCTCAGGCTCTACATCGGCCTCGCGTGGCCCAAATATGCGACAAATGTAGTTGATGTGCGACTCCGATTTGACAATTTTCCCGATACTCATCAGACCGTTCTCCAATACTTAGACATTTAGGACATGCCAAATGTAGGTTGGTTCCTGCTTCAACGTAGGAAGTTTCACCTGCCTTTTCAGACAAGCCAGAGCTTCCCACTCCACAGACGTTTTTCGTGTCGGTGGAACTCACCGCCACATTTCTTATATTTATGGCTGCGTTCAGATCACGGTCAAGCACGTTTCCGCACTCCTCGCACACAAACGTGCGCTCACTCAGGTTCAGTTTTGGCTTGACAAAGCCACACGCAGAACAGGTTTTGCTTGACGGATAGAAACGGTCTATCGTGACAAGGTGAACACCATGCCATGCCGCTTTGTACTCCAATTGCCGCCGTATCTCGCCAAAGTTGCTGTCACTGATTGCCTGAGCAAGACAGTGGTTTTTGAGCATACCTGCCACATGCAAGTCCTCAATCGCTACCAGGACGTGGTTTTTGACCAGGTAGGATGTGAGCTTGTGGGCTGTATCTTTGCGGATATGCGCAATTCTGGCATGGTGTGCTGCGAGCAGTTGACGGGTCTTTGCGCGGTTCTTGCTGCCTTTTTTACGGCGCGATTTCTGCCGTTCTAATCGCCTGAGTTTCTTTATTTTCTCAGCACGCCGTTTGCTTTGCCTGCGCCCATAGATACGAGCGGCCATACTGGTAATGACGCTGACAAAGTCGTCGACCAGTTCATCGCTGGTATCACTCTGGAAAATCATCTCCAGGTGTCTGCCCTGCGCTTCCAACAAGGTCTCGATATAGTGGCTGCCGAAACGAGTAAGCCCCTCTCTAGCTTGCGACCAACATTTATATTTAGAGCGATTGTACCAGTACTACGGGCTATCCGCAAGTGGGTATTACCAACGTTAGGCATGGTTCAAAAAAGGGCAAAGTGACTTGACAGGTGAAGAGTCACACCGTGTCATGCTGAGTGCAGCGAAGCATCTCTCTCGCCGGGCAGGCAGATGCTTCGCTGCACTCAGCATGACACGGTGTGACCTTGCTGTTGCTGCGCACCTGTCAAGATCATTTGAACCATGCCTTAAGTATGGTATTATTGAGAAAGTAATTACCAGCTAACAAAGCAGCAAGAAAAGAGATTAAGATTTACATATGACAATTCAACAGCGCCCATCAGTTGGGCCACGGGAAGGCATGCCCGCGCTCGACGTGCACCTACAAGATAAAGACAGCAAGAAAGTTCGGCTTTCTGATTACTGGCAACGTTCGCCCATCGTTCTCGTCTTCTTACGCCACTTCGGTTGACCATTCTGCCGTGAGCATGTGTCGCAGTTGCGACAGGACTACCAGCAATTTCAGGACCTCGGTGCGGAAATCGTCGTGGTGACAATGGGCAATCCGGAGCAAACCACAGCTTTCTGGCAAACATTCCGTCTGCCATTTCCCGGCCTGTGCGATCCAGAGCAACGCGCCTACCAAACCTACAGCTTGCCCGATGGCGATATTCGCTTGCTCGCTGGCCCCGGTATCCTGGGCAAAACTTTTGCAGGCTTCTTCAAACATGGCGTAAGTAAACCCATTGGCAGCGGTCTCCAGATGCCCGGTGTCTTCATCATTGATCAGCAAGGCATCGTGCGCTACAACCATCCCTACCAATCACCGGCAGACAATCCACCCAACAGCCTGATCCTACAAAAACTCGCTGAGATGGAAACGGTGATGGGACAGCCCCAGAAAAGCGCAGACACGCAATAAGGAAATGGCGGTGTGCAGTGAAGGACAGTGAAACTGCCCAAAAAGGGGATTGACAATGAGCAACGTTTCCGCTAAAATGACATACGTAACCCATAGTGGTTTTGCCCTCGTGGCGGAATGGTATACGCAGCAGGTTGAGGGCCTGTGCCGAGAGGCGTGATGGTTCGAGTCCATTCGAGGGCACTTTGCTAACAAAGATGGACACCCCGGTGGGTGTCCAGTTTATCTCTCCATCAACCAATTCATTTCATGGGCGACTAGCTCAGCTGGTTAGAGCGGCTGCTTTACACGCAGTAGGTCAGGGGTTCGAATCCCTTGTCGCCCACTTCTTACCCCTGCTCCACTGGCTCTACAGGCCGCTCTAAACAACATTATGTTACCCTCTCTTTCGGTGGTTATTGTCCGAAAAATCGCTGCGAGAACTGCTGATTTCCACTTTTTGTTTTTTCGCGCTTGCTTGCTTAATGATGTGTTGGTACTCACTGAAAAGTGGGTTTTTTGTCGTTTCAAGGTCTAGCTCAAACCGTAGCAGGTCGTCTTTTTCTGAAACTGGTGTTACCTGCTTGAACTGTAAGTCTTTAGCAAGCTTGATGCCGTCGTGCGTCCTGCTCGTTCCATACAGTTTTTTAATGATAACTCCCTGTCGGGCAAACTGCTCCATTGTTTCAATTGCACCTGTTATGGTTCTGGCTCCGTATAGTCTGGTCTTCGGTAGCTTCTGTTTAACTCCGATGACTAAGAATACGTTGTCTGCTTCTCCGGGCTTAAACTGCGTGATATTTTCGGGGCTAAGTATTCCCACTCTGAATGTTGCCTCATCTTCTCCTGACATGATTTGCTCGATCGCTTCTTGTCTCAGTGGGAACATTCCAACATAACCTACAATTACATCATCCTGTTTGGTAACATAGAAGATATCGGGGTCACTGCGGTACTGCGCTAAACGTGTTTCATAGCTAGCTGTACCATTCTTACCAAATAGCTCTATGCATAGCTCTGTGATGCCTTCAATATCTTCTTCCTGCGCTTTCTCAAAAACTGAGGTGTCGGTAGCATACTGGAGCATAAAAAGCGTATTCGCCTTTGCCATTTTGTCTATTTCGGCTTTAGGGTAGATTCCATCTGACCTGTTCGGTGGGACTACCTTTTTTATTTGGCCTCTCTCAACCATATCGTAAAAGGTTGATTTAGGCACTCCCAGTTTTCTAATAGCTTCTGCTGCGCTGTAGAAGCCTCTGGGCGTCTGTGTTGTCCTTCCCATAATTGTGTGAGCCTTCCTCTTTCGTTAATGACTAGCCATTACTGACTTTACTTATTATAGCACATTCGGACAATTTGGCTAATTAGCACTAAACATTCTAAACAAACTGCTTGGGGTATTGACACTTCTCGTTTTTTCTGGCATAATCTAATCATACAGTTCGGACAATTAAAACTATTAGTTTTATAAGTCCTTTTCGTTCTATTCGGATTTGGTGTACTGCTGTGAGCTAAGGCTCCGACACCTTTGGACAACGGGAAATTATAGTCGGATGTGTTCCGGCTCCCTTCTTAAAAATACCCTACAACCGCGCTGGATGAGTGCCTACGGTGACTGCTGTGGTCGAGAACAGGGATGGCGAGTGAGCAGAGAGTTTTGGGATCGAGCAGGAGAGAGTGCAAAGGGCGTAGCGGGTCGTGAGAACGCTAGGCGGTGCATCGTGTGACTTGCCTCCATGATGCATACACAGATGAAGGAAGGACGTAGGGACACACGGCGGCTGGTCGCCTTCGGAAAGGAGTGAAGAGAAGAGAAGCTGACTGGGGTCGTGTGACAAAAAAGAAGCTGGCTCATGTTGGTAGCATGGGCCAGCCGGTGAGTCTGCTAGTGTGCTTGTCGAGCAAGGCTAGGTTCCTCACTGCCTAGTGTGGCGGGTCGAGCCTTGTCTGTCAAGTCCTCCTTTCATAAGAGGACACAAAGGAAGGTTCTATGCTACGGTTTCGGTGGTTCGTGACGGTGCTGCTCGTCGGTATGGCGTTGGTCTTGGTCTTGGTATCGTTTCATATTGTGACGCTTCGTCCGGTGACATCGGCTCCTGATGTTTCGGTGGTGTTATCAGTACCGATGGCTCCGGCTGCTGCTTCATCGGTGATCGGGCGTCCGTCTCTCTCGGCGCATTTTGTTGATGCGGTGCTGGCTGCTTATCATTCTCCGGCGATTGGTCTGGGTCAAGCAATGGTGACTGATAGTCTGCATTTTGGTATTGATGATGCGTTTGCACTCGCGTTTTTCTGGCATGAAAGCCAGTTCGGGCGTTTGGGTGTCGCGGTGACAACACGTTCACTTGGAAATATTGTCTGTACGCCGGGCTATCCTGTTTGTGTTGGGCGCTTCCGCTGGTATGCCTCGTGGCAAGCTGGCTGTCTGGATTGGTTCCGCTTGCTAGCGGTCGAGTACCTGCCTCGCGGTTTAACCACTCTTGAACAGATTGTGCCGGTGTATGCTCCCTCTTCGGAAAATGATGTCTCGGCCTATATTGCGGCGGTGCTGTCGGCGGTTTCGGCGTGGCGTTCCGGGCATGTGGAGGTGTAAGCCATGAAACGACGGTATGTGGTGGAACTGGATACAGCGTTCTGGTTGGTTGGCACTCCCCATGATGTGACTGAGGTGGTAGAAGCTTCCTCACTGGATGTGGCGATTCGCAAGGTGATGCATAAGCATCGGATAGCGTTTGTAAGTGATGCCTGGGCGCATATCGAGGGGGTAACACCATTTCGCTGTACGTATCGCTCTGATGTGACTGTTGTGCTTTCTGCACACAAGGAGGTGCTGTGATGGCGGTTCGTCTAGATGCTCCGGTGCTGGCTTTTGCCCCTTCGGCTGGCGGGTCTGGTCGTGCTACTGACAGTGTGCTAGTGGCGTTAGCGTTCCCTCATCGGCATGAATGGATACAGGACGGTGGACTGATCGGCCTGTTTGAATGTGCTGACTCAACGTGTGATGCTCATGCAGTGTGTCCGGGCTGTCTGGGTCGTCCTGAGTTCGCGCTGGTGGCTCCGGCTGCGGGCTTCGTCGTGTACTGGTGCGTGCTGCACTGTGAACCGCACAGAAGGAAGAGGAGGGCTGCTCGATGACGGTCAATCGGCGGCTTTATCCTCCTCGTTCCATCTGGGCGGTCAAGCGGCAAGAAGCACTGGAACGGGTGGGCTATCGCTGCGAACTCTGCGGCTTGCCCGATGCTACTGAGTTCTTTAATGAACGCAAACCGCATCCCTTTCATGCGGCTGGCACTCCCTATCGCATGTATCTCCAGCTTGCGCATAAACAACAGTATGAGACGTGGAACCGGGAAGCGGATACGTTGGTGTTGTGTCCACCGTGTCACGGCAAATTCGATGCCCGTTTCCAACGTAAAAAAGGTGTGAAGCGCTTTGCGCCGGTCGGGTTGGTCGTGTTGTGGGTCTGGTATAAAG
>Ga0307372_10005817_pt1 | contig 18301 bp, 15 predicted proteins | sample OX1MG_FD_202533 | JGI IMG/M metagenome (GOLD analysis project Ga0307372, IMG submission 202533) | Soil microbial communities from Risofladan, Vaasa, Finland - OX-1 | ecosystem: Environmental > Terrestrial > Soil > Coastal area > Acid sulfate soil | place: Finland: Risofladan, Vaasa | collected...
GTCAGCAAACGACCGTATCGCGCCATCGGTCCTCCCTTGGCGCTGCTGCCCGAATTTATCTCGCATTTTCGATAAACTAACCATCAACCTTTCAATACCTTGTACCCAGTTTTGAAACAGCTTCTAGGTAATCAGAGCACAAGACGAAGCTCGACGCGAATGCTGTCGCTCCGATCACGGGCAGACAAGCGGCTTTATTCGCCAAAGCGTTCAGCGAGAGCGAGCCGCGCACCGTTGGCGAATTCGCGGGCGGTTACGCGCTTGCGTCCTTCGAGCTGGACGAACGTGAGCACGAACTGAGAATCACCGCATCGTACGCAGATGAGCGAATCTTGTGCGTCAATCGTGCCGGGTAAAACTGGCGACGCTGGCACCTCCAGCATAGGGTGCCAGGTGCCGGCAGGCGGCTTCGAAAAATCGTCCACGGCGAGCGGACGGCCCCAGATGCGGCAGGTTTTGCCACGAAACGTGGTGAAGGCGCCGGGCCACGGATCGAGCCCGCGAATCTGATTGTAAATGTACTGCACGGAGAGCTGCCAGTCGATGCGGCCGTCTTCCTTTCGCAGCGGCGGGGCGAACGTAGCTTCCAAAGCGAGTTGCCGAACTGGAGCAATTTCGCCTCGATCGAGCTGTCGAAGAGTTTCCGCCGCGAGTGGCGCTCCCGCCTCTGCCAGTCGCGCGGTCAGCTCGGGAGCGGTTTCGTCGGGCGCGATTTCCGTTTCGTAGTGCAGCAGCATCGGCCCGGTGTCCAGGCCTGCGTCGATCAGCATCGTAGTGACGCCGGTGCGGGTCTCGCCATTGATGATGGCCCAGTTGATGGGCGCGGCTCCGCGATATTTTGGAAGCAGCGACGCGTGAAGATTAATCCAACCGAGGCGCGGGATATCGATCAGCCGCCGCGAAATGATCTGCCCGTAGGCGATGATGACGACGGCATCGGGCGCGAGCCGTTGAAAATACTCAAACGCCTCTCCGGATTTGATTTTCTCCGGCTGGTAGACTTCGAGCTTCAGTTCAATAGCGGCAGCTTTTACGGCGGAAACGCCCACTTCCTGGCCGCGGCCGCGCGGACGGTCCGGCTGCGTAACCACGCCTACAATGTCAAAATGGGATTGCGCGTTCAGGTGGCGCAGCGAAGGGACCGCAAACGCAGGCGTGCCGCAGAAAGCGATGCGCAGCGGCACGACTCGCCTACCACTCGCCGGCTTTTTTCAGCTTGCGGATTTTGCGCTTGATTAGGTCGCGCTTAAGCATGCTCAGATGGTTGATGAATAAAATCCCGTCGAGATGGTCGATTTCGTGGCAGAACGCGCGCGCCAGCAGGCCTTCGCCGCGCATCTCGAATTCTTCGCCGGTTAAATTCTGCGCGCGAATGGTCACAAACGAGGGACGCAGCACGCGACCGCGGAATCCAGGCAGCGAAAGGCATCCTTCCTCTTCGTGCTGCTCGCCTTCAGCGTGAACGATCTGCGGATTGGCGCAGACCAGCCTGGCTTCCGAATTTTTGCCGTTAGTCACGTCAATCACCGTGACGCGCAGGCCAATGCCGATCTGCGGCGCCGCCAGTCCCACGCCTTGCGCCGCGTACATCGATTCGAACATGTCGTCGGTGAGCTTGCGAAATTCGTCGTCAAAAGCCTCCACCGGCTTGGTGGGGGTTTCGAGCACTGGGTCGCCGTATTTGACAATGGGATGGATCATCGCGTTTATCCATTCTGCAAGTAGATCTAGAAATTGTCCAACTGCCGCTGGTACCCATCGAAATTTCGCCGCAGCTCGTCGAGCGAATCGCCGCCGAATTTTTCAAGGAAGGCAGCCGCGAGCGTGAGCGCGACCATCGCTTCTCCCGCCACGCCGCCCGCCGGCACCACGCAAATGTCTGAACGCTCGTAAGCTGCCTTCACCGCTTCCTTGGTGTTTAGGTCGGCGGTGAGCAGCGCGCGCCGCAGCGTGGATATCGGCTTCAGGTAACCGCGAACGACGATGTCTTGTCCATTGGTGATGCCGCCTTCAATGCCTCCAGCGCGATTCGACGAACGGTCGAAGCGCTTGCTGGCCGTATCGTAGCGGATTTCGTCCTGCACCTCGGAGCCGTAGCTCGTGGCGTTGGCAACGCCCGAACCAATCTCCACGCCCTTCACCGCCTGGATCGACATAATCGCGCGAGCCAGCTTGCCATCGAGCTTTTCGTCCCATTGGACGTGCGTTCCGAGCCCCGGCGGCACTCCGCGAGCGATCACCTCGAAAATTCCGCCGACGGAGTCGCCTGCGCGCAGCGCGTGGTCCACTTCCGCTTTCATCCTTCCTTCGGTATCGGAATCCACGCAGCGCAGCGGTGATTCCAAATCTTCGCAGACGGCGACAATTTCGTCCCAAGTAGCTTGCCGTTCCAGGGTCACGTGGCCGACCGCAACAGTATGGCTGAGCACGGTAATCCCGAATTCGCGCAGCAACAGCTTTGCGAGCGATCCGGCGGCGACCCGCGCAGCCGTTTCTCGAGCCGAAGCGCGTTCTAGAATGTAGCGCGCATCGTGAAAATTAAACTTTTGAGCGCCCGGCAGGTCGGCATGGCCCGGACGCGGCGCGGTCAGCCGGCGTTGGGCCTCCTCACCGCCCTCGATCGCGGCAACCGGCAGCGCCTTTTCCCAGTTTTTCCAGTCGCGGTTGTCGATGCGGATGGCAATGGGGGCGCCAATGGCCTTGCCGTGCCGCACACCGGAAAGGAATTCGGCCTGGTCCTTTTCGATTCGTTGGCGGCCTCCACGGCCGAATCCGAGCTGCCGGCGGTGCAGTTCGCGGCTGACGAACTCCAGATCCACGGGCACACACGCGGGCAAACCCGAAATCCAGGCGATCAGCGCCTGCCCATGAGACTCCCCGGCGGTGACGAATCGCAGCATATGCTCAGTGCGCCCGGCGTGCAGGCGCGAATCGAGAATTCTACCGGACGCGCCGCCACTCGTAAAGCCCGGATGGCTTTAGACTTGAAGTAAAGTGCCGCGTGCAATTGCGACAGCGGATGGTGGATGATTGCTTGACGCGCTGCACACCGGACGTTAGGCTTTTCAAAGATCGGCGGAAACCCGCTGCCGGCGCAGGAGACGATGCCCGAGAATAGCGAAGCTCCCTCAGTAGTGTACGTTCTTGGGGATAGAATCAAGCGCTGGGTTTTTTCGCTGCAGGACTACTCACTGCTGGCGTTCCAGTCCGTCGTAAATGTCGTCACGCCACCCACCTATTGGCACGATACTCTCGAACAGATGGATTCCATCGGAGTGGGATCGCTGTGGATCGTCGCGCTTACCGCGCTATTCATCGGCGCGGTGCTCGTGCTGCAGACCGGCGCGGAATTCGAGCGATTCGGTGAAAAGGCGTACACCGGCACGGCCGTGTCCTTGGCTCTGGTTCGCGAATTAGGCCCGGTGATCACCGCCCTGCTGGTGGCCGGGCGGAACGCTTCTGGAATCGCCTCCGAACTCGGCTCGATGGTGGTCACCGAGCAAGTGGACGCGATGCGCGCGTTGGGAACCGATCCACTGCGAAAGCTGGTCACTCCGCGCATGATCGCAACCGTCTTAACGCTGCCTCTGCTGGTAGCCGTCGCCGATTTTATCGGCCTGATCGGCGCGTTCCTGTATTCCTACTTGTCGCTGGGCATGGGAGAAGTACAATTCTGGACGCGCGCAATCAACGCGCTCTCCTTCGGCGATTTAGTGCAAGGGTTCGTAAAGCCCATCGTGTTTGGGTTCATTATCGCGACAATCGCCTGCTATAAGGGCCTGCGCGTCAGAGGCGGCACGCAGGGTGTGGGTAAGGCCACCACGTCGGCGGTGGTGATTTCGTCGGTAATGATCTTGGTAGTGGACTTCTTTCTCGGCCGAATCTTTTTGCACCTTTTCTGAGCGTCAGAAGCAGCTTCGCTGAGCCGGTGGCGGAGTTGGCCAAGGGAGGGCGCCGCTTCCGAGGCTCAAAGCTCGCGCTGCGAAACCCAGCACTTTCAATCTATAATTCTGCGTATGACGCACTCACCTCGTCCGGCGTCATCTTTGGATGTCAAAGATGTTGTGCCGGGCGAACCGCTCATCGCCTTCAAGGACGTCCACATCGGCTTCGATGAAGGCGACGTACTGCAAGGAATCAGCTTTGAAGTGTGGCCCGGCGAGACCAAGATTCTTCTCGGCGAAACCGGAACGGGTAAAACGCTGATCATGAAACTAGCAGCGGGCCTCCTGCGAGCCGATTCCGGGAAAGTGTGGGTGATGGGCCACGATATCGGCGAGATGCCTGAAGACGAGTTACTCGATTTTCGCAGTCATCTGGGCTTCGTATTCCAGGAAGGCGCGCTTTTCGACTCGCTCACCGTGGCGGACAACGTGGCCTTCCGCTTGCGGGAGGAAATGCACTCGGACGCCGATGTGGAGGCGCGCGTCCGCGAAGTTCTACAGTTCGTGGAGCTAGATTCGACATTCGACATGTTTCCGGGCGACTTATCTGGCGGGATGCGCCGGCGCGTGTCGATCGCTCGCGCCTTGGCGGATCGCCCGCCGGTGGTGTTCTACGATTCGCCGACGGCGGGACTGGACCCGGTCACGTCGCAAACCATCATCACCCTGATCATGCGCGGCCGCGATTTGCAGAACGTCACTTCATTGATCGCTACGCACCGCGTGCAGGATGCGTTCGGCCTGGCAAATTACCGCTTCGACGCGAGCGCCGGCCGCGTCGTCCCGCTGGGTGTCGTTCCGCCGGATGTCGTCCGGCCCGGAGCTGACGGCCAACACGACGCGCAGAGCGGCGAGCGCCAGCCCGTCGCTCTAAAGTCCAAGCCCACGAACGTGCTGGTGCTGCGCGAGGGCCGCATCTATTTCGAGGGAGAAGCTGACGATCTGCTGCACACATCAGATGACTATCTGAAGAAATTTCTCGCTTCGGCGGAGTAGCATTTCGCGCAGAGTGTATCTACGGAGGAATGTAATGGCGCAGCGAAAACAGTTGACCTGGTCGGAGTTGCGGGTGGGAATCTTCGTGCTCCTGGGGCTGCTCATCGTTGCCGTGGGCATACTGTACGTCACCGGCGCGTCATTTTTCGGTCCCAAATACCAGCTGCGGGCGTACGTTCCGGAAGCGGGCAACTTGCAGACGGGTGCGCCGGTGGCGCTCGATGGAGTGAGCGTCGGCAACATCCAGTCCATTCACCTGACGCCGCACCCCGAGGATCGTATGCACGGCGTCACCCTCACGTTGCGCATCTCGAAAAAGTATCAGCCCGATATTCGCACTACCTCAAGGGCCAGCCTGGTGACGGAGGGTCTGCTCGGCGATCGTTACGTCAATATTACTCGCGGCCTGACCGGCCAGGTGATCCCCGACAATGGAGTTGTACCGAGCGAAGAAGTCCCGGACATCAAGCAAGTGGTCCAGCGCGGCGCGGACCTGATGCAAAGCCTGGGCGCGTTAACAGACGATGTGCAGGTCGTGGTGAAGAAAATTCAAAATGGCAACGGTACACTCGGCAAGCTGATGAACGATCCTGCGCTCTACAACCACTTAAACGATACGGCCACCAGGTTGGACGCGATGACAGCTTCCATCCAGCAGGGTCAAGGCACGGTGGGCAAACTGATGGCGTCGGATGAACTGTACAAAAAGGTGGACGCGACGGTCACCAACCTCAACGACGCTTCGTCCGCCGTGAAGAATCAGAAAGGCACGCTCGGGAAACTCATTTACGATCCCAGCGCCTTCAACGACATCAAAGGTATGGCCCACAACGGCAACGCGCTTTTGGGAGACATTCGCGAGGGCAAAGGAACCCTGGGGAAGCTGGCCACCGACGATCAGCTGTACACCAATCTGCGCGATGCGTCCGCCAACCTTCGCGACGTGACCGGCAAGCTGAACAATGGTCAGGGCACCATGGGCAAATTCTTCACCGATCCGCAGCTCTACGACAACTTGACAGGACTCACCGGCGACATGCGTGTCCTGATGAGCGACTTCCGCAAAAATCCCAAGAAGTTTTTGCGCATCAAGCTGGGCCTTTTCTAGCGTCCGATAAAAGTGGCAGGCACGGCCAATCCCGAGTTAATGCGGATTGGCCGTGCCCGTCGGTTCTTTAGTTGTTTGGCGTATTTTCTACCGCGCGGATGTACTCGACCACCGCTTCACTCCAGCCGTCGATGTGTGTCCACGGGCCGTAACCGACGCCGTTTTTGTTGCTGGCGACGTTGACCACATAGCCGGTCGCGCGCGGCCCCGGCACTCGGTCGTGCGCCTGCTCGTCCGTGATTACGATGATCCGGTCATACTTCTCCCGGATTGTCCCGAGCGCCTTGCCGAGGTAAGTTCCGCCGCGCGACTGGCTAGCATCCAATGCGTCGCGCAATGCGAAACCCCGCCGAGGCGGCACCTCGACAAGTTCGTTCGAGAACGTGTACACGATCGTCTTCTCGCAAATTTCACGAAGCAAGATGGCGAGCCCATACGCTGCGTCGGTTCGAAGCATCTCCGACTTGCGCGATAGGGCATACGTCATGCTGCCCGAGACGTCCACGAGAAGAACTGTCCGCCCAGGAAGCTTTTCCTGGCGCTCTAGCGAAGAAAGCATGGCTCGCTCCAGCGGCTCTTCCCACCGCGGAACGTGCCGTGCCGCCGCCAGAAAGCGAAACGGCAGCACCCGAGCGGTGCTCATCCCTTCAAGCGCCGCGAGGACGAGCGCTTCGTCGGCGTCCGCTTCCTTCATGTTGCGAAGGTTGCGGAGCAGCGCGAGCGCGCCCAGCTTCCGTTCGCGAAGCAGGCGCTCCCACGCTTCCCGCTTGTCGGCGCCAGAGGAAAGTGCCACCTCCCACGTATCGGGAGTCGCCAGCTTTCCGTCGATCAGCCGCGTCCAAAGCGCGGTCTGTTCCGCGTCACGCGGCTTCGCGTGGCACAGGAACAGCACGTCGCGAAGGCGGATCGGCCCCGACCGGTCGTACTTCGCCAACTGGTATTCGTCGAACTTCTGAAAGGCCCGCGCCAAGCCCTTCTTCACCTGGGCAGAGAGCGGAGTCTTGCCGTCCTTCCAGTAGATGGCGACGAATTCGGCCATTTCATCCGCGCGCTGGATTACCAGCTCCAGGGTGGACGCAACGAGAGCGCGGTGCTCCTTCTGTCGCGCCATTTCGCGCGCCAGCAGGAGCGGCGCGTGGCGAAGCTTCATCTTGACGCGCGCCTCGACGGCGATCGCAGCCACGACTTCCGGCTTCACCCTCGGGACCAGTTCCTGGATACGTCCGGCGATTTCCACGCCGTCCTCATAGAATTGGTTTTCCCAGAGCAGGCACGCCATCACGGAGCGCCGCAGCTGCAGCATGGGCGAAATGCTCTTTGCTGGGCCGCCTTCGTGCGTGCGCGGCCCCCACGGAATTTTCAGCATGTTCAGACGTGCCATGGTCGTTCTCCTTTCTCTGGGATTTTGCTTAAACTTTCGCCGGGGAATGATCAGCTGCGGTTCCAGCTTGCGCTGGAGGCTGCTCGGCCTCTGAGCTACGCGATGCTAGATGCCGCATCGCGGCAGGATTCGAACCTGCATCCAACCTATCCGAAGTAACCGCCGCCCTCGCCACCGGCGAAGACCGATTGCTTCACAGAAAAACTTTCGCCGGGGAACAAGCGGCAGCGCCTATGGCTTGCGCCGTTATATGAGCTATTCCGATTGCTCGGAAGCAGGACTCGAACCTGCTGCCTCCCGCCACTTTCGCAGCGGGCGCTCTACCGAAGTAAGCGCTGCCTACGCCACCGGCGAAATTGTTTCTGCGTTAGCCCTTCACACACACGACCTGATGCAGAGTATGAACGACCTCGACCAGATCCGCCTGAGCCGCCATCACCGCTTCGATCGGCTTGTACGCGGCCGGAGTTTCGTCGATCACGTCCGCATCCTTGCGGCACTCAATGCCCGCCGTCATACGTTCGTGGTCGGCCACGGAAAAGCGACGCTTCGCTTCGCCGCGCGACATCGCACGGCCGGCCCCGTGGCTGCAACTCGTGAAACTTTCCGCGTTGCCCTTGCCGCGCACGATGTAGGAAAGCGCTCCCATGCTGCCGGGAATGATTCCCATATCGCCTTCGCGCGCGCGGACGGCTCCCTTGCGAGTAACCAGCACGTTCTCGCCGTAGTGATGCTCTCGCGCCACATAGTTGTGGTGGCAATTGATCGCCTTGAGTTCCGCCGCGAAAGGCCGAACCTCTCCGCAATCCCGCACGGCACCCACAATCTGCTCCATCATCAGCACACGGCTGCACCGGGCGAATTCCTGCGCCCACTCAACCGCTTCGACGTAGTCATGGAAATGCTCGCTGCCTTCCGGGAAATACGCCAGATCCCGGTCGGGCAGGTGAATGAACATCCGCTCCATGTCCTTCCGCGCGATCTCGATGAAGTAGCTGCCCATTCGATTGCCCACGCCGCGCGATCCGCTGTGCAGCATGAACCAGACGGCGTCGGACTCGTCCAGGCACACTTCGATGAAGTGATTGCCCGTGCCGAGCGTCCCGAGATGGTTGGCGTGATTCCCGCGATCCAGCTTTGGATGCTTTTCGAGAATCGCGTCGTAACCCGTCTTTAGCGTCTTCCACACTTCCAGATTGTGCGCAGGAATTTCGCTCCACGCGCCGCGATCGCCGCGTCCGCCGTGATTGGTGCGGCCATGCGGCACAGCCTTCTCGATCGCCGAACGAATGCCCTTCAGATTTTCGGGCAGATCGCTCGCGTTTAGGTCTGTCTGCGCGGCCATCATCCCGCAGCCGATATCGACGCCCACGGCCGCGGGAATGATCGCGCCCTTCGTGGGAATCACGCTGCCGACTGTCGCTCCAATACCCCAGTGAACGTCCGGCATGGCCGCCACCCACTTAAAGATGAACGGCAGCTGCGCCACGTTCAAAAGCTGCTTGCGCGCTTCGGCTTCGAGCAGGACGCCCTTCGTCCACGCTTTCACCGGCACACCCTTTTCGGGAGCGATGACGTTGTAGCCTGTTTCGGCCATGGCCTTCCTCCTCTGCAATTTCCTCAGGGTTCTAAGTTTCATTTTCGACCCTGAAGCGCGGAGCCGACGACGCTCCGCGCCCGCAACTCCGTTTCGCTGACCCAATCCTTTAGCCTAAGCATCATTCGCGGCCTTCGAGAGTCAGCTCAATGTCGCCGTCCTCGTTGCGAAGTTCACTAGAATGCACGAAGCCGGCCCGGCGCTTCGGCCCGCGCGGCGCCAGAATCCACGCCATTTCCTTCATCTCATAAAGAGTCTGGCGATTTTTATCGACGTAGCTGGTGCATTCACGCACCCGAAACCGCACCTGCCGATCCGGACTGGTCGCCATGCACACCAAAACTTTCTCGTTGAGGCGATAGCCTCTGGCGACGTGCGCGTTGCAGCACGTCTCGCATAGAGACGGCCCGTATAGCGGCGTGCCATCTTTCACTTTGACGCTCATCGGCGTCTCTCTTTCTAAGCAGCGCGAATCTCGCGCCTCGGGTGTGCGCAGTTTGAATCGCAACCGCGCCGAAAAAAGCATTCGCCGGGGAACAAGCGCCCAGGGTGCTCGTCTCGAGTTGGTATCCGAAGGGTGCCTTGTACTTCGGGACTTCGCCCCAGCCCCGTTCGTTCCTCTCCTCGGCAGGAATTCCGGGCCCTGCGTGACGATTGTCCGTGGAAGTAACCCTCGACTAAGCCACCGGCGAAAATCATGGCCAGGGAACAATCAGGCGCGGTGTTTGGGGATTCGAACCCCTCTGAACATCAACGCGTGATGTCCAGCTCTTACCGGAAGAAGTAACCGCGTCTTACGCCACTGGCCGAATCAAACCGGGGGAATAGCCGCCTGCGGGTTTGTTTTCCTCGACAGGGAAGTAACCGCAAACTTCGCCACCCGGATCGAGTCTTTTGCTTGCAAAGAATTGAAAACTTGGGAGTTGCTTAGCGCGCAGGACTGGACCACAGTCGGCCACAATCGCGGCGCGACGTAAGTAACGTCTGCCAAATCTCCGGATTGTGTTGTTTTCTATACATGCCGCATGTTCTCCAGCGTGGAGCAGAATACGAGAAGCGCACTGGTTAGGCAACAGTAAACTGTCGAAATGCGAAAAGTGAATGGCGAACGGTGGAAACGTGCGCCTCGAATGTAACTTTCTCGAATCGAGCAGTCCTTCGGCTTGGCAGGATGATCCGGGCTTGCTCGAGTCTTAATAAAACAATGTGGTGATCGCTGTCGCGAGCTCGGATCACCAATTCGTGAGTATCTGCGAGGCCGCCTAGCTGTTTTCTTCTCGCAAGGACAATTCGATCGCCAGCTCGCGCACGCGGCGCAAGTCCAGCTTGCCCGTCCCCAAGTGCGGCAGTTCCTCGACGGCAAAAAACTGGTTCGGAAGCGGCATCCACAAATTCGGAAGCCCCGACTGCGGCAGTTGCTCGATCACGATTTTCAGCTCGTCGGCCTGCAGGAGATGGAGCACCACCAGCCGCTCGCCTTTTTTTCCGTCGGGCACTGCAATCACAACCAGCTTTTGTTCTGTGGCGCCGGCGAGCTCGTGCAGTCGCTCCTCGACTTTCACATGAGGCACCATTTCGCCGCCAATCTTGCTGAACCGGCTCAGCGGGTCGGTGATGGTCAGAAATCCGTCCTCATCTTCGGCGGCGATGTCTCCAGTCACGTACCAGCCATCCTGCAAGACCTCGGCGGTTTTTTCCGGCTTGCCGAGATAGCCCTGCATCACGTTTGGTCCCTTCACCAATAGCAGTCCGGCTGTACCGACGGGCACCGCCTCGCGCGTATCCGGATTCACGATCCGCACCGTCACGCCCGGTAGCGGATGGCCGATGCGCCCGCGCTTGGCGCCCACTTGCCGGAATCCTGGAGCGCGATAATCGCGCGTGTTCACAGCGACAACCGGCGAGCATTCCGTTGCGCCATAGCCTTCCAGCGGGCGAATGCCGAAGCGATCCTCGAACGCGACCGCCAGCCGTTCGGGCAGTTTCTCGGCACCCGCAATCACAAATCGCAAACTGCCAAAATCCTCCGGCGAACATCGCCGCAGATACGCCTGTAGAAACGTGGGCGTGGCCATCAGAAAAGTGACCAGGTAATCGCGCACCAACTCCCCAACCGCGGCAAGATCGAGCGGACTCGGATGATAAACCACGCTCACACCGAGCACCGCAGGAAGCCATAAAGTGACCGTAAACCCGAACGAATGGAAAAATGGAAGCACGCCAAGCAGGCAATCGTGCTTGTCGAGCATGAACGTCTGCCCCACCTGGTCGATATTCGACGCGATGTTGTAGTGCGAGAGCATCACGCCTTTGGGGTCACCGGTGCTGCCGCTCGAAAAAATGACCGTCGCAAGATCGTCCATCGATTTGCGTTTGCCCCCGCCCAACTTGCGCTCGATCACGCCACCGGGACAAAACCACAAAAGCAGCGCAGCGAATCGCTCGCCGAGCTTCGGCGAGGCAGCTGCTTCCTCCAGCAAGATCACTTTACCGGGAATCCGAAGCGGAATCTTGTCCAGCAGCAGCTTGGTGGTGATCACCGTTTCGATATTGCATTGCGCGACGGACGACGCCAGTGCTTCATCCGACGTCGTATAGTTCAGGTTCACCGGAATTTTTCCCGCGAGCATCGCTGCGAAATTCACCAGCGCCCCCGGAATCGACGGCGGCAGCAGGATTCCAACCATCTCCTGCCCTTCCCACATCGGCCGAAGCCGCCGCGCCAAAAATATCGCGCTGAGCAGCACTCGGGACCATTTCATGCGTGGCCGGCGCTTGTCCGCCATCGCGAACCGGAACGGATGCCGGTGCGCCGTCTGAATCAGCGCGCGGTGTAGCGTGTGCATGCGCCTCTTGCGATGCGCGAACACCTCGGACTGCAATTGCTGCACGACTTTGCGAACTTCAGAAGTTGACGCGGTCGGCGGCATCGGCTTCCCGAAGCTGACCGTGACCGGATACGGAATTGCCCGCGGCCATTTCCAAACGAACCGGCCGCGCTCAAAGCTGAAAATGCTGCCCCAAACTCCATCGAGGCTCACAGGAACGATCGGCGCATCCACGCCTTTCATGATTCGCTCCATGCCTCGGCGAAAAGGCAAAAGCTGCCCGATGCGCGTGATCTGCCCTTCGGGAAAAATGCAAACCACTTCGCCCTTCTTAATTGCCTCCGTCGCTTCGCGCAATGACTGCAGCATTTCGCGCGGCCGCTGCTCGGACGAAATTGGAATCGCGCGGATCATTTTCGCGAACGGTTTCACGTACGGCAGGTCGTAGATGCCCTTGTACATCAGGAAACGAATGGTGCGGTCGGTCGAAGCCATCAATAGAAGCGCGTCTACGAACGACATGTGATTGGCAACGAAAAGCGCGCCGCCATTTTCCGGAATGTTGTCGCGGCCCTCCACGCGAATGCGATAAAACGTGTGCGTCGCGAGCCACAGCACGAATCGCAGCATGGAATCCGGCAGCAGGTAGATCGAATACGCGGTGGTTACCAGCGTCAGAATCGCGCCATCGAGAAACATCGTGCGCGCAGATTGATGGAATACTCTGGCGAATAAGTAATACGCGGCCGACGACAGCAGAATGCCGATCCACGACACCAGATTCGCCGCGGCGATCACTCCACCCTTTTCTTCCGGCCGCGGGCGATGTTGGATCAACGCACCCAGCGGAACCGCGAAAAGCCCTCCGAAAAATCCGAGCAGCGCCAGACGGGTTCCGACGACCGCGAGCGATGTCAGGCGGATTCCGAGGACAGCGAGAGAGTGCGCCGGAAGATAAAGCCACGCGCCAAAGACGGTCATCCCGACGGCGCCCAGCGGGATCAGCCCGTACTCAATTTTTCCGCCGGAAAGATAACCCGCCGCCACGCTTCCCAATCCAATCCCGATCGCTATGGCCGCCTGAAGGTAACTGGTCTGCTGATCATTTATTCGCAGCGTGTCGTGGCTGTAGATCACGATGACCGTCTGCAGCAGCGCGGCGAGAAAAAATAAGTACGTGTTTCCGAGAACGGCCCAACCAAGCACGCGGTCGGCGGCAATCTTCCGCATCTGAATCCACAGATCGCTGACCGGGTTCCAGCGGAACTGCTTCGTTGGCGCGGCAACCGGAAGCCGGGAAATTCCAAGACTCGCCAGCACGCCAAAGCATGTGCAGCCAAGAAGGATCAAACCCGAGATTGTTTCGCGCCCGCGATACGCATCAGCAAGAAAACCGGCTATCGCAACGCCCGCGATCCCCGATAGAAACGTGCCGCACTCAATGATGCCGTTGCCCCAGGATAACTTCGGTTCCGGCAAAAGTTCCGGGAGGAGCCCGTATTTCGAGGGGCCAAAGAGCGCGCCCTCCGTGCTCATCAAAAACACTCCGGCGCATTCCATAGGCAGATTCCGCAGCGCGAGGCTGGCGATAAAAAATCCCATAATCGCGAACTCGAATATTTTTGTCCCCATGGTGACGGCGCGCTTGCTGTAGCGGTCCGCCAGATTTCCGCCGGCCATGGAAAACAAAATAAACGGTATCGCGAAAAGCGCGTTGACCATCGGCACGAGCTGGTCTTGCCGAGCGCGGCTGAAATTCATTCCAATGACGATGTAAATCACCAGAAATTTCAGCGCGTTATCGTTGAAGCCAGTCTGAAATTGCGTGACGATCAGGCTCCAGAAGCCGCGCCGCCAATCGGAAGGCAGCGGATTGCGCGAATCCGATGTGCCGGCCGGAGCGTCCGCCACAGCAGAAGAAGTCTGTTCGTCAGGCATAGCGGGAATGTATCAGGTCAGAGTACGCCCGATCACTCTAGTTTATCGCGGGTGTGCCCTGGGGCCGCGAGAGCTGCGGGAGAAGTCACAGAACTGTAAAAGTGAATAAAGCGGCGGCGAGAGCTACGCGATGACGCGAAGCGAAGGCGAAGCAGAGCCGGCCTGCGCCGGCGCAGCCACCGCCGAAGCTGGCAGCGGAGTTTCGCGCTTCGTGAATTTCTGCGCGATGTAGTCGTCCACCAGCGCGCGAAATGCCTTCGAGAGCTGGTCGTAATTCCCTTCCAGTGTGGTGAATTTCTGGCCGTCGATATAGACCGGGCAGCGAGGCGATTCCCCGGTTCCGGGCAGGCTGATTCCAATGTTTGCGGCTCGCGATTCGCCAGGCCCGTTCACGATGCAGCCCATCACCGCGACCTTCATTTCTTCCACGCCCTCGTAATGCCGCTTCCACTCGGGCATCGTATCGCGGATGTAGCTCTGAATGCTTTCGGCCAATTCCTGAAAAGTGGTGCTGGTAGTGCGTCCGCAGCCGGGACAAGCCGTCACGCTCGGAGCAAACGACCGCAGCCCCAGTGATTGCAGCAGCTCGCACGCGGCGTACACTTCCTCGCGCCGGTCGCCATTGGGACGCGGCGTGAGGGATACGCGAATCGTATCGCCAATTCCCTCATTCAGCAGAATTCCCATCGACGCAGCCGACCAAACCAGCCCCTTCGCGCCCATGCCAGCTTCCGTCAACCCCAGATGCAGCGGTTGATCGGTCTTGCTTGCGAGTTCGCGATAGATATCCAGCAGGTCATTTGGCCGGGAAACTTTGCATGAAATGATGATCTGATCCTTGCGCAAGCCGCATTCGAGCGCCAGCTCCGTGGATTCGACGGCTGAAAGCACCATGCATTCGTTGACGATTTCTTCGGACGTTCTGCCCAGCTCGCGGTCGGTGTTCTCCTGCATCTTGCGCATCACCAGCTCTTGATTCAGCGAGCCGCCGTTGACGCCGATGCGCACCGGCTTGCCGTTGTCGCGAGCCACGCCGCAGATGGTTGCAAACTGTTCGTCGCGCCGCTTTCCATGGCCTACATTGCCTGGATTGATGCGGTATTTATCGAGGGCGCGGGCGCAAGCGGGATACTTCGTGAGCAGCACGTGTCCGTTGTAGTGGAAGTCGCCGATCAGCGGCGCATCGCAACCGGCATCCAGCATGCGTTGCTTGATTTCCGGCACGGTAGCGGCCGCTTCGGGCACATTCACGGTGACGCGCACCATCTCCGAACCAGCTTGCGCGAGTTCGATGCACTGCCGCGCTGTGGTAGCGGCGTCAGCGGTGTCCGTGTTGGTCATCGACTGGACGACCACGGGCGCGCCGCCTCCCACCAAAACTTTGCCTATCCGGACGCCTACTGTGTTGTGCCGTTTGCGTTGCATGCAGGTCTAATTGTAGCGAATCCGCCGGACTGCCGCTAGCCGGTCTCGTTGAACGCGGTGGATTGGCGTCCAAGCGTGGCCGAGCACTCGCCCTCGCGAGCGTTCGAGCTCGCCAAGGCTAGTAGCCGGCGCGGTGGTTCGCGGTAGCTGATTTGGCCGGGCGCGTCTGCGGAACGACCGTGGCCATTTTGCGAATCATAGCCAGCACCAGCCGCTTGTCGTCGTCAGAGAGCGTGGTCGAATACCGCTTGATCTCCGCCAGGAACCGGATCTCTTCCTCGGATAGCTCGCCGAGAATTTTGCGCGTCTCGCGGTCCTGCGGGGTATCGGTGCCGGGGAAAAAATCCGCCAGGCTGATCTCCATGGCCTCGGCGATCTTCGCCAGCGTTTCCAGCGAAGGCACCGTGTGGCCGTTCTCCACGCGCGAAAGGTAGCAGCGCAGCAGCCCGGTGCGTCGTTCGATGTCTCCCTGCGAGAGCCCCCGGTCACTGCGATACGACCGGATCACTGCCCCAATATTTACCTTTGGCTTTTCTTTTGGCATGGTATCTCTTCGAACAACACCCCGTATCCTACGAGTCAACGTTTCAGGGCGCAAGGGGAATTTAGACCGGTTGTTGCCGAAAGGGACACCGACGCCAACGCCCCCGCCTCCATGAAAAATCAGGCTAGGAAACCGGCTGCGCGGCCGGTGCTTCGCTCATAAACTCCCGCTTCTGCTTGCTGGCTCGTTTGTTCGCATACAGGGCATCGTCCGCGCGCTTCAGCAACTCAGCGGACGCTTCCCCGGGCCGATAGTCCGTCCATCCGCGCGAAAAGCGGCACGCGATCCTGTTCCCTTCGTACTCGAACTCCAACCCTTGGACGCGCGACAGCACGTGCCCCACTTCCTCCACGCGGCACTCCGGCAGAATCACCATGAACTCGTCGCCGCCGAGCCGAACTGCCAAATCGGACCCGCGAATGGCGCGCTGCAGGCGTTCGGAAAAGTTTTTCAACATTAAATCGCCTGCGGCGTGGCCCATCCGATCGTTAATCTCCTTTAGGCCGTCAATGTCGATCATTAAAACCGTCAGCGGCCGCGCGTACCGCATCGCGCGGCTGATCTCTTCGGCCAGGCGCTGTTCGCCCGAACGCCTGTTGTAGAGACCCGTCAACTGGTCAAGCGCAGCTAGCTTATATACTTCGTTCGTTAAGTTTTCCACTTTCGTGAGGGTTTCAAGCTGATCCGCCATTTGGTTGCGCATGCGCATGATCATCAATTGCTGGTAGACCAGATAAACGCTGAAAATCAGCACCATTCCTACCAGGGCTCGCACAGACTGGTTCAGATAGAACGAATAGGTGGATTGTTCTCTAGACAGCATTGCAGGAAATGCGAAGGAGGCCACCGCGATTGTCAGCAAAAGCAGGACGAGCACCGTGGACGTCCACAGCCACCACTGCCGTCGATCAAGTTTCCGCAATTTCTCGCGGAACGCCGGCGGTTCCACGCTTGCCGCATATTGAGGTGGCGTTCGCTCAGTCATAAGGTCGGTCATAAGTCGGTCATGCGAATTGCCGCTTGGACGTGCGCCTATATATGTCTTTAGTACCGCAGCCGCCCAAACAACTCCATACGTAAGTTCCGCATTGTTTACAAATCGGTCATACCGTGTTTTCCCTACGCTAAAAACCCTGGCGTACGCGCTTTGCCGAGCCGCTACTTCGCGGGTCGATTTGGGCGGTTGTGCGTGTTTGCTTCTTCGGCCGACGGTCATGGCACTGGTGTCAGTCGGCCACGCGAAACGGGCCGCGATCGAGCTGCGTTTGTCGGCCGTTTAGCACTTCGCAATGGATTGAAAGCGGGTTAGAATTCCCGCGGGCCGGTCTGGCGCAGCGCAACAAGCGGTCGGGCCGACTAGCGGTTATAGCTTCCGAGACATGTATCAACTGATGCTCTATCTTCTCGTTGGCGCTCTTCTCGTTGCTTCATTGATCCTCGCTGCACGGCGAGGTTCTGGACCAGAAGGTGGCGCTGAAGCCTTGGTGCGCGCCCGCCAAGCCCTCACTCAACTTCAAGCGAACCTGCTGTCTCCCGAAGTTATCGAACGCTTTTCTTCCTCGGACGACTACGAATTCGTCGCTTCTGCGGCTCCCGCTGCCGCGAATACCTTCTTCCGCCGCGAGCGAAAAAAGATCATGCTGGCCTGGATCGGCCAGATTCGACAGCAGGTTCACAGTCTGCTTCATTTCCACCTCGGTGCCGCCCGTTTCTACACTCGCTCGAATTTTTGGTCGGAAGTCTCCTTGGCAATGGACTTCGTCAGGCTGCTGCTCGCCTGCCGCGTGCTCCAAGTTCTCGTTTATTTCGGCGGCCCGCTCGTCGCTCCACGACTCGTTACTGCCACGGCTACTGCCGGACTGCGAATCTGCGAAATAACCGAGAATGCCTTGGCTTTCTTAACTGCTCCCGATCCGCCAATCGAGCGCTCGATCGCTTCTTAAAGCGCAAAATGAAAATCTCCTCCAAACCCAGGCGCTCCGACGTTCAACAGGCCACCCATGATTTGCGCAGCCGGACTCTCGCTGCCATGGAAAGGCCCCTTGACCAGCTGATCTACCTGGCGTCCACTCGCGACTACAACACCGGCATTTATCGCCATGATGGCCTGAGCATTCGCTTCAGTCCAGCAGTCGCTTGCGAAGCCCTGGCCGATTGTCATCGCATTGTGTTTCAAGAACTGCTGGGGTTCCCGGTGAAAGAACTTGTGCTGCAACTGGAGGGATACATGCACGCGGCGGGAATCGGCGCTTCTGAGTTTTTGAAGTCTTGGAGCCAGTTGGAGCCGTACCGCGTGGCCGTACCTGTCGACACCCAACCCCTGGCAGCTGAGTTTCTCTACTGCAATCTCAAGACCGCTTTGGCAATTTTGGAAACTCGTCTGACTCCGATTCCGCCGCCACCAATCGCATGGCCACGCCGGTCACCTGCCCAAGAATCTCCGCGTCTGAGGGATACGTGAATTGCCGAATCGTGCAGCCGGATAGCGGATGCGGAATCAAAGTAAGCTGCGAGCCGCGCATTTCGCACCACGAACACGC
>Ga0307372_10005818_pt1 | contig 18301 bp, 19 predicted proteins | sample OX1MG_FD_202533 | JGI IMG/M metagenome (GOLD analysis project Ga0307372, IMG submission 202533) | Soil microbial communities from Risofladan, Vaasa, Finland - OX-1 | ecosystem: Environmental > Terrestrial > Soil > Coastal area > Acid sulfate soil | place: Finland: Risofladan, Vaasa | collected...
CCGCCGGTGGCTCCACCGCCCGCCCCCCCGGTTTGACCAGCGCCTCCGGCGTTGGGGGTCGCTTCGGCTTCGGGCGTGGCTTCGGGCGTGGTCGTGGCTTCGGGCGTGGTCGCCGACGAAGACGAAGAGGAGGAGGAAGAAGAGGGGGACTGGGTCCTCGTGGTCGAGGCCGTGGGCGCCTTGGGCCCTTCGCCGCACTGCTTGAAGCCGTAGGCCTGCGCCGCGGACTGGAAGGAGGTCAGAGCAGAGGTGGCATGGGTCTCAGCCGCCCCGAGCGCGCCGCTGTCACCACGCTCGTCGGCGAGTTTCGCTTCCCCCTCGGTCTTGGCGAGGGCTTCAGCCGAGGAGATGAATTCGGAGCTGCCGCCGCCCTGTGGAGTTCCCAGACCCTTGAGGCTGTTGGCCATTCCCGTGTAGATGTCCGCCACCTGACCCACCTGGCTGACGCTGGAGCCGGAACTCGATGAGTTGCCCACCGAGCCGACCGCAGCGTTCACCTCGGCGCAGATTTCGTCGCCCTGCTTGACGTATTCGGATCTGCTCAAGGCGGCCGTCGTCTGCGTTGGAGTCGAACTGGTCGACCCGGTCGACCCACCTCCTCCCCCACCGCACCCGGCGATTGCGAGGGCGGCTGCGGGAAGCACGAACAGGCAGTGGCGTGGCCTCATCGAGAGCGCGACGCTAGCAGAGCGAATGGATGCGGGTGCAGGGACTTCGAAAGCTGCGGCCCAGGGATTTGAAGCCGAGACGCCGAGCCGTTCCGAGGTCCCAAGCGGCTCCCTGCGCATCAGAATGCGGATCCGGGGGCGACTCGGGCTCAAACTCACTCGCAGAAGGGGTTAGACGCCGCTGCTCACTGGCGCAGGAGGCGGCCCGGTCCAAACCAAGACTTCCGGCCAGGGGTCGCCACCAGACATCCTTGTGTCAGGTCCCGTTCGTCTGAAGGTTTCCTGGCCAATCGGGTCTGAGAAGATGGCACCAGGAAACGAGGAAGGCGAGGAACGATGAAAAGGCGCAGCGCCCAAGCCCTGGCTGGCATCGCCTGTCTCGCCGTCGCGGGCATGTTTAGCGCCTCCGCCCTCGGCGTCTCAGTCCGCTTGGCCGGACCCGGACCCGAACTGGAAGGAAAGATCACCCCTGCGAAGCTCTCAAAGACGGCTCCCAAGCCGGTTACCCTGGCCTTGGAAGGTACGACCTCAGAACCCCGAGCGACCGGTGAACACCCCCCGGTCTTAAAAACCATCTCGCTTCAATTCGACAAGAGCGGCGCCATCTTCACCAAGGGTCTTGCCAGATGCACCATCGCTGATCTCACCCGGCCAGACGGGCCGGAACACCCTTGCCAAAAAGCAATCGTCGGTCACGGTGAGGCAGAAATCGAGGTCAATTTCCCTGAAGTCCCCGTCTTTCGCACCAACGGCCCGATGGTGATCTTCAACGGCGCGCCCCGCAACGGGCACCCTGTCCTCATCTATCACCTATATGCCGATGTCCCCGCTCCCACCACCTTCCTCACTTCCGGCGTGATCGACAAGAACCACGGCAAGTTCGGGACCAAGACGACAATCGAAATCCCCACCATCGTCGGAGGTCAGGGTTTGCTCACCAGCTTTGAGGCGACGATCAGCAAAACCTGGACCTACAAGGGCAAGAGGGTTAGCCTTTTAACCGCCAAGTGCCCCATGGGCAACCTATTTGCCCATGACGAATTCACCTTCACAAACGGCACCAAGGCCTCCAACGAAATCGCCAAGTCATGCAGCTAGAGTGTGCCGGTGAGCGACTCGATTCGGCGTGTGTAAGGTTTGGAATATTCGAAGAAGAGCAACCTTCATTGGAGCGTTATTCGCCATGACGATCGGTATGAGGCTTCCTCTCGACAATTGGGAGCGTGGCTTCCGAGAGACGGAACTGGAGCATTCGGAGGCGCGCCAAGCGGATAGATGCAAGTTGCCTAGGGCCGCTGAAGGCGTCTCAAGATGCGTTGTTTAGGTATTTAGCGCGGCTCACTTCCGGTGAGACTTTGACGTATTGCTCCCTACCGTGAATGCCTTCCTGGTGCTTGCCGCCAGCAGGGCAGAACAGCGGGGGGTTGCCTGGACTTTGGCGTCGTGGCGACAAGTGGAGCGCGGCCAAGCCTGGGCGACGAGGAACCGGACACTGAGCTGGCGACCGACGACGCTGTCCAGCTCAGTCGCCACCGTTGGCAGAGACCTCCCCGCAATTGGGGGGAAGTTTGGAGGTCCCTTCGCTGCCCGCCAAGCGTCAGCGCTGTGACCGGAGATCCCGCAGCTCAGGCCGCCGGGGCGCTGTCTCCGGCTGCTCCAGCTCGTTTTCCAGCGCTACACGTAGTAGCTGGGCAATGTCGACCTGCTTGTTCGTGGCCCGTTCAAGGAGATCCGCGGGTATTGGCAGCCTCACATCCACCGTTCTCTTGCCCTCGTCAGCCATCGCCCCGCCCCAAGACGAAAGCCACCTGATCTGCGGCCACGCGGACGGGTGCACCATCGGAGGTGGTAAACGCGGCGAAGCCCGTGTTCTCGCGCTGTTCGTTCGATACCCCGCGGACTTTGCTCAGCTGTGCCTCCACCTCGTCTATTGGCTCAGCCACACGGACCTCGGCACCGCCCGAGAAGACGATCGTTGCATTGGCGCCTTCAGCCATCACCGGGAGCCTATCCGAGCGCTGCGGCGACGGGCATTGGGCTACCTGGCGCACCGGCGTCCGAAAATGCAGGCGCCCCACTTTCTAGCGGAGAACGCTAAGACTGCGGCCCAGGGATTTGAACCCCGACTACCTCGTCCAGAGCGAGGCGTGCTGCCATTACACCAGGCCGCAATGCAGAGCTCGGAGGATAGCCGCGAAACGCGCGCCGGAGGTTCAGACACCGATCTCGGATAGATCGCTGCCGGGGTCGGCTATCAGGTCGGTTGAAGCCGAAACGTCAACGCCGTCGGCGAGCATGCGGCGGGCCTCGGCGAGGTCTTCGGAGCGGCCCACGCTGAGCGCCCCTGCAACCCGGCCGTCCTTCAGGTACCAGAGCGAGAATTGCCCGGCATCGGGATCGCCGCGCCAGATCTCCTCCTCCCACTCCCGAGCTGGACCGATGTACTCGAGGCTCACCCAGTCTGCGAGGTCACTGAAGAAATAGGGAACGACGTCGTAGTCGCGGTCCTCGCCAAGCATGTTGCCGGCGGCGTGCATGCCCTGCTGCATCGCGACGTCCCAGTGCTCGACTCGCAGCCGCCGACCGTGGACCACACTCTCATAGGAGCAGCAATCGCCAGCCGCATAGACGCCGGCGGCCGATGTCTCGAGCTTTGCGTCGCAGACGATTCCGTCATCGACGTCCAGCCCAGCCCGCTGGGCCAGCATCGCGTCAGCTCGCACCCCGGCGCCGACCACGACCGCGTCGCACTCAACGCTCAATCCGCTCTTCGTCACCACTGCCCGAACCCGGCCGTCACCCTCGAAGGCGTCCAGTTCCTCGCCGCCGTGGACGGTGACGCCCCGCGACTCGAGCAACTCCTGGAACCAGCGGCCCGCCTTCTGACCGAAGGTCCGCGAAAGCGCCACATCCTCCATCATCACCATCGTGCACCGAACACCCTTCGCGCTCAGCGAGGCGGCGACCTCGGCGCCGATGTAGCTGCCGCCGATCAGCACCACGTGATCGGCGCCCTCAGCGTCGGCGCGGATCGCGTCGGAGTTGCCGAAGGCGCGCAGATAGTGGATGCCCTCGTTCTCGGCACCCTCGACACGGAGGATGTTCACCATCGCGCCGGTGCCGAGCAGCGCCTTGCCGAAGGCAACCTTCTCACCGCCCTGCAGGGTCGCGCTGCGCGAAACCGGGTCGAACGACATCACGCTGCGCCCGCTCAGCAGCTCCACCCCGTTCTCCTCATACCATGAGGGCGGGTTGACGTAGGCGTCCTCGCGTGTCGCCTCTCCCCGCAGGTACTCCTTGGTCAGGGGCGGGCGTTCGTAGGGGGGCTCCGGCTCCCGTCCGACCAGCAGGATCGACCCCTCCGCCCCGCGCCGGCGCAGCTCGGCCGCGCAGTGGGCGCAGGCCATGCCGCCGCCGACCAGGAGGAAGTCGACTTCGCGCTCAGCCACCGTTGCCGATCTCATTCCCTCCCGGCCCGAAGAGCGCTTTGAGGTCGTCCTCCTTGCCGGGATCGAGCACGGCGAGCACCTCGTCGCCGGCCTCCAGCACGGTGTCGGGGCCGGGGACGAAGCCCTTACCGGAGCGCAGGATGGAGATCAGCAGGCTGCCTTCGGGCATTTCCAGGTCGCTGACCCGCCGTCCCGTCACCCCGGAGTCTCGGCCGAGCAACATCTCGATGATCTCCAGCTGCTCTTCCTGAAGATCGAGCAGGTGGACAAGCCCGTACTCCGGCACCTCGTGCTCCAGCAGGCGGAGGATGAGGTCGGTGGCGGAGACCGAGGGCCTGATGTCCAGCAGGTCGAAGTGCTGGCGGTTGCGGGGATTGTTGACCCGAGCGATCACTCGGTTGACCAGATACTTCTCGCGTGCGACCTGGCAGATCAGCATGTTGTCCTCATCGTCCCCGGTGACGGCAATCACCATGTCCGCCCGCTGGATACCCGCCCGCTCCAGCACCCACAGCTCCGAGGCGTCGCCATAGGAAACGTTGTGCTCCAGCTCCTGCTCAACGGTCAGGTAACGGCGGCGGTTGCTCTCGATCACCGTCACCTCGTGCTCCTTGTCGAGCAGCTCCCGCGCCAGGTTCCAGCCGACCTTCCCCGCTCCGACGACGATGATGTACAAGCGACTCCCCCCTCTCCGTCGCTCAGGCGGCTTCCGCCGAGTCGCCGGGCTCGGGATCGCCGCCCCGCTCAGCGCCATCGCGGACCGCGTTCTCCAGCATGTCAATCGCCACTCGAGTGGGGCAGACCGTGTGCAAACCCTGGCGCTGGTACCACTCGGCCCGCAGCGGATCCAGCACCCTGGCGATCACGGTCGGCACCTTGTAGCAGCGCTGGGCGATCTGGGCGATGATGATGTTGGTGTTGTCGCCGTCCGTGGAGGCAATGAAGGCGTCCGCCTGTTCGACTCCGGCCGCGATCAGCGCCTCGGTCTCAAGGCCGGCTCCGACGGTGAAGTGGCCACCGAGGTCCTCCCAGCCCTTCTCCAGGCCGACCTCCAGGCGAGCGTGGGACTCCGGGTCCTCGTCGAGGCAGGACACCTCATGGCCCTCGCGCAACATCCCTCGAGCGACCGAGGAACCAACCCGGCCGCAGCCGACGATCAGGATGAACAAGACATCGGCGGATCGCGTTCCGCTCGCTCGCAATGAGTCAGATATGGATGCCTCGCTCGCTCCACGCCCAGGGGATACTAGATGGTTCCTAGTCGGTCACAGTGGCTTGGGCTGCGCGCTCGGACAGCATCTCCGGCGGGGCGGTCAGCAGCACACGGCAGGGAGATTTCTTCAGCACGTACTCGGTCGCCGCGCCGATCTCCGCGGGTTTCGCAGCGCCGACCCCTCCGTACATCGCCCCTCCCCTGATCTTGGTCGGCGGCTCGCCCCCGACGACGATCGCCTCGGCGTCGCTGCGCCGCGCAGCCTCGACGATCCCGGCGCCGACGTCGCGGGCGCGGATCATCTCCGCGCTGACCGCCACGTCCTCGTACTCCTCGCCGACCTGCTTGGCCCGCGCCAGAACCCGCCGCGCCTCCTCCTCCCGCTCCGGAGGCAGCGCCGCGTCCAGCGGCATGGTCAGCGGGACCTCGATCACGTAAACGATCTCCAGCTTGGAGTCAGGGCGCTCAGGGTCGGCCTGCTTCACCTCGGCCGCGGCGAGCCGCCCGGCGGTGGCGACGATGTCGTCATCGAGCTCAGTGCCAAAGACGGGGACGAGGATATTGCGGAAGGCGACCTCGGGCGCCTGCTTGATCAGGGACCGCTCGGTGACCGAGATCCGCTTGGTCAACGAGGTTTCCTCGAAGACCAGGCGGTAGACGACGTAGAAGACGAGACCGAAGGCCATCCAGCCGATCCCCACCCAGCGGGCGACGTTGTGGTAGGCCAGCACGCTGAGAAAGGCGAGCAGGCTGACCATCGCCGCGAACACCGCCGGAAGCGGAAGACTGGCGCCGCGCCAGGGGACGCTCCAGGGGATCCGGAACGGGCGCTGGCGATCGGGGTCCTTGAACCTGAGCCGGATGATCGAGAGATGGGCGATCGTGATCGTCAGGGTTACCCCGAAGGCGTAGATGCTGGCAAGCAACTTGACGCTGGTCGGCGCGACCAGGCCGATCGCGATCGCTCCCGAGATTGCGATCGCCACGTAGGGGGTGGCGTGTCGCCGCGTCAGCTTGCCCAGCCAGCTGGGGATCTGGCGGTTGATCGCCAGGGTGTAGATGTGACGGGAAACGCCGAGCATCGAGATGCTGGCCGCCCAGAAAAGCACCGGAGTGGCGACCAGGGCGACCATCCAGCGCATCACGTCGGCGACAGCGGCGGGATGGAAGGCGGAGACGACGCCCAGCACCGGCGCCTCGACATAGCGGCCGCCGAGCGCCGTCTCGGGCCCATGGGGGCCGGCGACCACGGGCACCGCCATCAGCGCGATTGCCGCCATCCCCGCATAGACCAGCGGCACCGAGATCGCCCCGAAGGAGACGATCCGCTTCAGATCGTGTGGCTCGACGTCGATGTCGGGGGCGAGGTCGGAGGCGGCCTCGATCCCGGCGTAGGCCAGCATGGCGACCACCGCCGAGTAGACGATGTCCCTGAAGCTCGGGCTGGCGAAGAGATTCAGCTGCGCCGTGAGGCGGTCGGGGTGCCAAACGACCAGCAGGCCGACGACGATCACCGCCAGCTGAAGACCGACGTCAGCGAGGGCGAGGAAGGCGAGCGAGCGCTGGCGCCCCCGCCCGGTGACGTTGAGGACATTGAGCACGCAGACGGCGACGATGACGAGGGCGGCGATGCCAATCTCGGGGCCAGGCTTGCCGAGGCCGGGTGAGATTGGCTCCAGGTAGTGGGGGACCGAGATCGCCGCCAGGGCGATCACGATCAGGTAGTCGATCAGAATCGCCCAGCCGGCGATGAAGGCGATCAGCTCGTTGAAGGCGTGACGGGCGAAGGTGGAGGAGCCACCGCGCTCGCGGAACATCGCGCCGCCCTCGACGTAGCTGAGCGTGGTCAGGGCGAAGAGCATGCCGGAAGCCAGGAAGATCAGCGGGGTGAGGCCGAGACCCCCGGCGGCAACCACCCCGAGGGCAAAGTAGATCGAGAATCCGACCGCCGAGTAGGCGGCCGCGAATAGCCAGGGGACGCCGAGGCCGCGTTGCAGCAGCGGCTCCGAGCGCGACTCCCTCCCTCCCTCCCTCCCGTTCATGGAACCAGGGGCGAGTGTCGCGGGGGCCGTGAACTCGAACGCCCGGCGCTCACCGCGGCCAGGGGAACACTCACCGATCCAGATGGGACGTTGCCCAAAGGCGCCCGGCGCCGACCGCGACGAAGGCGACGCCCATCACCACGCCGAGCGAGAGCGGCCCGCCGCCGGAGACGAGGGTGGCGATGAGGATGCCCAGGCCGAGGACGAGGAAGACAAACGAGAGGGCCCGGACCGAGCCGCGGTAGATCCCCTCCGGCGAAGCCATTGTCGAAATTCTAGGGTGCTCTCTGAACGTGGGCAGGACTCAGGTCCGCCGGCGAGGCGCAGCCGCAGAAGGCGAGCGCCAGCGCCAGCTCGTCGCGGAGCAGCTCGAGCACGTGCTGCGCACCCTGCGCGCCGGCGGTGGCGAGCCCCCAAAGAGCCGGGCGGCCGACAAGTACCGCGTCGGCTCCCAGTGCGAGGGCGATGGCGACGTCGGTACCGCGGCGCACGCCGCCGTCGACGAGGACGCTGGCCCGCCCATCGATCGCATCGACCACCTCCGGCAGGGCATCGGCGCCAGCCAGGACGCAATCCAGCTGGCGACCCCCGTGGTTGGAGACGATTACGCCGGCGGCCCCATGCTCGACGGCTAGCGCGGCGTCCTCAGCGCTCAGCACACCCTTCACCACCAAGGGCACACTGCACTCGGAGGCGATCGCATCGAGGTCCCGCCAGCCCAGCGAGGGGTCCATCAGGGCAAATGTCTCCTCGATCGTCACCTCGCGATCGCCGCCCAGCGCAGCGCTCACGCTCGGCACGCCCAGGCCCGCGGGGATCCTGAATCCAGTCCTCAGATCCCGCTCGCGACGACCCCCCGGCGGGGCGTCGACGGTGACCACAATCGCCTCGAAGCCGGCCTCCATCGCCTCCTCCATCAGCGCCCGGGTGACCCCCCTGTCGCGGAAGCAGTAGAGCTGGAACCAGCGCCGCCCATCGGGAACCTGAGCCGCGACCTCGCTCGGCCGTACGGTGGCCAGAGTCGAGAGGCACATCACGGTCCCCGCCGCGGCGGCGGCGCGGGCCATCGCCACCTCACCCTCCTCGTCGGCCAGCCGCTGATAGGCCACCGGGGCGACCAGCACGGGCATCGAGAGGTCGGCCCCCAGGACGGTCGCGGCGGTCCGCGCCTTGCCCACCCCGGTCAGCACCCGTGGCCGCAACCGCCAACGACGCCAGGCTGCCACGTTGTCCCGCAGGGTCACCTCGTCGCAGGCGCCCCCGGCGAAGTAGCCCAGCGCCCCCGCCTCCAACTTCTCAGAGGCGAGCCTCTCGAAGTCAGAAACGTTGAGGGGAGCTTCGCGGCTCAGAAGTGGACGATGGGGATGATCAGGATCGCGACGATGTTCGCGACCTTGATCATCGGGTTGATCGCCGGCCCCGCGGTGTCCTTGTAGGGGTCGCCGACGGTGTCTCCGGTGACCGACGCGGCGTGGGCCTCGGAGCCCTTGCCGCCGTGGGCGCCATCCTCGATCAGCTTCTTGGCGTTGTCCCAGGCGCCGCCACCGGCGGTCATCGAGATCGCGGCGAACAGGCCGACGACGATGACTCCGATCAGCAGGCCGCCGAGCGCGTTGACGCTGAGCAGCCCGACGATCACCGGCACGACGATCGGGATCAGCGCCGGCAGGATCATCTCCTTCTGGGCGGCGGCGGTGACGATCGCGACCGTCCTGCCGTACTCGGGTTTCTCCGTGCCCTCCATGATCCCGGGGTGCTCGCGGAACTGCCTGCGCACCTCCTCGACCACCTGACCGCCGGCACGGCCGACCGCCTCAATCGCGAAGGCGACGAACAGGTAGACCATCATGCCGCCGATGATCAGCCCGATCAGAACTTCGGGGCTGGTCAGGCGAAAGAGGTTGCTGAGGTCGAAGCCCGCCGGGGCGTGGTCGCCCAATTCGCTTTTGAAGGCGGCGAACAGGACCAGCGCCGCGAGTGCGGCGGAGCCAATCGCGTAGCCCTTGGTCACCGCCTTGGTCGTGTTGCCGACCGCGTCGAGCGGGTCGGTGACGTTGCGCACGGACTCGGGCAGGTCGGCCATCTCGGCGATGCCGCCGGCGTTGTCGGTGATCGGCCCGAAGGCGTCGAGAGCGACGATCAGGCCGCAGAGCGAGAGCTGCCCCATCACCGCGATGCCGATGCCGTAGATCCCGGCGAGCTCGTTGGCGCCGAGGATCGCCAGCGCCAGCACCAGGGCCGGCGCCGCGGTCGACTGATAGCCCTGGGCAAGCCCCTGGATGATGTTTGTCGCGTGGCCGGTCTCCGACGCCTTGGCAATCGTGCGCACCGGCCGGAAGCGGGTCGAGGTGTAGTAGTCGGTGATCACGAAGAGCAGCGCGGTTACGGCGACGCCGATCACGGCGCACAGCCATAGGTCGGTTGTGGTCACCGTCTTCGCCGCGGTGCTGAGGCCAAGCCGCACCGGGTCGGCCATCAGCCACTTGGTGACCGGGTAGAAGGCGGCGATCGAGATGAGCCCCGAGACGACCAGGCCCTGGTACAACGCCCCCTCAACGCGATCGGACTTGGTCCGCACCGAGAGAGCCCCGATAATCGAGGCGATGATCGCGACGGCGCCGATCACCAGGGGGAAGATCGCCACCTCGCGGGAGTAAGCGCCGCCGGCGCCGGTGAAGGTGAGTACCCCGAGCAGCATCACGGCGACCGAGGTGACCGCGTAGGTCTCGAAGAGGTCTGCCGCCATCCCGGCGCAGTCACCGACGTTGTCACCGACGTTGTCGGCGATCACCGCCGGGTTGCGTGGGTCGTCCTCGGGGATCCCGGCCTCGACCTTGCCCACCAGGTCGGCGCCGACGTCGGCGGCCTTGGTGAAGATGCCACCGCCGAGTCGGGCGAAGACGGAGATCAGCGAGCCGCCGAAGCCGAGGCCGATCAGCGCGTCGACCGCCTCCTTGTCGGTGCTGCCGGTGATGATCAGAAGACCGAAGTAGCCGGCGACGCCGAACAGCGCCAGGCCAACCACCAGCAGGCCGGTGACAGATCCGCCCTTGAAGGCCACGTCGAGCGCCGGCGGAACGCCGCCGCGCGCTGCCTCGGCGACACGGGAGTTGGCGCGCACCGAAAGGTTCATGCCGATGAAACCGGCCGAGCCGGAGAGGAAGCCACCGATCACAAAGCCGATCGCGGTCTTGTAGTCCTGCAGAACCCAGAGCACGATCGCCAGCGGCACGGCGACGGCGGCGATGATCGTGTACTGGCGGGTGAGGTAGGCCTTGGCGCCTTCCTGCACCGCTCCCGAGATTTCCTGCATGCGCTCGTTGCCCGGCGATTTCGCCAGCAGGCGCCGGGTGATCACCATTCCATACACCACCGCCGCCCCGGCGCAGACGAGCGCGACGACGACTCCGTAATCGGTCAAAAACTTGGTCAAGTCAGGCCCTCCGTCGGAAGTGAGCGGCGCGGGAGTCTATATGCGAGTGCGGCACCCTCGCCCCCCGACCCGTCTAGGCCAAAACGTCTAGGCCGGTTTCGCGGCGCCCTCGGCAACCGAATAGGTGCGCTTGGTCTCCGCCACGGCGTCGCGGTAGATTTCCTCGATCGCGAGCCCGGAGTCGAGCGCCTCGCGCGCCCGCTGGGCGCCGTTCCGCTCGGGCAACTCGACCTCGATCCCCAGCCGCGCGCGGGCTGGCTCGGTCCAGGCCAGCACCCGCTCCAGCTCCGCCCGGGTCTCCACCTCGGCCCCGCGGCGGAAGTCGATCGTGCGCCCACTCATGCCATGGCGGATCGCCCGCCAGAGGTTCTCCTCAATCGCCCGGTCAGAGAGCGGCGGCGCGGCGCCGTCGTAGCCGCTCTCGTCGTAGTCGAGCGCGGCCTGAGCGATGCAGGCGGCGATCAAGCCGGCGAGGGCGAACGACTCGTCTCCCCTGGTCTGCGCGTCGCAGATCCGCACCTCGACGGTGCCGAAATGGTGGTGGGGACGGACGCTCCACCAGAGCTGGGTCGACTCGACGATCGAGCCCGACCGCTCCAGCGTCCCGACGAACTCGGCGTAGCGATCCCAGTCGATGAACGGGGAGGGAACGCCGCAGCGGGGGAAGGTGCGGGTGAAGATCTCGGTGCGAACGGTGTGCAGGCCGGTGTCGTGGCGGTCGAGGAACGGTGAGTTGGCCGAGACTGCGAGCAGCAGCGGCAACAGCTCACGAATTCGGTCGCAAACCGCGATCGCCCGATCGGCTCCCCGCACTCCCATGTGGACGTGAGTGCTCCAGGTGTTGTTTCTCTGCGCCACCCAGCCGAGTTCGTGGCGCAAGCGCGAGTAGTGCGGGGTGTCGATGATCCGCTGATCGAGGTAGCTGGCCCAGGGATGGGTGCCCATCGCGCCCAGCGCCAGGCCCATTCCCGCGGTGAGCTCGAACAACCGGGCGCGACGCTGGCGCTGATTGGCCACCGCCGCGGAAAAGGTCTCCGCCCGCCCCGAGCGGATCTCGATCTCGGAGGCGATCAGCTCACCCGCCGCCCACTCGGCGAGCACCTCGTCCTCCTGGCAGGCCGCGAAGACGTCCTCGAAGCGATGCTCGAGCTCCAGTGTCACGGGATCAAGCAGCGCGAACTCCTCCTCCAGGCCGACCGTGAAGTCGGTGGAGGCCTCGAATCGCTCGCGCACGAGGTCGAGATCGAGGGACATCAGAGACCGCGCCCTGCTCGCGGCGCAAAGAGACAGCGGTGGATGCGTGCGAGCTGCGCGCTCAAGGTCTCAGGCGAGATAGAAGTAAAGGGCGTAGAGCAGGTCGACCGCGGGGCTGGAGGTGTGGACGGTCACCTCGGGTGGCACCTGGAGCAGTTGCTCGGAGTAGTTGAAGATGATCTTGACTCCGGCCTCGACCAGGCGATCGGCGACGTCCTGAGCCGCGGCGGCGGGGACGGCGAGCACCCCGACCACGATCTCCTCCTTGGCGACCACCTCCTCCAGAGCGCCAAAGTCGCGCACCGCCAGGCTGCCGACCTCGGTGCCGACGACGGCCGGATCGACGTCGAACATGGCGACGACCTGGAAGCCGTGGTCGGCGAAGATGTCAGAGCTGGCGATCGCCTGACCGAGATTGCCGGCGCCAAAGAGGGCGATGTTGTGCTGGCCGGAGGTGCGGAGGATCTTGCGGATCTCCGCCACCAGGGACTCGACGTTGTAGCCCACGCCCCGCTTGCCGAACTTGCCGAAGCCGGAGAGATCGCGGCGGATCTGGGTCGGGTTGATGTGGGTGTACTCCGAGAGCTCCTGCGAGGAGATCGTCTCCCGCCCCATCTTGCGCGCCTGGGTTAGGACCTGGAGGTAGCGCGAGAGTCGCGCCGCCACGCCGAGCGAGAGCCGCTCGCCGTCGACGATCAGACCCTCGGGCACGTCACGCTCCTCGATCCCCTGCGCCATCGGAGCCCACGATATCGAGCCTCGCCCGGAGACCGACCTCGTCGAGCAGCAGCTCGGAGACGGACTCGCCGTCCACCTCGACCACGGGGATCCTCTCCAGGTGGGCGCGCAGCAGCGCTTCGTCGGTCTCGATATCGACCTCGCGCAGCTCGAAGCGATAGCCCTCGCAGCGGAGCGCGACGATCGCCGCCAGCGCCTCTTCGCAGAGATGGCAGCCAGGGCGCGAGTAGACCGTGACAACGGTCACCCGTCGCCCAAATCCACCGTTCGCCCCTCATTCGCCGCGCGAATGATCGGATCTGGTCGCACGCTCACTCCGCTCTCCCATTGCCCTTGGAGGGGAACCCGTCAAGCGAGAGATAGGTGGGATAGGGCAGTGAGGGGGCAAAGCGGGCGGCGGAGCCGACCATCGCCGCGTTGTCGGTGCACAGCTCGCGCGGGACCAGCTTCAGCCGCAGGCCGAGCCGCTCGCACAAGGCTGCCACCGCGTCGCGCAGCGGCCCGTTTGCCGCAACTCCGCCGCCCAGCGCCACCGCCTCCCAGCCGCCCCGCCGGATGGCTCGCTCGAGCTTGGCCACCAACTGGCCGACCACCGCCGCCTGGAAGGAGGCGGCGAGGTCGGCGCCCCGCTCCCGCACACGATCCTCGCCCAAATCCCGGCAGCGGTAGACGAGCGCCGTCTTCAGGCCGCTGAAACTGAAGTCAAGACCAGGGTCACGGGCCATCGCCACGGGTAGCTCAAAGGCCTCCGGATCGCCGCCGAGCGCCAGCCGCTCCAGAGCCGGGCCGCCGGGGTAACCGAGCCCCAGCATGCGAGCCGCCTTGTCAAAGGCCTCTCCCGCGGCGTCATCGAGTGTCTGGCCGAGGATTTCGTGGCTGTGGTGGTCGCCGACCGCCGCGATCATGGTGTGTCCACCACTGGCCAGGAGGCAGAGGAAGGGCGGCTCCAGTGGCTCGGGCTCGAGGAAGTTGGCGGCGACATGTCCCTGCAGATGATCGACCGGAATCAGTGGCAGCCTGCGCGGGGCGGCGATCGCCTTCGCAGCGCTGACCCCGACCAGCAGGGCGCCGATCAGGCCGGGGCCGGCGGTGACCGCCACCGCCTCGACCTGAGCGAGCGAAACACCGGCCTGGGCGAGCGCCGCCTCGATCACCGGCGCGGTCAGCTCGAGGTGGTGACGGGAGGCGACCTCCGGAACCACACCGCCGAATCCGGCGTGGGCGGCGGCCTGGGAGGAGATCACATTGGAGCGAATGCGCGGCCCGTCGAGGACAGCCGCGCAGGTGTCATCGCAGGAGGTCTCAACCGCCAGAACCAATTCAGCCCGCGCGCTCAGCTCTCGCTCCCTCGCATTCATGATCAGCGGCTATCTTGCCCGCTCTCGCGTACGCCGCGGCGCGGTCGGGGCGCTAATCCAGCCACATGATCAGCGCATCCTCGCCATTGTCGTGGTAGTAGCGGGGACGTATGCCGGCGGAGCGAAAACCGAAGCGCTCATACATCGCGATCGCCGCCAGGTTCGAGACCCGCACCTCGAGGGTGAACGGCAACTCACCCCGCGCCTCCTTGAGCAGCCTGGCGATCAGCCGACTGGCCACCCCCGAACGGCGGCTCTCCGGTGCGACGGCAATATTCATCAGGTGCCAGACCTGGTCATAGCGCGAACAGACGACGTAGCCGAGCAGCTCCTCCCCAGCGGTTGCCGCGAGGCAGATCCCCGAAGGCTTGGACAGCTCCAGCACGAACATCGCCAGCGACCAGGGGGTGGGGAAGGAGCGCCGCTCGATCGCGATCACGGCGGGCAGGTCGCTGTAGGCAAGGCGCCTCACCCCGAACTCGCCGGATACCTCACTCGGCTGTCTGGACAGTGTCTCGCTCACGCCACCGCACCGCGTCGGGGGGCCTCAGATAGATCGGGGAGAGCGGGCCCGCAGCCTCCACCTTCCCGGCCGCTGCAAGCGCGCAGATGTGTCGCGCCGCGACCCGGTGCACGGGATCGGCGTCGTCGGGAATCTCGACGCCACGCCCGGCCAGCTCCTGGCGAAATCGTAGCGCCCCGGATCCGGCGGCCAGCGGCGGGCTGGGCAGCTCCCCCACCCGCGCCGCGAGATCGGCGGGAGAGGCGACCAGCGGCTCCCAGAGCCGGTCGCCGGTCGCCGAGTAGAGCGCCGCGAAAACCTCGCCCCGGCGGGCGTCGAGGACAGCGAGGAGCTCGCCGCTCCCACTGCCGCGCTCGCCCAGGGCGCGGGCGATCGCGTCGAGCGTGCAGGCGCCCACCGCCGGCAGGCCGGTGCTCTGCGCCAGGCCCCGCGCCGTGGCGATCGCGATCCTCACCCCGGTGAACGAGCCGGGCCCCAGGCCGGTCGCGATCAGGTCGACCTGATCCCAGCCACCGGCTGCCGCGATCGCGCGCTCGACCTCCACCAGCAGCGCCGCCGAATGCCGCGGCCTGCCGTCCGCCGACACGCCGAGCGAGGATTCGTGCAGCACGGCCCCGTCGCGGCTGGCGCAAACGGCGGTGTCACCGGTCGCAGTGTCGAAGCCGACGACGACCAGCTCGCGACTACCTCCCGACGGTGAAGTAGGAGGAGCCGACGCGCTTACCGTTGACGAACCAGCTCACCCTGTGTTTGCCTGGAATGTCGGAGGTGATCTTGTTCACGTACAGCGTCCCTCTGATCGCTTCCTGTTTTTGCGCGCAGAGGTTTTTCCCGGTTGGGAACTTGACGCAAACCGAGTAGAAGACGTCGCCGTCGAAGCTCTCGAAAAAAGCGCCCTTTTTGCTCTTCCGCGGACAGGTGTGGGCTTCCGCCGTGTGTTCGGAGATGCCGCAGCCGACGTAGTGCTTGTAGGCCGGGGTCCCCGCCCCCGCCGTGGCAGGCGCTGCGCTAGCGAGCAGGGCAACCCCCAGCACCGTGGCCGCCAGCGCATTCAGTCCCTTCATGCGGAAATCCCCCCTTCCGGTCGAGTTTGGTGGCCGATGCTACAGCGCGCTTTCACATTCCCAAACACGCCCAGGAGACCGTGGATGCGCCTATCGCGGGAGTATGCTGCGGGTCCCTCGTCGCGAAAGGAGACCTGAGTTGAGGAGATTCGCTCACCGGGCGCCGCCACTGGTCGCCACGCTGGCGCTGGCGGCGATCTGCATGCTGGTCGCCGGCTGTGGCGGCTCCAGTACGGCCAGCAGCATCACCAACCAGGTCAGCAAGGCCAAGGAAGATGCGAACAAGGCCTTGCAGGAAGGTCAGAAGCAACTGAACAAGGCGACCGTTCAGGGTCAGAAGGCGCTGCGAGAAGTTCAGAGCAAGGGCAATCAGACAATCGAAAAGGCCAAGAAGGAGCTGAAGGGCAACAAGGTCAGCAACGAAGCCGGGAAGAAGCTAAACGAAGCCAAGAGCAAGGTCAGCGAAGCGCTGGAAAAGGCCAAGCAACAGCTGAAGGGCGCGGGCTGAGGGGGATCATCCGAACTCGATCTCCCGTCGATCGCCGCCGGCGTGACTGAGTCGCACCTCAAGCGCCGGCCGGTTGAGGCACGGTTCTGCCACCGCCGGCCACTCGATGAAGGCGACACCATCAGGGCCGAGGTAGTCCTCGAGCAGAGCGGGGTCCTCATCCTCCAGGCCGTCCAACCGGTAAAGGTCCAGGTGGGACACGGGCAGTCGCCCACCGCGGTAGCGCTGTCCGATGGTGAAGGTCGGGGAGGTGACCGGCCCCTCAACCCCCAGCGCCCGGCAGGCGCCACGGATCAGGGTCGTCTTGCCTGCTCCGAGCTCGCCGCTGACCAGGATGACGTCCCCGGGCCCCAGCCCTGCGGCGATCCGCGCTCCCAGGGCTTCGGTCTGCGCCGAGGAGCCCGAGATCACCCGCCGCCGCCTCCTGGGCTCAGGCTCACTCGCGCTCACTCATGATCACCGCAGACCTTGCTCGAAAGAGCGCGACCGGGGTGGCTTAGCGCCGGCACTTCCACTCAGCCGAAGATGTCGAGCTGGTCGGCCGGGGGAGGCGATGGAGGGTCGGTCGCCTCGATCTGCTCCTCCAGGGCCGAGCCCAGCGGCGCCGGCGAGGGGCCGGAGAGCAGGGCTGGGATGCGCTCGAAGTCGCTGCGCAGGGTCTCCTTCACTGAGGGAGAGCGCAGCGCCGCCGCGGGGTGAATTAGGGGAAGCAAGAAGACGGTGTGAGAGCCCAGCTCGTGCACCTGCGGCGTCCCCCGGACCTTGGTGATCCCGGCGGGGCTGCCGCTCAGCAGTTTGGTGGCGAAGTTGCCCAGGGTGCAGAGGACCTTGGGCTCGATCAGGCGCACCTGCTCGAACAGGTAGGGCCGACAGGCTTCTATCTCCAGCGGCTGGGGGTCTCGATTTTCCGGGGGCCTCGACTTGAGCACGTTGGCGATGAAGACGTCCTCCCGCGCCAGGCCGATACCCCCCAGCAGCTCGGTCAGCAGCTGGCCGGCGCGGCCGACGAAGGGCAGGCCCCGTCGGTCCTCCTCGGCCCCCGGCGCCTCGCCGACGAACATCAGGTCGGCGTCGGCGTCGCCGGCCCCGAAGACCGCCTTGGTGCGCGTCTCGTGCAGGGGGCACCTGGTGCACGCCCCGACCTCCCTGTAGAGGTCGACAAGGCTGGCACGCCGTTGCTCGACCGAGGGGCTCACTGCGAGCCCCCGCCGCGCCTGGGAGGTGGGATTTCCCCCCTCGCCCGCTTGCGCTTCGTCTCGGCCAGCCGCTCACCGTGAGCCGCTTCGCGCTCTCCTCGCATCGACTCGTTGGACTTCACCCGCCCACCCCGAGGCTGGCGGCCCGGCGGGGCTACCTGAGAGATCACCCGTCGCGTCCGTCGCGATTGGCATTTGGGGCAAGGGGGACCGTCCGCTTCCCGGGAGAGGAGCTCCTCAAAGCGGCTCCCGCATTCCTCGCACTCGTACTCGTATATCGGCATCTGGTTCTTTATAATCGCTCGAAGGCCGTGACCCCAAGGGCATGGACCCCCATGGACTCCAATTACAGCGAATCCCTGCTGGCGACAAGAGGCGGCGTGCCGACGATCCGCTCCAAGGCGGAGTTGCGCGATGCGCTGAGCGACACGCGCGCCGACGGGCGCTCGGTCGGCCTGGTCCCGACCATGGGCTGTCTGCATCAGGGACACCTCTCGCTGCTGCGAGCCGCCCACGCCGAATGCGATGTGGTGGTCATGAGCCTCTTCGTCAACCCCACCCAGTTTGGACCCGATGAGGATCTGGATCGCTACCCGCGCGACGAGGAGCGCGACGCGCGGCTGGCCGCCGATGCCGGCGCTGCCCTGATCTATGCGCCGGCTGTGGAGGAGGTCTACCCCTCGGGTTTCGCGACCCAGGTCGAGGTGAGCGGCGATCTCAGCCAGGTCCTCGACGGAGACCCGGCAAGACGGGGCGCCCGCCACTTCCGCGGCGTGGCCACCATTGTCGCCAAGCTCTTCAACACCGTCCAGCCCGACGTCGCCTACTTCGGCCAAAAGGATGCCCAGCAGGCGG
>Ga0307372_10005819_pt1 | contig 18300 bp, 14 predicted proteins | sample OX1MG_FD_202533 | JGI IMG/M metagenome (GOLD analysis project Ga0307372, IMG submission 202533) | Soil microbial communities from Risofladan, Vaasa, Finland - OX-1 | ecosystem: Environmental > Terrestrial > Soil > Coastal area > Acid sulfate soil | place: Finland: Risofladan, Vaasa | collected...
CGAGGCCGCCGCCGCTGATCATGGGGACGGCGAGGCCGCAGGCGGCGGCGATGGGGGCGATGAGGAGGCTGGTTTTGTCGCCGACGCCGCCGGTGGAGTGCTTGTCGACGGCGGGGCGGCCGAGGCGGGAGGGCGAGAAGCGCTCGCCGGAGTCCCTCATTGCCAAGGTGAGGAGGCGGGTTTCGTCGAGCGAGAGGCCGCGGATGCAGACGGCCATGAGCCAGGCGGCGAGCTGCTCGTGGGGGATGGAACCGGAGGTGGCGCCGGCGACGAGGAAGCCGATCTGGCGGTCGGTGAAAGCGAGGCCGTCGCGCTTGCGGCGGATGAGATCGACCATGTGGAGCGGGGTGGAGTCGGAGGGCATGGTGGTGCTGCTCATTTGACTGTGGTGTTGAAGACGAGCGGAAGCAGGTCGCGGAAGGGAATGATGCGGAGGCCGTCTTCTGCGGCGAAAACGACAAGGGCATCGGGAGCGATGAACTCGGAGAGGATCTGGCGGCAGGCGCCGCAGGGCGGGCTGGGGGCGTTGTTGAGATTGGCGACGGCGACGGCGCGGATGCGGATAGCGGGGCCGTGCTCGGCGACGGCGCGGGCGATGGCGGCGGCTTCGGCGCAGATGGTGAGGCCATAACTGACGTTTTCGACGTTTGTGCCGGTTACGATGGGGCCGTTTTCGAGCTGGAGAGCAGCGCCGACGCGGAATTTGGAATAGGGCGAGTAGGAGTTGGCGGCGGCTTCGCGCGCGGCGGCCAAAAGCGGATCGAGAGCGGGATCGGTTGGCGTGCCGGGGCTCATGAAGTTTTGAGGCTAACACAGGGGACGGGAGATAGTGGACCGTGGACCGGGTACCGTGGATCGTGAACCGTGAACCGTGGTCGGTGAACAGTGGAGTGTGAAGAGTGAAAAGTGAACCGTGAACAGCTCATAATCCCTATTCCCCGCGAAGGACGGCGGCGAGCGCCGGACCGGGGGCCCGGCGATATTTGCGCAGGGCAAAGCGAATGGCAGAGAGGAAGTGGATCATCGTGGGCCTCCTTCGTCCCTGAACAACCAATGGATGATGGCTGAACTGCCTATTTGAGAGCACCTGGCGTGCCAAACGCGGGCGCTTTGTAAGGGGACCGAATCTGGCTTGAAACGCAACCGAAAATCGCAACCGAACTTTCGTCCAGGTGAGTTCTTCGACAAGCTGACGCAGAAACTCGAGACTTCCGGCGGAGTCTGCAATGTCCGGAATCGCAACGGGCTGTTCGGAAACGGACGGCTCCTGGCTCTATGCGGGACATTGCGGAGCCGCGAACGAGCCTATGCGCCTCACGAGAACCTTCGTTTCACCGATAACCAACATGGGAGCCCTATGGGCGCGCGGGAAGGCGGCGCGTCCGGGGATGTCGTGTGCCAATGGACGATTTGATTCGGGAGTTCCTGATCGAGAGCCAGGAAGGGCTGGACCGGATGGAGCGGTGCCTGACCGAACTGGAAGGCAAGCCGGAGAACCCGGAATTGCTGGCGGAGATCTTCCGCGCGGTGCACACCATCAAGGGCACGACCGGTTTTCTGGGGTTTGGGCGGCTGGAGAGGCTGGCGCATGCGGGCGAGAACCTGCTGGGGATGCTGCGCGACGACAAGCTGAAGGTGACCGGGGAGATCGTCAGCGGCCAGTTGGCGCTTCTGGACCGGCTGCGGGGGATCCTGAAGGTAATTGAGGCCAACGGCGATGACGGCGGAGACGCCGGCATGGCGGAAGATGCGGAACTGAAGGCGACCCTGGAGAAGCTGCAGGTGGCGAAGCCGGAGCGGAGGGCAGTGGCAAGGAAAACCAGGGCCAAGGCCGCTGCAAAGACGGGCGGGCAAACCGAGGCGCCGGTGAAGCCGGCGGCGGTGGCGCTCCAGGATGCCATGGCGGAAGAGGCAGCGGCTGCGCCGGAACCTCTGGCGCAGAAGGTAGACCATCTTCCGAATGGGGGTGAACCTCAGTCCACTCGGCTTCCCAGTCTTTCCGCAGAAAGAAGCAGAAAGGATGGGGCACGGAAAGTACACGGCAAAAGAGAAGATGTTCCAGCGCCAGAGAAGCATTCCGAGAAGGGAGTATCCGAGCCGGCGGAGAATGCGGCGGGCGGATCGACGGCGGCCGATAGCACGCTGCGGGTGGATATTCGGCTTCTGAACCATCTGATGAACCTGGTGGGTGAACTGGTGCTGACGCGCAACCAGGTGTTGCAGGCGACGGCCTCCGATCCGCGGATGACGCTGCTGGGGCGGCGGCTGGACATGGTGACGGCGGACCTGAGGGAAAGCGTGATGAAAGCGCGGATGCAGCCGGTGGAGAACGTGTTCTCAAAGCTGCCGCGGCTGGTGCGCGACCTTTCCCAGACACTCCATAAGCAGGTGCAGCTGGAGTGCGAGGGTCGGGATACGGAGCTGGACAAGAGCCTGCTGGAGGCGATCAAGGATCCGCTGATGCACGCGGTGCGGAACGCGATGGATCACGGTATCGAGGCGCCTGAGGCGCGCGCGGAGGCGGGCAAGCAACGGGTGGGAACGCTGAACGTGCGCGCTGCACACGAGGGAAGCCATGTGATTGTGGAAGTGGCGGACGATGGCGCCGGAATCTCAGTAGAGCGGATCCGGCAGAAGGCGATCGAGCGGGGGATAGTGACGGCTGATCGCGCCGCGTCCATGACGGACCGCGAGCTGTTGCAACTCATTTTCGTGCCGGGATTCTCGACCGCGGCGCAGGTGACGAACGTGAGCGGGCGCGGCGTAGGCATGGACGTGGTGCGCACCAACGTGGAGAAGATCGGCGGCAAGGTGGAGATCGACTCGCGCGTGGGCAAGGGGACCACGCTGCGGCTGCGGATTCCGCTGACGCTGGCGATCATACCCGCGCTGATTGTCCGCAGCCTTGGGCAGAGCTTTGCCATTCCCCAGGGGGCTCTGCTGGAGCTGGTGCACGTGCCGGCGGAGAGGGTATCGGCCGAAGTGGAATGGATGGAGGATGCGCCCCTTTACCGGTTGAGGGGGCAGTTGCTTCCGCTGGTGTTCCTGGATCGGATGCTGAATCCGGACGAGATGAGAGGGAAGGCGGACCGCGACCTGTTTATTGCGGTGCTGGATGCCGACGGGCGCCATTACGGGCTGGTGGTGGATGGGCTGGCGGACCCGGAAGAGATTGTGGTGAAGCCGCTGAGCGCGGTGTTGAAGGAGATCGGGTTGTACTCGGGAGCAACGGTGCTGGGCAACGCGGAACTGGCGCTGATCCTCGATCCGGCGGCAATCGCGGCCCGTGCGGGCGTGCAACTCGGTGAACGGGAGGAACGTGGCTTGGCGGAGTCGGAGGACACGCAGGAGACGGCGAAGACCGAGTACCTGCTGGTGGAGGCGGCGGGCGAGAGCGCCGCGGTGCCGCTCAAAGATGTATTGCGTATAGAGCAGATCGCGCTGGAGCGGATCGAGTACGTGGGCGGGCAGCCAGTGCTGAACCTGGCAGGGCAACTGCTGGCGGTGGAGGATGCGGGCGGGCTGATCGCGACGAGCGCGAGAGGTGCGGCAATTCCGGTAGTGGTGGTGAGCCGGGAGGGGAGCAGGCAGGTGGGGATTGCAGTTTCTCGCGTGCTGGATGTGGCCGGCGGCGCGGAGTTATTCGAAGCGGGAACCGGGGTTCGCTCACGCGGGGTGACGCTGTTGAAGGACAAGGTGATGCGCGTGGTGCATTCCGACAGCGATGGAGAGGAAGCAGTGAGCCAGCCGGACGAGACTCTGGCGCTGATGGATTGAGCAGGGGGAACGGAATGGAGAGTGAGAGCCGGGGGCGCGGCAAGGCGGAGGACGAGCTGCTGCAGGTTTGCAGCGTGAGGCTGGGGGACCGGCGGTTCGGAATTCCGATCCGGCCCATCCTGGAGATTGTTGGCGGGATGCACCCGCAGCCGGTGCCGCTGGCTCCGGGATTTGTGGGCGGGCTGGTGCACTATCGCGGGGACGTATTGACGACGGTGAGCCTGCGGCGAGTGTTGGGGATGCCGGCGGCGGATGGCGCGCAGGATCTGCTGGTCATCGAAGGCGCGGGGGGATGCTTTGGGCTGCTGGTGGATAGGGTGGTGGAGGTGCTGCGGGTATCGGAGGACGAGTATGAGCCCAATCCCTCCACGATGGCGGAGGAGCGGAAGGCGATCTTCGATGGCGCCTACAAGTTGAGGCAGGGACTGATGGCGATGCTGGATCCGGCGCGGCTGGATCCGATGCGGCTGGTGCGAGCTTGTTAAGGAACAGAAGGAGCGCGAGCGTCGATTGCAGACGAGGCTGGGCCTTTGCTGCGGCAGATCGGGTGGGCGGCGGCGCTGACGGGATGAGGATCGGTGAGGGAATGATGGCGCGAAAGCGAGTATTGATCGTGGACGATTCCGCCGTGATGCGCGGTCTTTTGCGGTCGGTGGTGGCGGCCGATCCTCTGCTCGAGGTGGCGGGAACTGCGGCCAACGGCGCGGATGCGCTGGAAGCGATGGAGACTCTCAAGCCGGATCTGATGCTGCTGGACGTAGAGATGCCAGTCATGGATGGGCTGGAAACATTGCGGCGGCTGCAGGCGCGAGGCAGCCAGGTCCCGGTGATCATGTGCAGCGCGGTGACCCAACGGGGGGCGCGGGTGACGATCGAGGCCCTGGCGAGCGGCGCTGCGGATTACGTGGCCAAGCCGGCGCAACAGGCGAGCCGTGAGCAGGCATTCGCGAAACTGAGCAAGGAGCTGTTGCCGAAGCTGCGAGAGCTGGCGCGGCGCCGGCAGGGCGCGCGGGCGGCGTTGCCGCTCCCGAGCGTGGCGCCGACGTCGACTGGAGAAGTCCCGAGGATTGTCGCGATCGGTGTGTCCACGGGAGGGCCGGCGGCGCTTGAGCGTGTGCTTCCCGAGCTGCCGAGCTCCTTTTCGTTGCCGGTACTGGTGGTGCAGCACATGCCCGATCTGTTTACGCGGTCGCTGGCCGATCGGTTGGACCGCAACTGCCGGGTGCGGGTGCGCGAGGCCGAGGAAGGCGCGGCGGTGTGCGCGGGGCAAGCGGTGATTGCGCGGGGCGACTGGCACCTGGAAGTGCAGGCTGTTGCCGGTGGAGCGGCGTTACAGCACCTGACCCGGAAGCCGCCGGAAAATCACTGTCGGCCGTCGGCAGACGTGCTCTTCCGATCCTGCGGCGCGGTGTATGGGGCCGGGGTGCTGGCGGTGGTGCTGACCGGCATGGGATCGGACGGATTGGCGGGCTGCCGGGGGTTGCGGCAGGCGGGCGCGATGGTGCTGGCGCAGGATGAGGCGACCAGCGCGGTGTGGGGCATGCCGGGCGCGGTGGCGCGGGCAGGGCTTGCCAACCGCATTCTTCCTTTGGACCAGATAGCGGGAGAGATGGTGCGGATTGCCAGCGGAGACTTCAAAGAAGTGCAAAAGCTTCGGGACGCAGTGGCATGACCATGGGGAACCGTGGATGGAACGCCGATTACGCGTACCTGCGGCGGGTGGTGCTGGGGCGGTCGCGCAACGTGCTGCATCCCGCGCGGGATTACCTGTTTGAGGCGAGACTGGCGCGGCTGGTGCGCAAGTGCGGATTGAACGACCTGCGCGAGCTGGTGGAGCACATGCGGCGGACGGGCGATGGAGAACTGGAAGCTGCGGTCGCCGATGCCATGACCGTGAACGAGACCAGCTTCTTCCGCGACCTCCGGCCGTTCGAGCTGTTGCGAAAGGAGCTTTTGCCCGCCCTGATTGCAGCGCGACACCGGACCCGGATGCTGCGCCTGTGGAGCGCCGGCTGTTCCACCGGCCAGGAGGCTTACAGCGTGGCCATGCTGATCCGGGAGGATTTTCATTCGCTCCAGGGATGGAAAGTTCAGGTGGAGGGGAGCGACATCTCGAACGAGGTGGTGGAGCGGGCGAAAGCCGGAACCTACGAGCGCCTGGAGGTGAACCGAGGATTGCCGGCGCGATACCTGACGAGATATTTCGACCGAACGGTCGAGCGGTGGAAGGTGAAGCCGGCGATTCGCGCGATGTGCAGCTTCCGGCAGATGAACCTGTGCGAGGTTCCGCTGCCGTTCCACCAACGATTCGACGTGATCCTGATGCGCAATGTGATGCTGTACTTCGAGCCGCCGGTGCGGCGGGCGGTGATGGCGGAGGCACGCCGGCTACTGGCTCCGGATGGGGTACTTTTCATGGGGGCGACGGAGCAGCCGCCGGAGATGGAGATGTGGAAGGCGGAGATCGTGAACGGGGCTTGCTTCTTTCGGCCGGTGAAGCGATAGATCTCAGTTGTCAGTTTTCAGTTGTCAGCCGTCGAAAAGCTACGGCTGACTACTGGCGCGCAGATTTCAACGCCAAAATGAATCCGACGGTCGAGAACAATATGAGTAGCAGCGTCGCGCAATGTACCTTTCTGAGCCGGCTTCGCGGAAACAGGCTCCGGTGCGACTGGTACAGGATTTGAACGACGCGCAACTGATCATCGCAGACAAATCTGTCCCCCATCTTTTTGCGGATGGCGCGCATCATTGCGACCTGCGAGACTGCAGCGATTCCTATTGCAATCACGCCGACGGAAACCACCGCCAAGGATGCTTCGTTCCAAGTCATTGCAATCAGTCCTGGAGCAATGATGCCACTTCATCGTGGAGGCGGGCGGTGATTTCGGTCTCCGTGGCTTCTGGGGCAAAGCGGATGGGCTGGCCTACACGGATAGCAAGCTTCCCGGAGCGGAACCAGCCGCGGCCGCGCGCTTTCAATTCGCCCAGGCCGCGCAGGGCGACGGGCAGGACCGCGGTGTGAGCCTGGCGGACGAGCAGACCGATGCCGGGGCGGAATGGCGCAAGTTGTCCCGATGCCGAGCGAGTGCCTTCAGGAAAGACGAGGACGTGGTAGCCGCGGTCGAGGGCTTCGCCGGCGTGCGCGAAGCTGCGCTGGAAGTCGCGCAGGCGGGGCAGCGGGAAGACATTGAAGAGGCCGGTGAGCAGTAACCACGCGATCGGGCCAAAGGGGTAGAAGCCGCGCTGGTGCGGGGGCCATTCCGGATTGCGGCAATGGCGGAAGTCGTCGAGCATCTCGCCGGACATGGCCGCGGCAATGTGATGCCGCAAAGAGCCGGGCAGCGCGTACTGAATCAGCGGGCCATCGTAGGTGGAGACGTGGTTGGCAATGATGAGGATGGGCTCGGGGACGTGCTGTGCCAGGTTTGCCGGGCGGTCGATGCGCGGGTTGGCGAGGAACCAGACCAGCGGGCGCATAGCGAGTTCAATGAAGGCGCTGCGAATCCAGGTAAAAGGGGCGCGCCAGGGCCAATGCGGGTAGACGTAGCTGCGGCGCGAGGGTTCCGCGGGCACGGGATGGTGAGATCCGGGCGTCGTTGATTCCCAGGTCTCCAAAACCGAGAGACCTGGGGCACCCGCACCAGGGGCCGGCGCGGGACGGGGTGATTGGGGCGCGGTTACTTCGCCGATCTCCAACCCCGGGAGACCCTTCGGCAAGCTCAGGGCGGGCTCTGTGGCATCCGATCTTTTTCGCTCCGCTGTACCGGAGAGGATGGCGCGCAGTTCGCCCAGTGTCTGGATGGTGTCGACCAGGCCGCTCTCGGGGGGCATTCCCAGTTTCTGTTCGATGGCCGCGGCGAGTTGGACGCGGCCCAGGCTGTCGAGATGGAAGTCTTCGCTGAGGCGTAGCTCGTCGCCGACGCCAGGCGGGTTTTCACCGGTAATTCGCGCGATGAGGGCGAGGAGCCAGTCGGACTGCGGGTTGAAAGCTTCGGCCGGAGGGCGGGCGCCGGTGGAGGCTGCCTGAATCCCTGCGAGCCACGATTCGACGGCTTTGCGGCGGACCTTTCCGGTGGAGGTGCGCGGCAGGTCCGGTTCGGGATAAAGGACCCATCGGCGGATGCGCTGGAAGTCCGGCAGGCGGGTATTGGCGCGCTCGATGGCGGCAGGCGCCTGGTCCTCAGGGCCGCGCATGGCCAGGACGGCGCAGGGCTCGGGGCCGGTGGGAGTCTGAGTGGGAACAACGGCGCACGCAGCGACCCCGGGCTGCTCCTCGATGACGGCTTCAAGATCTTCGGGATGAATGTTAACCCCGGCGGAGGTGACGATGACCTCGCTCTTGCGGCCGAGGAAACGCAGTTCGCCGGTGGTTTGCTCTTCGGCAAGGTCGCCGGTCGCGAGCCAGTCGTCCTGGCGCTGATGGAGCCGGCCGCCAGACCAGGTTGCGTTGGAGATCATGGGCCCGCGGACGAGCACCTCGCCATCGGGGCCGATCTTGACGTCGCGGCCGGGCAGGGGCTTTCCAATGGTGCCGCTGGCCACGTGAAACGGATGGTTGAGGGTGATGAGCGCGGTGGTTTCCGTCATGCCGTAGCCCTGCACGACGACGAAGCCGAGCGCGTTCCAGAACTGTTCAACTTGCGGCGGCAAGGCGCCGCCGCCGGAGATAAGGGCCCAGAATTTGAGGCCGAATGCGCGATGGATATCGCGAAATCGCCACCAGCGCTTCCAGCCGAATTTCCCGGCGGAGGTTGCCTCAGAGGCGGCGATGCGCTCCGACATTTGCGGGTTCTCGGCTTCGAGATGTGTCTTGAGCAACGCAAAGACGCGGGGGACGGCGGCGAGAACGGAGATGCGCTCGCGATGGATGGTCTCAACCAGGCGGGGCGCGACCAGGAGGCTTTCAAAATGGACCTGGGCGCGGAAGATGGGCGGGATCCAGACGCCCATGGTCTGGCCGAAGACGTGACTTAGGGGCAAGGTGTCCATAATGCGAAGCGGGTGAATGTATTTCTCGTAGCGCATGTAGCTTTGCGCGTTCTGCTCGATGGGGCCGATGCTGGCCAGCACGTTTCCGTGCGTATGCACGATGCCTTTGGGCTCGCCGGTGGTGCCGGAGGTGAAGAGGATTTGCAGGGGCGTGTCACGGGTGATGCCGGCGAAGGCGGCAGTTTCGCGATCCGGCAGGAGGGAGGACCATTCTTCGAATTCGATACGGGGGAAATCGAGATCCGATTCCGAGGCAAGGCCATCGAGAAGCTGCGCATCGCCGACGGCGAGTTTTGGCTTTACGTCGGCAGCCACACGGGCGGCGAAATCCGCGCTGCCGAAGGCGTCAAGCGGAACCGCAAGCGCGCCGCGCAGGATGCAGCCGTGAAACGCGGCGATCCACTCGGCGCTGTTCTCGCCCCAGATGAGGACGCGGTCGCCCATGCCGATTGCGCGCGATTCCAGCAGGGCTGCAAAACGCCCGGCCAGGCGAGCGATGTCGCCGTAAGTGGCCACGCGGCGGCGGATTCCCTGGTAGCGGACTACGGCAATTTCTTTGTCCGCGAGGCGGAAATCTTCAACGAGAGTGGCGAGGTGTTCGCGCATGGATCGGCAGATTCATCGTAGCAAGGGAATACGATGCAAAGCAGCTTGAGTGTGATACTTGCCGAAGTGTGCGAGGGCACAATGAGATGGCCGCATACGAGTACAATTCGCTTTCAAATCGGCATCACAGGACACCTCCGCGAATCGAGCCGCTTTGAGGATGCCTTACTGGACTGAGCCCTCGCTGCCAATCGCGGCGCCATTCGCGTTTTTATCCGCATCCGAAGCGAGTGATGCTGCGTTTCCACTCTTCGCCTCGTCGAGCATTTGCTGGTCGGCAAAGCGATAGCCGACATAGATGTCGGTGAGGAGGTAAACGGGATGGGCGGGGTCGTCTTCAATCTTCTTGCGGAGCTGGCGGACGAAGGTGCGAAGGTACTCGACTTCCTCGCGGGATTCCGCTCCCCAGACGGCGGTAAGCAGGCGAGCATACGTGATGACCCGGCCGGCGCGGATCATCAGGCAGTGGAGAATGTCGAATTCCTTGCGCGTGAGATGAATGGACTGGCCGCGCCTGGTCACGCTGCGCCGGGATGGGTTTAATTCGATTTCGCCGATGACGAGGGGCTGATCTTCGGGCACGGCGGGGGTATGGACACGGCGCACGGCAGCGCGGATGCGGGCCACGAGTTCGCGCACGCCGAAGGGCTTGGTGACGTAATCGTCAGCGCCCAGTTCCAGCGCATTCACTTTCTCCTCTTCGCGATCGCGCACGGTGAGCATGATGACGGGAAGGCGCGGAGCCGTGGCGCGGATGCGGCGCAGGGTTTCGATTCCGCCGATCCCGGGCATATTCACGTCCAGCAGGACCGCATCGAAGGGCTCGGTGCGCAGAATGTCCAGGGCCATCTCGCCGCGCGAGGCTTCTGTCATTTCGAAGCCCAGCTCGGTGAGCGGCGGCCGCAAAGCGCGGCGGATGGCCGGCTCATCGTCAATCACAAGGACACGAATTGCAGTCATGAGGGTCTCCTGGAGGCGCCGGCCTGGTCCTGAGAGATTTCCGGGCGGCAGGGAAGGGCGGCATAGAAGGTGGTGCCATCGCGTTTGTCGCTGGCGACCCACACCGATCCGCCATGTGCCTGGGCAGCGCGCTTGGCGATGGAGAGACCGATGCCGGTGCCGGGTGCACGTTCGGAAGCTGCGCCGGAACGGAAGTAGCGGTCGAAGATTCGTTCGCGATCCTGGGGAGGAATCACCGGCCCGAAGCTGTGAACCGTGAGCAGCACTTCGGATTTTGTGCGGCTGGCGCGCACCGTGATCGCCGATCCGGAATCGGAGTACTTGCAGGCATTGTCGACGTACTGCGCCAGCAGCATGGAAACCAGGCCGCGGTCGCAGGCAAAGGTAAGCGCGGGATCGGCTTCGATCTGAATCGGGTTTCCGCCAGAACGTTCGCTGGCCGCGACAACATCTTCGATGAGCGTGGCAATCGGAACTTCTTCCCAGCGGAGCGAGAGCGCCGACTCGTCCGATGCCGAAGCTTCGAGTCGAGCGGTGGTAAGCAGACGGGTCGTGAGTTCGTTGAGCAGGCTGGCTTGCTCGTCGATCAAGGCGACAAGTTCGGCTTGAGCGGCGGAGAGATGGCCCATCTCGGCGAGGCCGCTGGAAGCGGCGCGGATCGCGGTGAGGGGCGTCTTGTAGGCGTGGGCCAGGCTGTCAAGCACGGTGGCGCGCATGCGCTCGGCTTCGCGCTCGGCCTCGATCCGGTTCTCGTTGGCGATAGCACGATAACGGTCGAAAGTAACAGCGATCAGTGCAGCAAGAGCGTTGTTGGTAAGCGGGCTCAAGTCCCCGCGGGTGACGAGACCGCCGACCGGCACCGTACCGAGGCGGATTACACGGCGGCCAATGCCGGTGTGCGGATCGTTATCGGAAGTTTCAAAGTGATAAACGTTCTGCGCCATCTCGGCCGGATCGACCGACCATTTGCCGGCCTGGGAGACCTCCTGCAAATCTGCATCGAAGATGGCCACAGCTTCCAGCCCGAACAAATCGAGGATAGCGCCGGCGAGCTGCGGGCCAGGCTTTTCGCTGAGATTCATCTGCAGGGTGCGGCGTGTGAATTCGTACAGGTTGCGGATCTCCGATTGCGATGAACTGGCGCGCCGTGCCGCGCGCAGGGCACGGCGCAGGACGGGTGTAATCCGGCGCGGGCGAATGGAGCCGAAGAAACCGGATTTGTCCGTCTCCGTCACCTGCTAACTCCCATTCGTGCCATCCTGCGAGCCCCTCTCGAAGTGATGGAGTTGATCCTGCGGCCGGTTCCGCCTGCTGAGGTAAGAAGCGGCCGACGACAAGTCTGGTTGAGCCGAGGTTTTGATCGTGAAGGATTGCAGCGCGCGAGAACTTGTGAAGAGTCTACCAGAGTCCTTATTTCGTCCTTACGGAATCGGCAAATTATGGGGCAGATTCCTCATTGCTTCCTTATATCGAGATTGGTCAACTGCAGTTACTTAATCAGGGACGACTGAGAACAAGTCCACCTGTGAACCGTATTCGAGCCGCCCTTCAACTTTTTCCATAGGCCACAGCTTGCACGTGGCCCCGAAGATGAACTGCAAGCGCAAGCACAGGGCAAACGTGCCTGCGATTGCACCTTGGAACACCTGATACCTCAGCGATTGCCGTTGAGACTGCCTATGCGGCGGCCGCGGGAATCCTTGTCCACAAGCGGATGTATCACCCCACGGATTATCGCGTGGAGAAAGTGCACCTGAATGGACTTCTTAGCGAGTGTACGCAAACACCTGGTCCTTGGCATCGCCATGAGTGGAGCGATGGCCGCGGCACAGACCCAGACTCCCGCCGCGCCACCGGCGGCACCCGCGCCGGCAGCGGCTGCTCCTGCTGCCCCTGCCTCTCAGCCCTGGCACGTCGGTCCGCTGGCCGTTACAGGTTTTGTCGACGGCTACTACACCTACAACGCCAACGATCCGACTGAGGGCGTGAACGGCAAGACCAACGATCTATACAACTTCAACGATGACGCCAACCAGCCGGGACTGAGTGCCGCCAAACTGACGATGAACCACGATCCGGCGCCGTTCGGAGCACATTTCGATTTCCTGTACGGGCGGACCAATCGGCTGATCAACGCGCCCAACCAACTGGAATATGTGGAGCAGGCGTACATCAGCGCGAAGCCCGCCAAGGCCAAGGGGCTTGAGATCGACCTGGGCAAGTTCGTCACGTCGGCCGGCGCCGAGGTGATTGAAGCCAAGGACAACTGGAATTACTCGCGGTCGATTTTGTTCGCATGGGCAATTCCTTACTGGCACTTCGGGCTGCGCACGTCGATGCCGGTGACAAAGACCGAGACGGTCGGCGTGCAGGTGGTCAACGGCTGGAACAACATGGTTCACGATACCGGCGGGGTCACTGTGGGATTGACCAGCGGGCTTACCAAGCCGAAATACACGCTGAATCTTAACCTGTACACGGGCCCTGCGGACACTCCAGGACAGAACGCGTACCGCAATGTTGTGGACGGCACACTGGTGCTGACGCCCAATACAAAGTTCAACGCGTACATCAACGCTGACTGGGGCAACAATAACAACACTATGTCTGGCCAATCGGGAGTGAATGGCGAGAACTATTGGGGCGGAGTTGCATTTGCCGGGCATGAACAGCTCACCGCCGCAACCGCGCTGACGGGACGGATTGAAGTCTTCAACGACCGGCAGGGATACGCAACCGGCGTGGCCCAGACAGTGAAGGAATTCACGGGCACATACGAATACAAGTGGAAACTGGGCCTGCTGAGCCGGGCGGAATTCCGGCATGACTGGTCTGACACCCCGTTTTTCCACACCGAGAGCCATCTGGCGAATGGTCAAACGACGGCGAGCGCGGCGATCATCTGGGTCTTCACTCCGAAACTGTAAACAAGCGATGGAATGAGGCTCCGCCGGCGTCTTCATTCCATCCTCATACCGCGGCAGCTAGTATCCGAGAAACTCACAACGCGCTGGGCCTCCAGGAAGCGCCGGCCCACATCGGCACCAAGACTCCGGAAATCGGAATCATGAATCCACATCAGGAGAGTTCCTCAATGGCGGAAACAAAAGCACCGCAGATGCAGGCCACACTGGGTTTAACCGGATTGACCAGCAACGCGATGGCCCTGATCGCTCCCGGCGCGTTCCTGTGGCTCACGTTCTTCATCCAGGCAACCACCGGCGTGGCCGGGCAGCCCTCCACGGCGCCGGCCATGTGGATGGGCATTTTCGCGGCGCTGCTGTTGTGCCTGGCGACGGCGGTGGCGTACGCGGAGATCTCCAAGCTTTATCCCGGCACGGGATCGAGCTATTACTACGCGGAACAGGCGATGCTGTCCAAGGACAAAGCCTTCAAGTACGCGCGTGTGGCCAAGTTCATTGTGGGTTGGGGTTCGCACCTCTACTACTGGGTTTATCCCGGAGTGATGGTGGCCACCACAGGCATCTTCGTCGGCTACGTGGTGGGTTTCCTGTTCCCAACGTTCCTTAGCGGCTCCAATCCGGGGCCACTATTCATGGCATTGGTGGCCATCGTGTTCTCGTTCTTCGTGGCGTGGATTGCGTCGAAGGGCGCGGGTGCCTCGACGGCGGTGAATATCGCCATCAACATCGTGCAGATCTCGGCGCTGGTGGTGTTCGGCGTGCTGGCGCTGGGCTATCGCTCCAGCCATCCGGCCGGCGCCAGCGGACCAACGGCCTTCCAGTACGACGCACAGTCGCTCTCCACCTACACCTACCAGTTTGCGACGGCGAAGGACGGCTCCGTGATCCGCGACGCCAGCGGCGCGCCTTTGCCGCTGCTGGACAAGGCAGGCAAGCCCGTTCCCTTCGTCATCGATTATCCGGAGAAAGACTCGAGCGGCAATTTCCTCACCCATAAGAACGCTGCTTCGGTGGTCGGCATCCATAAAGTAAGCTGGGTGTTCATTCAGGCCACGGTAGCCATTCTCATCCTGGTCGGGTTCGAATCCGTCACCGCGATGGGAGGCGAGGCCAAAAATCCAACCAAGCACATTCCCATTGCGGTGCTCGCCTCGCTGCTGATCCAGGGGCTTTTCTGTTATCTGTTCGAGTACTTCGCGGCAAACTACTTCCTGAATTCCGGGTATACGATGCAGAGCGCATCCGCCTCTGCCGCGCCCATCGGCGACATGATGATCATTGTCGGCGACGCGCTGCTAGGGCACGGAAACGGCAAGTACTTCATGCTGGCGGAAGCGTTCACGGTATTCCTGGCGTTGATCGGCACCACGCTGAGCTGCATGAACACCGGCGCTCGCGTAACCTACGCGATGGGCAAGGACGACGAAGCCCCCGAACACTTCGGCTTGCTGCACGCCAAATCTCTATCGCCGAGGCGGGCCATCTGGACCCTGGCCGGCATCTCCGCTGCGATCGGGGTTGTGGCTGTCTCCCTGGTGTTCGCCGATGCTTCCGCGCTGGCGGATTCGGCGGTGGCCGCGCTACCGCATAACATTTTCTCCAACTGGGGCTACCTGCCGCACGATGTGGCGGCCAGACTGCCCAACTCGCTGCTGACCATTACCCTGACTTCCAACTTCGGCACCTTCATCCTTTACGCCCTGAGCTGCTTCCTGTGCATGGTGGCCTATCACAAGCGGCCCGACCACAACTTCCTGTTGCACACGCTCATTCCGGGCTTTGGATTGCTGGCCAACCTGATCTGCATGGGGGTCTATCTAGCCGGTCCAATCTTCGGCCTGGGCACCAAGATGGAGCCGCTCTCGGCGTTGGGAATCGCGGCGGTATGGGGTGCGTATGGAGCGTTTTACTTCCTCAAGACCTCGAAGAAAAAGGGCAAGTCGATCCTGCTGGACAAGCGCGTCATTGCCCAGTAACAAGTCGCACCATGGTGCGGGTGGTTCCCTCTCCGGCGGGAGAGAGCGCCACCCGTGGCCGTTTGCGCTGTACACTTCTCATAGTTTTGCGGGTCCTCTAAAAGGCCAGGTCCCATGCTGCAAATAGTTTTTGGTCAGGCAAGCGATCCGGGCAAGGTTCGCAGCAATAACGAAGATGCGACCGGGTGCTTTATTCCCGGCTCCAAGCACGAGGCACGGTCGCGCGGCTATCTGTTTGCTGTTGCCGACGGGGTGGGCGGATCGGACCGTGGAGAAGTTGCGGCTGCCACGGCCATCGATGTCGTCACCCATGAATTCGCGGGATGCCAGGAAGGAACTCTGCTGGCCGGGCTTTTGCCGCGGCTCTTGCAGCACGCCAATGCGGCCGTACACGACTGCAGGATGCAGCCCGAATACCGTGGTACCGGCATGGCCACCACGCTGGTGGCATGCGCGCTGCGCTACAACGAAGCCGTAGTTTCGCACCTGGGCGATTCCCGATGTTACCTGGTCCGTAACGGCAAATTGCGCCAGATCACGCGCGACCACAAGGCCGGCGGAAGGCGCATGCTGGGCCTCCTCGCCACCAGTGACGGCGCCGATCCTGCCATGCAGCACGCGCTTACCAAGTGCCTCGGGCCGGAGATGTTCGTCAAGCCGGACACGACCTCGGTTACGCTGGTGGCGGGCGATGTGCTCGTGCTGTGTACCGACGGGCTGCACGACGAAATGCCGGAGGAAGAAATTGTTGAGATCGTCTCGCAGAAGAGCAAGCACGCCGACGCCATCGCGAATGAGTTGGTGGGCCGTGCCGTCGAGCGCGACGGCCGCGACAACACTACCGCCCAGGTGATCCAGATTCGCGCCGTCGAATCGGCCGCTACCTACCGCGGGCGCCAGTACCCGGTCTCCGCCTGAACAATTACGAACTCCTTATTTTTCCGCCCTCATTTTCCCGGTACAGTAGAAGCAGATCTTCCACAGGAGCTTGCGCGAGAGATGGGCTATTTCCACGCCCTGCAGCCCGGCGAACAACTGGATTCGTACCGGATCGAAGAGCAGGTGGCGCGTAGCGGCATGGCGACCATCTATCGGGCGACAGACACGCGCGATGGGCGCGAACTCGCCGTCAAAGTTCCTCATCCGGACGTCGAGGCCGACCCGGTGCTGTTCGATCGCTTTCAGCGCGAATCGGAGATCGGGCAGAGGTTGAATCATCCTGGCGTTATGCGCGTTTTCAATGACGAAAAGCGCTCTCGCGTTTACATGGTCATGGAGTGGTGCGAAGGCCGGTTGTTGCGCGACATTCTCCACGACGGCCGCATGCCGCAGGATCGCGCGCTGAGGATTGCTCTGGCGCTGCTGGACGCGCTCCTGTACATCCACGAAAACCATATCGTGCACCGCGATCTGAAACCAGAGAACATCTTTGTTCACGGCGACAGTTCGGTAAAGCTCATCGACTTCGGCATCGCGTCGGATGCTTCCGCCCGCAGGCTATCCTTCAGCGGCCTGACGCCGGCGCTCGGCACCCCGGATTACATTTCGCCGGAAAGGGCGAAAAACAAGCGCGGCGACGAACGCAGCGACCTCTATTCGCTGGGCGTGATCCTGTACGAAATGCTTACGAGCTCGGTCCCTTTCCGCGGAAAGAATCGCGTCGAAATCATTCACGATCGTCTGCTCAATCATCCGGTGCCGCCCAGCGTAGCGGAGCCATCGGTTTCGCCGCAGTTGCAGGAGATCCTTTACCGGGCGCTCGAACGCGATCCGAACAAGCGCTACGCCAGTGCGGGCGACTTTGCGCGGGATCTTCAGCATCCGGAAGCTGTGGCTGTGAAAAACCGGCCCGAATTGGAGCTGTGGAAAAATCGCCGGTCTTATTGGCGCAGGAAGATTGCATACTATTCGGGATTGGCGCTGATTCCCGTTGTCATTCTGCTCTTCATGATCCTTCTCGCTCATCGTTCACCCCATAGGGCGCCGCGAAATCTTCACGCGATCCTTATGCCGGCCCTCGTACACTTTCAGTAATAACCGTCTTTCCTTCAAAGGAGATACATGTCGACAGAACTACGCAACTTTCTGGCCCTCTCGTATGAGGAATTGGAAGAGAAGAACCTGCTGGTCAAAGCCGACCGCATGAACCGCGTTCCGATTGACAAGGTCCGCGAAGAGCGCCTGAAGTACCTTACTGACGAGAAGCGGATCAAGGCCGTCACCGTACTGTTCTCGGATCTTGAGGGGCGGCTGCATCTGCTGGATTACGACAAGAAGTTTCTCCTGGGTTCCTACGAGAACTTGACGTTCGACGGTTCCTCGATCCGCGGATTCACTGCACAGAAGGAAAGCGATCTCCGTCTCGGCATCGACTGGAGTGCCTTCTACTGGGTTCCTGCCGACGTGTTCGGGAACGGCAAGGTGCTGGTGTTCGGCCATGTCATCGACAAGGACGGCACGCCTTACGCCGGAGACATGCGCGGCGTGCTCAAGGCCTACGCCGACAAGCTTCACAAAGAGAAGAAGTGGACCCTCAATGCGGCCAACGAGATCGAGGGCTTCCTCTTCGCTGGAACCAATGCCGAGCGCAGATTTCACGAGACAAGCAAGTTCGATTTCATCAACACCGGCGGCTATTATCACGTACTTCCGCTCGATCCGCTGCGCCAGTTCATCGACACGGCCGCGGAAGTGCAGCGCGCTATGGGGTTCCAGAACGAGAAGGACCACCCGGAAGTGGCGCCGAGCCAGTTCGAGATCAACTACGGCTACGGCGAGGTTGTGGCCGCCGCCGACCAGATCCAGCTTTACAAGCTGCTGTGCCGGCAGATCGCCAACAACATGGGCTACACCGCCAGCTTCATGCCCAAGCCGGTGGTGGGCGTGAACGGAAGCGGCATGCACACCAACGTCTCCATCTCCGAGGGTAAGACCAATTTGTTCTGGGATCCCAAAGGCCAGGAGATGCTTTCGAAGTTCGGCTGGGAGTTCGTGGATCGCATCCTCACCCACGCCCTCGACATCTGCCTCATTCTCAATTCCAGCGTGAACTCCTATCGCCGTCT
>Ga0307372_10005820_pt1 | contig 18299 bp, 17 predicted proteins | sample OX1MG_FD_202533 | JGI IMG/M metagenome (GOLD analysis project Ga0307372, IMG submission 202533) | Soil microbial communities from Risofladan, Vaasa, Finland - OX-1 | ecosystem: Environmental > Terrestrial > Soil > Coastal area > Acid sulfate soil | place: Finland: Risofladan, Vaasa | collected...
CACACAGCGCGTTGGGAAAGCCTTCAAAATCGGAGGAGAGCACGAAAAGATCCGATTCTCGAAGGGCCGCCGGCACATTTAAGATCCGGCCGGGCAGCGCCACGCGATCCTTGAGGCCCAGTTCGTCTCGCAGCGCCTCCAGTTCCGAGCGAAGGCTGCCCTCGCCAAGAATGTCGAGCCGCCATTCCGAATGGCGGTCTTTAACAACAGCAAACGCTCGCATGAGGAGATCGAAGCGCTTCTGTCTCTCCAAACGACCCACACCGACAACCCGCGGTCGTACTGAGCCAGGATGATCCCTCATGTCCTGCGATACTGAGCCAGGATGATCCCTGATGTCCGGCGATTCTGAGCCGAGATGCTCTCTCATGTCTTGCGATTCAGGCGAGTCATAAGCCGGCTCTGTAACGGGGTTGGGAATCACAACCGTTCTTGCGCCGAGTTCGTTGAGCAGAGCAATCTTAGCCCGCTCGGTCTGAACGATCACGCGGTAAGCCAGGGGATAACTCCACCTCCTGAGAATACTCCAGGGCTGTTCCGGAGGCAATCTCGCGGCGTCGCACCGTTCAGCCACCAGAACAGGGATCGAAAAGCCGCGACAGGCGATCAAAGCCAGAATATTAGGCGTCTCGAGAAAGCTGAGCACAACATCCGGCTTCGATGCCCGTATCGCCTTGCGGAGGCGGAAGATGCGGTATAGATTGCTAACGATCGCGCGCACGGGATTCGAAGATTCGCCAATAAGATTCAGCGCCACGCGTGCAATCCCCGGATCTATCTTCCAGAAATCCGTCGACTCAGCGGCCAGTGTAATGAGCGTCACCTTCTTTCCGTGGGTCGCCCAATAGCCTGCCAGGGTGGACATCATACGCTCCGCCCCACCCATAGAGAGGCTGCTGATGACAAGCGTGATGTTCCGCGGGCCTCTCGCTTCGCTCGAATCAACCAGAGCGCCAGGATCTGCGGCGCCGCGTTGAATCGCTGCCATACTCAGAGCCCGGCCTCGGAGACCGCAAAGGCGGGAACAGCGTCTGGAACATTGGGGGCTGGATTTTCCCGACTTTTTAGGATTCGCATCAGAATGAGGAAGACTCCGCTCGACGATATCACGTATACACCGCTGGTGGATAGCGCAATTCCGGGGACGCCGAACCATCTCAAGAAGAGTATGTCCAGTATCGTGTTGACGGACAAGTTCAAAATACAAACCCAGAGTAACACATGGTTGGCGTTGAGCGCGGTGATTGCGCGCACCAGAAGAATGCCCAGGATATAAAACGGGATCTGGAGCAGGTACATTCTCTGGATTGCCGCCACCAGATGTGTATCTTGAACAGTGAAAGCGCCGCGCTGGAAGAGTAGTCGCACGATCGGTTCGGAGAACGCGCAGAAGACGAGCATGACTGGAACCGAGATCATTAGAAGAAGCCGCCCGTAAACCCAGAGTACGCGCCGTATACCGGCCCAATCATCTCTCGCCACGAGGCGCGAGAGGTGCGGCAGTACCGCAAGGCCGACAGCATTGGCGCCGATGCTCGTCAGCGCCGCGGCCACCTTGGCCGCATAGTTCAGCGCTGCAACGCTGCCCGGCGCCGCTCGGGAAGCGATAGCCTGATCCACCAGGACGGATCCACTAAAAATCAACGCCCCGGCTGTCAGCGGAGCGCACTGGCGAAATACTTCACGGGTGGCGGGATCCAGCTTCGGCCATCTCGGAACGATTGAGATTCCGTTTCGTGAGAGGCCCCAGGCGAGCAAACCGAGCTCTACCATCGAACCCGCCAGCAAACCTATGGCGAGAGTATAAATGCCACAATTTCGGCTCAATCCCAGCACCGACGCAAAAATGAGCAGTGGCGTCACGGCGGGGACAGCGGCTGCCAGGGCGAACCGGTCGCCAGCCATAAGCGCCCCGGAGCAGAGCGCCCCCAGTCCGGTCGTCAGCAGTGTGGGGAGTAAGAGAAGCATCAATCGGTGCGTTAGAGCCAGCTTCTGCGGTCCAAACTTAGCCCCGATCAGCGGGAGCGCCACTGGCGCGATTAAGGCCAACAAGACAGCCACTATCCCGAGCAATATTGCTGAGAGAGTAACCACTCCCGAGAAGAGCTGGTTCGCCGCTGCCAGACCCTTTCGCTCACGCACCCCGACAAAGGTCGGGATCAGCGCCATGTTCAATGAGCCGGCAATGATCGAAATCGCGGCGCTGGGGAGAATGTAAGCAATCCCGAAGGCGTCCATTGCGTCGCTCACGCCAAACTGGCGTGCGACGGTCGCGTCCTTGAGTGTGGAGACCAGCTTCACCAAAATGGTGAAACCTCCAACCGTGAGCATCGCCCCAAAAATCCGACGAACGACGGAGGCGCCAGCCGCGGGCTGCAGCAGCGCGCGTGGAGCGGCAATCAGGCGTGAGCCAATCCTCGTCATGCGCTCTATCATAGCGTGGCGCCGATAATCTTCATGGTATAGTCTGCCTGTGCGCTGCAGTCGGCGTTACATTCGTCAAACAGGTCTCTTTGCGAATACGAACTGATTGCAGCCGAGCCTACGGGTTGTAATAAGCCGCTGCAGAACGTAGCTTCGGGCCTTAAAGAATTCGATAATCTTATCCGGGCGGGCCACTTCAAAAGGATAGCCCCCCACCCAGTCTACAACGTCGGACCAGGGTGACATGCCCCGGATCGACCCATAATTCTTCCACGTGCGGAACAGCTTCCCCTGCATCAGATCGCGAACGGTCTTTGGGCCCCAGAGAGGCACGAAACAGATAATAAGCAGCAGCGGCTTGAGGCGGCGGGGGAGGTGATTATAGAGTCGCTTGATCGCTCTCCAGACGATGCTCACCCACCCCTGATCATTGTAGATCGCAATGAAAAGGCGGCCATTCTCGCGCACCAGCGGATCGACATTCGCAAGCGCTTGCCACATTGCCCCGGTATGGTGCAGCACGCCCCAGGAATAGACGATATCAAACTCTCCGAGCCGGCTTAAGTACGCCGTGTCGAGCACTGAGCCGGTTTCGATGCGCCAGTCGGCATCATCGGGAAAGTAGCGCCGCCTCAGCTCGCACGCGCAGGCCACCGAATCGGGATCGTAATCAAAGGAATGAACCCTGGCGCCAAGCCGTCGTGCGGCAAGGCTGAAGAGACCGCTTCCACATCCAACGTCCAGGAACGACATTCCATGAAGATCTTCGGTCTCCAGCATCTCGCGGAGCGAACGCTCCGCTTCAACAATCCTGACTTCGTCTAAACTTCCGAGAAAACGCTGCCAGTTCTTGCCAAATTCAAAACGCGCTCCCGCCTTGACCTCGGAAGTGAATTGTGCCGATCCATCGTCCATTCCCTGTCCGTCCGTCATCCGCCGGACCCCGGCGCCTTCGCTGGAGGCGTCCCTGGCGCCGGGCCGGGCGCGTTCGTGTCATCGGGCTTCTTCGGATTATCCTTGGAAGCGGGATCATCTTTCTTAGACGCGCCTGCGTCCGGAACGGCTTTCACCACGACGCTGGCGGGGTTTTCGCTAACAGGCGCAGCCGTAGCTGTCGCAGGAATCGCTGGGGCAGCCGTTTTGGGCTGACCATCAGCCGGAGACCCGGCGAGCGGTGCTCCGACCCCGCTGAGTGGGGCGCGCTTATCGCCCCGTTCGTGATCCTTCACGAATGGCCTGCTCAACGACGGCCGGTCTGATCCCTTAGCTCTCTCGATCCGGCCGGCGGGGCTCCTATCGCTCGACTGTTTCTCCGCGGTCAGGCTGATTGCGTTTGTATCCATCGGCGCCGCGGTCCGGACTATCGCGCTGTCATCCGCTGCCAGGGAAGCGGTCTGCGCGGCCTCGGCCAATTGCTGGGACCGTTGGGCAGCGATCTCCAGGAGCGTCAGGCAGTTATCCGGGTCGACTACTGGAGACTGGGATTGGGCGGCGAAGCGGAAACAGAGCTGCGCCGCATCAGGCCGATTGAGCGCAAGATCCACCTTGCCCAGCAGCATGTCCACGTCCGGCCGGTAGAGCGTCCAGTGCGGCTCGAGATGAAGCGCCTTCGTGAGCGCCGCGCTGCTATCGGGAAGCTTACCGCTCTGCAGCAGCGCGGCGGATAACTTTAACCAGCCCTGTGGATTGGCCGGGGCCAGGCGGGTTGCCGCGCTGAACGCCGCTATGGCGTGCGGGAGGTCATTCTGCGCCATCAGCGCTGAGCCCAGGTGAATTCGAAGCTGCGCGTCGTGCGGATCGCCAGCCACCAGCAGCGCGAAATCGTGCGCGGCGAGGCCAAAGCGTCCATCTCGCTCGGCCAGCATCGCCTCTCCGTCGAGGGTCAGACGGCCGATGGAGGCGCCCATCCGGAACGCCGGAACACAGCTTCGCTGCTTGATGGCGGCGCTGAATGCCTCAAGTGAACTTGCGGCGTTCCCATTGTCCCTTCGGACGACGCCGAGCGCGTAATCGAGAGTGGCGCCGAGATCAGGTCCCGGCTGCGCCGCTTCGGCCTGCTGTAAGTACGTCTGCGCTCGATGCAGATCGGATTCTCTGTACGCGGCAAGGGCCAGCCCGAGCAGGGCCCGCGCCCGATCGTCGGGAGAAGCAATCCCCAGATCCAGCGCCTGCTGAAGATGCGTCTCGGCGTCATGGGTATCGCTGTTCAAAAGGAGACAGCCGAGCCGAAGCTGCGCCGGCGCCAGCGCCGGATCCACGGACACCGCGTCCTGCAGTTGTTGCTCAGCACGGAGATCGCCGCGGCTTAGACAAACCTCCGCCAGCCGCAAATGAGCGTCACCGGTGTTCACTCCATCGTCAACGGCGATTTCCAATTCCCGCACCGCTGTCGCCTGATCGCCTCTGGCCCGGGCCAGATTGCTCAGGGCCAGATGCGCCATGCCATTACGCCGGTCGATCGCCACGGCTTCGTTGAGCTGCTGCTGCGCATTCTGAACCTGCCCCAGTTTGAGGAGACCCAGGGCTACATGGTAGCGTGTGCTGGAATCGCGGGGCGCCAGAGTGATCGCGCGCTGGAACGCCGAAATCGCCGCCGCAGGGTGTTTCTCTCCAATGTAGGCGGCGCCGAGCTTCTCTAATGTTCTCGGGGCCGGCCGGATCCGAATCGCCCTCCGGTAAGAACTGGCCGCCGCGACGTACTCTCCACGGCTCTGGAGAGTGTCGCCACGCCAGTTGTAATAGAACGCGATGAGATAGGGCGCTCCGAACATCAGCGCCGGAGCAATCACCAGTACAAGGAGCAGCCCGGTTATGCCGCGGCGCCACTTCGCGCCGGGGACCGCCGGCGCCGGCGATGCGCGCGTGGACGGGCGTTTTACACGCTTCATACAGGCGTCTTCCTCGTAGGTATTACGCAATCAGGACGGATCATTCCTCATCATCCGTATCGTTGCCCGGCGCCTGCGGCTGATCCTGCGGCGATGCCCCCGTCAACCGCATGAGTTCTGAAACGGTGACAAACTGGTAACCCTTCTGGGCCAGAGTGTCGATGATACGAGGAAGCGCGCTGACGCTATTTGGGTCTCCATTATGCATCAAGATAATATCTCCGTTCCGAACATGGTCCACGACGCGATGATAAACCCGATCGGGATCCATATCCCGCGCCAGATCAGCGGCATCGAGGGTCCAGAAGACCGTAGTATAGCCCAGACTATCCACCACTGTCTGGCTCCGCGGGTTCAGCCGACCGCCTGGGGGACGAAAGAGATAGGTTGTCTCCCCGGTGATCTGATGGATTAAGATCCGGTTGCGCTCCAACTCCTCGGCTACCCGTGAGACCGGAATGGTCGGAAGCCGGAAGTGATCGTAGGTATGGTTGCCGATTTCGTCGCCATCCAGGGCGATCCGTGCGACGAGCGATGGAAACCGTGCGCACTGTTTGCCGACCACGAAGAAGGTCGCGTGAGCATGGCGCTGCTCCAGCGCGCTCAGAATCAGGGGTGTCCCCCACGGCTTGGGGCCATCATCAAACGTGAGAGCGACATATTGTCCGGCGTCCGTTGCACGACAGACCCGGGGACGATGGTTCTGAAAGAGCGCGTGCGCCCAGCCATCCGCCAGGATTTGATCTAATGCGTGGGCGCCCGGCGCCGGCGTCGTGTCCGAAGATGGGACCGAAGTGTCTGTGGAAGAGGACGCGGCCGGATATGATGAAGCGCCCGTGTCAGGCGTACTACCCGGCGCCGCAGTCGCAGCCGTTATTGGAGACGGTTTTGTCGCGACTCCCGCAATGCTGCGCCCGATCCCAGTGAGCGCCACTAACCCGAAGACTCCGATGCCGGCCGCTATCAGATATTTCCGTTTCATCCACCCACAAGGCGCGAGGCGCGGGGTACAAGGCGCGACGTACGGGGCGCGGGCGCGGGGCGCTTTTGACTCATCCTTCATCCTTCATCCTTTTGACCTCCTCCGTCCGCGCGCTCTCAGCCGCAGGCGGCGAATCGCCTTCGGATCGGCCCCGGAACGAGAACCTCGATTCGGTCCCCTGACGCAGCCGCTCCCAATTGGATCGGTGCCGGACAGCTACGAAGGCGAGCACGAGCAGACCGAAATAAATATAGGGCGCCGGATCTTTGAGCAGCCAGAACCAGAACGGGACCGTCGCCGTACCGACCACGCTCGCGATTGACATGTAGCCCGGGTATATCAGCAGGGGAAACCCCACCAGGAGCGCAAGCGCCGCCACGCGCGGATCGAGCGCGATCAACACTCCCAGCGACGTCGCGACGCCTTTACCTCCGGCAAAATCGTAGAATACCGACCAGTTATGACCAATGATGGACAGCACCCCACCGAGCAGAATCAGCACGTGCTCGGTGTTGTCATGGCCTCCAAAGACCCTGCGGCAGAGCCAGACCGCCAGGACCCCTTTTCCGGTGTCTAACAGCAGCACGGCGATGGCAGGCTTCCAGCCAAGGGTCCGCTTCATGTTAGTGAAGCCAACGTTGCCGCTTCCGAATTTGCGGATGTCCATCCCGTACATGGATTCCGAGATGATCAGGCCAAAAAGGATTGAACCCAGCAGATAGCAGAAGATCAGGGTCAGTACACTCTGTACATTATGGCTCACGCGTCGCCTTCTCCTTCTGGCGGGTCAACAGCCGAAGCGGGGTGCCCTCAAAGCCAAACGCTTCCCGCAGGCGGTTTTCCAGGTAGCGGCCATACGAGAAGTGGAGCAGGTCCGGGTTGTTCACAAAGAGAACAATCGTTGGCGGGTTGGTTTTTGCCATGGTCGCATAGTAGATCTTGAGCTCGCGCCCCTTCTGTGAGGGCGGGCGCGCGGCCAGAGCGTCCCGGATAACCCGATTCAATTCTCCGGTGGAAACGCGCACCGAGTGCTGCTCGGCCACCTGGACCGCAGTCTCTATCAGAGCGTCGATTCCCGTGTTGCAGTAGGCGGAAACAAATGCGATGGGAGCGTAGGCGAGAAAGGCCAGCTCATCCCGCGCCATATCTGTGAATTCGCGAATTCCGGGCGGATCTTCAGGCGCTTTCTCGATGCCGGGCCGGTCGGGCTCCGGTCGTCCGTGGCGCGTTTGCATGAGGTCCCACTTGTTCGCGACGAGCACGACCCCGCGGCCGCCCTGGTGGGCGTAGCCACCGATCCTGCGATCGCCATCCCGCACCCCATCCACAGCGTCGAGGACCACAAAGCAGACGTCAGCCCGCTCAATCGCCTTGAGGGCGCGGAGAACAGTGTAGTACTCAACCGATCCCTGCACCTTGCCGGGCCGCCGAATCCCCGCGGTGTCGATCACCACGAATTTGTGCCCGTCCTGCTCGAAGTAGGTGTCCACAGCATCGCGGGTGGTGCCGGGAATGCTGCTGACGATGGCGCGCTCCTTGCCCAAAATGGCGTTCAGCAGCGACGATTTTCCAACGTTTGGTCGGCCTATAATCGCTATCCGAATTGCGTCTTCGGGATATTCGTCGGGAGTGGTTTCAGGAAGCCGGGCCAGGACTTCATCCAGCAGATCGCCAACGCCGCGCCCATGAATGGCCGAGACAGGATGGAGAGCGCCCAATCCGAGGGCATAAAACTCGCTGGCGTCCTGTTCAAGCCGGCGGTTATCAGCTTTGTTGGCAACCAGCAGCACCGGCTTGGAGCTGCGGCGAAGCGCCTCGGCCAGTTCTTCATCAGCCGGAGTGATCCCGGTATCCGCGTCCACCACTGCCAGGATCACGTCCGCTTCGTCGATGGCGAGTTGGGCCTGTGCGCGAACCTGCTCATCCAGCGGTCCAAGATCTCCAAATCTTATGCCGCCCGTATCAATCAGGGTAAAGGCGCGGCCGCTCCATTCCGCTTCGGCGTAAATCCGATCCCGTGTGATCCCTGGTTCATCTTCAACGATCGAAATGCGCTCACGGGCAATCCGGTTGAACAGCGCCGATTTTCCCACATTAGGACGGCCCACGATGGCCACCACTGGATTGGGCATGATTCTTAACTCTCCTTAAACTCTCTGCCCGATCGCTGCGCAGCCAGTCAGACGCTCAAATCCTTTAATACCGCAATCTCGCCGCAGTCCGGAAATTTGGGGCACCGGATACACTCGCCCCAGACTTTGCGCGGCAGTGTCGACTTGGGAACCTGTCGGAACCCGAGCCGCTCGAAAAAAGTGGGTCGATACGTGAGGGCGAAAACGGTGGGCACTCCGAGCTGCATCGCTTCCTCAATACACTGCCGCACCAGGAGAGTGCCGATTCCTGATCCCTGACAGTTTTCGCTCACGGCAAGCGATTTTATCTCGGCCAGCGAGTCAAGATTGATCTGGAGGCCGCAGCACGCCACGACCTGACCGTCCTGCTCAGCCACCAGGTAATCGCGGATGTTCTCGCAGATTTCGGGAATTGAGCGGTGAAGCATTTCTTCGCGGTCGGCGAAGTGATTCACCAGTTCATAGATGTGGCGAGCGTCCGCCAGCCGCGCTTTACGGCTATTTATAGCGACAGCCAGGGTCATGATCGAGGTTACAACTCCTTCCAGTCAGCGAATTTATTATAGAGGCGTGCAGAGGCGCTGTCAACGCGAGAAGGAATCTCGAGGGCCGCCGGGGAATGGAATGATAGGAGGTACGCGCTCCCACGGCTTCGTACCAAACGCCATTTAACTGTAGTTCATCGTTTTACAGGCGTATTCTCTAAGGAGGACCTTAATGAAGTATCTTCGTATCCCGCTGGCTCTCGCGCTCCTGGCTGGCGCCGCGCTGGTTCCAGGCCTGAACATGGCGGCCCGCGCCGACACGGGCGCCATGGTCGAATGCCCGATTACGCATGAAATGTTCAAGGACTCGGCAGCCCATAAGGGCTATGTTGTGGATGGCAAGCGGGTCGCCTTCTGCTGCTCCAAGTGCCCGGCGGTCTTCGCTGCGAACCCCGAGCAGCACATAACGGCGGCGATGCTCGGCAAGTGCCCCGTCATGGGGGGCCCGGACCACACGAGCGCCACCGACCGTGTGGTGATCAACAATCAACTTCAGTACTTTTGCTGCGCCGGCTGCGACACGCAGTTCAAAGCGGATCCCGCCAAATACGTTACCACACTGACCGACGTGGTTTCAAACAAGCCGTTCAAGGTTGCGGAGGCCTCACCGCGGTCCGAATACAAGGGCCAGGTTTATCTTTTCTCCGATGCGGCGAACAAGAGCGCCTTCGACAAGACTCCCGAGAAGTATGCGGTTGTCTTCGGCCCAACGAAGGATGCGCCGGCGGCGAAGTGACTCTCACCCACCCAGGTCCGCGAAGATCACCGGCTTCTGTACTGGCTCAAGCGTGAAATCCGCTTGAGTCAGATGGGCGCCGGGATCGACGCGGAGCGTCCACTTTGTGGGACCAACGGGCACATAACCACCAGGGATGGCGGCGGCCGCGAGACTCACCTGGTAATCGCCGGGTGGTAAGTTCTCGAAGCGATAGCCGCCATCCCTGTCGGTGACGGTAGAACGCCCGTTGGAAAGTGTTATCACGACGTCACTAAAGGGATGCGAAGCGCTGACGGCCGCCGGAAGTGGCGCGAGACAGCGCACCGATCCTGAGATTTCTCCCAGAAGTTGGACGGCAAGCGAGACCTCGCTCTTGTTGTGCGCCCGGACCATGACCTGCGTCTCCGATCCGGCTGCTCCCCAGGCCGCCGGCGCGTGGGTGAGGTCCAGCGCCACCCGGTGGGGTCCGGCTGCAATCCGGCGCACGACGAACCGCCCGTCCGGCGCCACTTTGATCCCTTTGCGCCCATCGATTTCGACCGCGACACCGGATGGCAGTGGACCGCCAATGGAATCCACGTGTCCCACGAGCGATCCGTTACTCGCCGCTTCAAAGTGGAACTCACGCGTGAAGTCTACTCCCCAGCCGGTGCGCCCTTCGGACCGCCGTGATATTCCCGGTCCGTAGCTCAAGCCTATGAGATCGTTTGACCGGATTCGAAGGCCAACCCGAGCGCGCTGAATCCCGATGCCCTGGCCCGGTCGCTTGCCGACCTGAAGCTCGATTTGGCCGCGTGTTAATACGGGCGCCGAAACGCCCCCCTGCCAGCCCAGAGCGCCTCCGCCAAACCGATCGGCCTGCATCCACGTTGCAAATCCACTTCGGTAGGTTCGCCAGATCCCCGCTGAGAAATCGGTGTCTCTCAGCGTCAATTGTCCCAGTGCGGCGCTCGCTACCGATTGATAACGAAGGATCAGCAGATCGCGCCCGTGCGGCAATAGCGCCGTTATCGATTGCTCGGCCGCGCGGCTCAAAACGTCGCTGCTGTTCCAGAGACTCAAGTTGAACAGAGCGGGTCCTCTCCGCATCTCCATAGAAGTCTCGTTACCGGAAAAGGCGTTCCTTCCACCACGGCCCGTGACTTGCTCAGCGAAGCTCACACCCTGCAGCAGCCGGAAGTTGAAGCCGGCGCCATAATCCACGCCTCCTGTTCGAGAAAGTGATCCAAGGCTCGAAAAGAGGGAGAGCCGCGAATGCTCCTCCTTCGCTGAGAGCCGCCACGATCCGTCCGCGGCGCCCAGCAGACCCAACGAACCGGCTGATCCCAGGGCAAGCTGCGCGTTCAAAGCTGGCGCGAGCCGGGAATCCAGGCCGCTCGTCAGGGAGTAAATACCGGCGCCATAACTCAGTCCGTGTTTTCGCTTGACGGTATAACCCAGGCCGGTAGAGGCGCCAAAGAGGTCGTTGGAACCTTGACCCACGCGAATAGCCGCGTCCTGCTGCTGGAGGGAAACGTATCCGGCGTTGATAATGGGGATACCGGTGCGGGGATCCACCTCCAGAAACGATTCGAGCTCCCGGCCACTAAACTGGCCGGTCAGCCCGAAAAAGAGCGTTCGATCCCACGGAGTGAGACTAATTGTTGAACTGAGGGTAAGCCCTCTTTGACCGCCAGGTGGGGGACCGAGGGGAATCGCCACATTGTTCGGATTCGTTTCGCGCCGGGGCCGAGGCGCAGCGGCGCGAGAAATCGATCCTTGCGGCCGCGGCACAGAAAATGTCTCGAATCCTGAAGAGGCGGGCGTCTCCTGCCGCGCTGGGGGAGCGGCGCCCGCTAAAGATGTGGTGGGAGTCGCGGCGGCCGTCGAAGATTCGATACGGTCGGCTGTTCGACCTACTTGCGCGAGGCGTTCGGTCGCGCCCGCAAAAGTCGATTTTCCCTCTTGCCCCGGCTGTTCGACAACTTCGGGCGTCTCGCGGTCAGCGGGAATCCAGGATGTCCAGTTAGCAGTGAGATCAAACGTCAGGGCTTCCGGAGACTGGAGGGCTGAAGCCGATTCAAGCGCCGGCCAATTCAGGCGCTTAGCCGGAACGGGAGGGCCCATGATACGCCCTCCCGTAAAGGGGTTCTCGCCGTGCCGGCGCCCGCCTGTCAGAAGGACGCGGGCCATGGCGCCACTGGAACCGTCATCGGTATGCAGCCACAAGCCCCATAGCTCGACCGGGCGAAACATCGGGCCAGCCGTCGGAGGCGCAGGCAAAGCCCACGCGCTCGGGCAAGCGAACGCCACTACTATCAAAAGCGGAAGCAGGGTACTCCATTTATGGGGATTGGGGAGCGCCATGGGAACTCGTCGGTTGCAATGATAAGCGCTGCCCGGGCGGCGCCAGAATCTCTGGCGCCGGCGTATTCTGGCGTGGAGGCGCCGCTGGAATTTCAAGATGGGTGCGTGCGCCGATCAACGCGTCGCCGCGGTAATCCAGAAGCGCCGTGAGCTGGTACTGGCCCGGCGGCAGCTTCAGGTCCGGGGGAAAGGTGAGGTTGATCTCACGCTCCCGATTCTCGCCGGGCAGCGCCACGGCGCCAGTGAGATCCAGCTCTCGAACCAGCTTTCCGGAGGAATTAACGATATCCAGGTTTCCGGTAATCCGGAGAGGGTCCGAGCCCTCATTTACAAGTGTCAGGCGAGTTCCGGAGGTGTCTGCGGAGAAGCCTGTAATCCGACCCTTTCGATCGTGCGGGCCAACGGTGAGATAAAGGATCGTCGCAACCGCTGAGGAAATCATCAATCCTTTCTCGCCGGGCGCCGGAATGGCCATGGTCCGGCTTAGAATCGCTGTCCAGTAGGTTCCATTCGGAAGATTCGGCGGAAGATGCACGGTGTAGCGAACTTCCACACTCTGACCCGGATTTAGATCGAATTCGGCGGGATTGACCTCAACCCAGGATGTACAGCAGTGGGGAAATGTGCCCGGCGGCGCAAATTGGAGCGCCCCATCCGGCTTCATGTCCCAATCGGCCGGGCGAATCAGAATATGTTCCGGTAGCGCGTTCTTAGTTCCCGGGTCGGTGGTCAACTGAACGTTAATGACACCCACAAAATCCTCGCCGGCGCGTGCGTCTGCCTCTACCGTGAGCGGATCAACACCAAGGCTGGTCGCCGCATCGGCAGGCCGGTTGCCGCCAAGCGGCGTAAGAATCGAACTCATCAACAGGATCAGAGCCAGGCCGCTCGAGCCCGCTCGAGCCATTGCTCCCGAGTATCGTTCACGTTGTATCACGAAATGCTCCCCCGGAGGATTGAGGTGGACGCAGATGGTATTCGGACGCCGATCAGGGCGCGACGAGCGTATAAGTGATGGTTGTCGTATAGATGCCAGGGTCGTAAAACCAGGAGTTGGCAAGCTGAAAAGAGAGAACGCCCGTGAAGTTTCCTTTGGGACCCGCTCCGACCGCCTGCATGGAAGATTTGCTCAAGTCGCCGGATTGAAAATAGGCTCCGTTCGCCGTCCAGCTTATCGCGTCAATTGGGATCGTGTCCGCCCCTGATCGAAGGTCATCCGTTGCGATAACTTCTAATATCCAGCTCGTTGTCGTCCCTTCTGCGCGTACGGTTACGGTAACCGGGTTTTGCGCTGCAGGAATAATCGGAACCTGGTCCGGATTGGAGTCGGGAAAGGTGATAGTGGTAGTGCTCAACTGAAGCGATACGGGATTGGCTGGCGCTTTCGTAACTGCCGCCAACGAGAACGCCAACAATGAAACTATGTAGATAACAAAGGTGGAGCGTTTCATTGCAGGCGTCCCGATGACAAGCCGTCCTAACCGTACGTGTCGCCTCACTTGAGGTCTTAAGGTGTGCTGAGAGTGTAGTTGATGGTGGTGCTGTAGCTGCCCACGTTGTCGGTCCACTGCGGCGTAAAGATCCAGTTGAGGGAACCATTCTGGACACCCGAATTGCCCCACTGACCCATGGTGACGGCTGAGTTGCTCAGCGTCCCTGCCTGGTAACCGGCGCTGCTGGTGGTCCAGCTAAATCGGCTCGCCGTGATGGAATCGCCCGCGCCGCCGTCGCTGAGATCAGCCGCGCTCACAGTGAGAGTCGCGGTGCCGCCCTTCGCGATTCGAGCTTTCGCGACGATAGACACCGGCACGGTCTGGGCGCCGGCGGTCGGGCTGGCGTCAGGAAAATCGATGCTCGCCGGCACGACCAGCTCTCCGCGAGCAAGTACGCTCACTGTCAGGGAGGATGATTGCGTGTCGAGCGAGGATGCAACAGCGGGAGCTGCGCTCCAGAACGCGGCGAATAGCGAAGGAACAATCAAATGTCGAGCGGTCAGACGGTAATTCACGTTCAAGCCCTTCTTTCTGTCAAAATCGGGCGTCCTCAACGACGCCCCACGAGCCTGCTTGAGATATTGCCCCAACGGTAATCATCTTCGGGCCGTAGGAATCGCGCTGTAGCGGTCTTTTGATGGATACCCCATCGGTCTTCCGATGGATGGAATCGCTCCTGCAGGCCTCAAACTCGTCCGTTCGGCGTAGGAATCCTGCGTCAACTGGTGGACGACCGCGAAAGTGGCTGTTTGCCCACCTGCCGCTAAATCCTCGCGATCACAGCCGTTTCTGTCAATGAAACGCCGGCGATTCGCTGCTCAGTCGTCGAATCGCGGCGACTCGCTGTCGGTTTCGCTTCGGTGCGGGGCCAGTGTTCCGCGACTCAGTGATTGAGTTAATCTTCGGCGAGTCGCGAGGGTAACTGGATAAACGGTCTGTGATTACGCCGCATGGAGCGATGGAGTGGTCCTAAAGATGGATGAAGACGAAACTGAGCCGCGGGTCTCGTGCAGCCGAGAATCAGATTACCCGTTTGTAATGTGGGCAACCTGGAGGGATTTAGATGGCGATCGTTCGTAAGCGGCGAAAGGGATTCACCTTAATCGAGCTGCTGATCGTGATTGCTGTAATCGGAATACTCGCTGCGATTGCAATCCCGAACCTGCTCTCGAGTCGCAAAAATGCGAATGAGGGGGCGACGATTGGCGCGGTCCGGACACTCGATTCGGCAGAAGAGCTGTACCGGGTGAAAAATCCGACGTATGGCACAGTGGCGCAGCTCGGGGCCGGTCACTTTATCGATCCCGACCTCGGAAGCGGGACGAAGGAGAGCTACAATTTTGCGGCTACGCCAGTGCCAGGCGCTGAGGACGCAGCGTTCTACGTAACAGCTACTCCGGCGAATTCAGGCGCTGGAACTCGCTCGTACTATTCCGATGAGACCGGTGTCCTCTGGATGAACGATATTGGTGGAACGGCGACCGCGGATACCAATGGCGCCGCTCCCACCACCGGCGGCGGAAACTGGATGCAGGTTGGGAACTAAGAGCGCCTAACACAACGGCGACGGGTGGAAGGTGTCCCACAAATCGTGTAGGGGTGACGCATGCGTCGTCCCTACCGTGATGCCGCGGCGCTTGTAGGAGCCGAATCCCCTCGGAGATTATGGCCCCCCGGCCCCCGATAACGGGGGAGAACCGGCCCACCGGATGAAGGAGCCGAATCCCTTCGGCGATTTACGCGGCGGTGTTAACCGGGCCGGCGGTAACCTCGGCCTGAAATGGAGCGCAGGGAGGGGCGTTTTGTTGCGGGCAGGGAACATCATCATCCGGATGGAATGGTCAAAGTGGCCCTGGCGCCCATGAGAGCGGCGGCGCCATAATCCAGGATGGCCGTCACTCGATATTGACCGCCGGCAAGATGAAAACCTGGGGGAAAGGGGACTCGCAGATCCCTCAGCCGTCCGGCCCCCGGCAATACGACAGCCGCGGGCGCCGGGATTTCCAAAAGCTTCTTTCCGGCCGCGTCCTCCACGTCAAGCGTTCCCGTAATCCTCAGCAGGCCGTCGGCTTCGTTGCGAATGACGATATCGGCCCCGGTCGAGCTGGTGGTAAACCCCGAGATGCAGGCCCTCTTCAAGTGAGGGCCCACGGTGAGATAAAGAATGGCGCCCACCGCCGCGGAATCGCTTGAGTCGCCCCGCCCTCTCGCCATCTTTAGCGAAGTCTTGCAAAAGACCACCGCCCGGTAAACGCCGTCCGGCGTATCTCGTGGAATCCGGACATGGTAGGCAATGTCTGTGCTGCCGCCATCCGCGATATCGAGAGACTGAGCGCTCAGCGTTATCCAGGATGCGCACGACCCGGCCGTGGAACCGGGCGAAGAGTAGCTCATCGTTCCATCGGCGGCCATGTCCCAATCGCGGATCAGCATTTGCAGATGCGCTCGCCGAACGCTGACGCCTCGAGATCCCTTTTCAGGATTCAGAGGATCGATGATGGACGCATGGATGACGCCGTCAAAGACGCCGCCGGCAATAGCGTCCGTTTCGACCTTCAGGGGGCTAATCACAAGGGATTCCGCGCTTCCCGGCGCCGCTGACACGACGATCATCGCGGTGGTGACGAGAAGCGCTCCCATTAGCGGATGATCCAGTCGCATCATGTTTCACCGATGGATAGAGTATTCCACGCCATAGAGCTCCGGGCGCGGCCGGCGCCTCATGGCGCCGTAAGAATATAGGTAACAGACCCCCGGGCGGCCGAGACGGGATACGCGGCCGAGACGGGATGCGCAGCTCCAATGAGGTCGCCGCCGGGAACGGCGTTGAGAGAAGCGGTATCCCCGGCGCCGGCTAGAATCTTGGCGGTTACCGCGAGATTCGAGCCGGTTGCCGTGCGAACCCGGAGGGCGCCATCCGCGGCCCCGCCATCCATTGCAAACCCATCCGTGAACCTGCCATCCCTGGACGCTTCTTCCGTGGTCAAAGCGTTCGTTGCGGCCCTGACTCGGCCATCCGTGCCGACACTTTGGACTATTGGCTCATTGATCGATAGGACAGCCGCCGATCGGATTGTGATCCCGAGAGTGGACCGGGCTGTCGTGACCGCGGCGTAACCCTGGCTGCTTAGACTGCTGGCGGCAACCACCGCCAATACAAGACCTGGCATTCCTATTCGCATAAGAGCTCCTGTCCTTATCCATACTCGCCCGGCTCCGCCATGGCCCTTCCAGAGCTTGCATCCCATCCATGTTCAAGAATCGGATGATAATGGGCTGCCGTTGATCCGTAGATATACGGATCTTAAGGGAGATATACGGATCTCGAAGGAGAGGATATGGGTCTTAGTAGGTAAGGGCGCGGCTCCCAACTGCCCGGCAGTGATATTTCGAAGTGAAAAACGTGTGCGCGAGGGACTGTGGCTCTTTCCGTCAACTAAGAATGAAAAGAAAGGGCAGTGGGATTGGTTAGCCGGACCCAACTTCTGATTCAAGCTGGAGGAGAATCTTTATGAGATCGCACGTTTCGATTGCAGCGTGGCTGCATATCATTATGGGAAGCCTGGTGTTCGCGGCCGGGTTTGCGCTCTTCGTGGCCGTTGTCGTTCTGGGGCTCTTCGCGCTTCCGTCGCTGCCCATCATCGGCGCCGCAGGGGTGCTGATATTCTCTGTGTTCGCGCTCTTCTCGGTCCCAAGCATTGCAGTGGGTGTCGGGATGCTGCATTACCGTCCGTGGGCGCGCATCGTAGGAATCGGCCTGGCCGCCGTGGGACTGGTTTTCCACCCGGCTGTCGGCGTAGGAACGATTATTGGAATCTACACGCTCTATGTTTTGCTTCATCCGGAGACGAAGGCGCTCTTCGACAGCCAGCAGTACAGTGATTCTCACATGGTCCGGACCTGATACGGTGCAGCGCCGCCGGACTGCGCGCCACTACTCCATCTCACATCGCCGGACCGCGCGCCGCTATTCCGGCGGTGTGCGGCCCTCACCCCGATCGAAGCGTACCACGCGGCCGATAAACGTCATCAGATTCTCGACCGCTTCCGCCTCGCTCATTCCATAGACGGCGCTCTCGCGATCAGCGCCGCCGAGTCGATATTGCCCCGTCGCAATGAAGGGAAACTTCGGGTCGCCGGACGGCGCCGCCGTGGCGTCCACCATCACTCCTTCAACCTCTCGCTGACTCATCTCAAACCCTCGCATAACTATCGTTATATACCCACCGACCGCCTCCGACTGATCATCATTGACCGTTGGGGCTGGATCAATCCGCCGGTTCGGACGCCTCCGTAGAACGGATTCCCATCAATGTCTATCACTTGCGAAATCAGGCGCCGCAAATAGGAAAACCCGGCCCCCCCATTACGGCGCCATCCGTCAGGTTCAAATAGTTTGTACACGGATGATTCGGCGATTGAGCGCGATTATAGCGGGTTCCATCGGGCATGTAGATCATCACGAAGGCGCGGCGCTGCCGATCGGTCACGTTCTGCGGAGTCATGTGATAATTCAGGCAGTGATGGAACATGCACTCTCCCGGTTCCAGCTCCACAGGCCGCGCCCGGTCAACGTCCCAGGTTCGCACCGGATCGTAGAGGCTGCCCGGTTCACCCGGTCCCTGGGCCTCTGGCGCCAGGAAGATATCCTCCGAAAGATCGCAGCCAACCGGCTGATATCGGGGGTCACGGTGGCTGCCGGGGATATTATGCATACAGCCATTGTCCACGGTCGCCCGGTCAAGGGCCAGCCAGCAGGTAATCATACGCG
>Ga0307372_10005821_pt1 | contig 18295 bp, 21 predicted proteins | sample OX1MG_FD_202533 | JGI IMG/M metagenome (GOLD analysis project Ga0307372, IMG submission 202533) | Soil microbial communities from Risofladan, Vaasa, Finland - OX-1 | ecosystem: Environmental > Terrestrial > Soil > Coastal area > Acid sulfate soil | place: Finland: Risofladan, Vaasa | collected...
TCCCGACGTCAACGCCACCTTCGGCGGCGACGCCATCCTCTTACACCGCGACATCAACGTCGGCATCTCGGTCGGCATGGAGGACGCCCTGGTGGTCCCCGTGATCAGGCGCGCCGACTCCCTCTCGCTGGCCGGCATCGCCCGGGCCATCAACGACCTCGCCAGCCGGGCGCGCGACGGCAAGCTGAAGGGCGATGACCTTGCCGGCGGCACCTTCACGGTCAACAACTCGGGCACCTTTGGAACCCTCTTCTCCTACTCGGTCATCGCGCCCGGCCAAGCAGGGATCCTGACCATGGAGGCGATCGTGGAGCGTCCCGTGGCGGTCGGCGGCATGATCGGGATCAAGCCGATGATGTACGCCTGCTTCAGCTTCGACCACCGGATCCTCGACGGACTCCAGGCTGCTAGATTCCTGGTCTCATGTCGGAAATGGCTGGAGTCGGTGAAGGCGGACACCCAGATCTACTAGCTGTCGTCGTCCGCGTTCGCGATGAGCCCGGATCGCTGTACCGCGTGTCGGAGGCGATCTACCGGCATGGCGGCAACGTCACCTACGTCTCAACGATCACCGGCAGCGAGATCCAGTTCGAGCTGGTCGGCGTCGACGACCGGGAGAAGCTGATCGCGGACCTCGCCGCCCTGAAGCCGGTGGTCGAGGCGGTCACCGAGGTGCCCTCCTTCCAGGAGATCTTCGGCAAGCGGGTGATCGTGATCGGAGGCGGCGCCCAGGTCGGCCAGGTGGCCCAGGGCGCGGTCGCCGAGGCCGACCGCCACAACATCCGCGGGGAGCGCATCTCGGTCGACACCATCGCCCTGGTCGGCGAGGACAAGCTGGCGGCGGCGGTGCGGGCGACGGCTCGCCTCCACCGGGCGAAGATCCTGGTCCTGGCCGGAGCGCTGATGGGCGGCGACATCACCACCGCGGTCCGCGAGGTGCGCGAGCAGGGCATCATCGTCATCTCGACCAACATGGCCGGCTCGGTCCCCGACGCGGTGGACCTCGTGGTCACCGACTCGCTGGAGGCGGGGATCATGGCGGTGATGCTGGTGGCCGACACGGCCAAGTTCTCGATCGACATGGTCAGGGGGCGCCGCTTCTGACCCAGGGACGCCGGAGCCGAACTATGATCGGAAGCCTTCCCTAGCCGTCCCCGCCACCAAGAGGAGGTCTGCCCCATGGCCGGACCAGTAGTCCACGAACCCGCCGGCGCGCTTCGCCGCACGCCCCAGTTCGGCAACGCGACCCGCGACGACGTCCCCGGCTTCCTCGGGATCATGCGCATCATCCACCAGGAGCCGAATTCGAGCGCCTTCGCCCGCCTCCTGACCGGCCAGCAGCGCGACGAGGACGAGATCCCGCTCGCCCACCTCTTCGAGGAGATCTCCACCCTGGCCCTGCACGGGCTGCTCGTGGAGGACCTGCTCTTCGACGCCTTCGCCTTCGACTTCTACTGGGAAGCGCTCAAGGGCAGCGTCCGCTCCGCCCGGGAGAGGACCGGCAACGGGAAGTTCTGCGAGAACTTCGAGCTGGCCGCCCAGCTCGCCGTCGCCTACCGCGAGGCCCGGCCGTCGAAGGTCGCGAAATGAAGTTCGTCGCACTCGTCAGCTGCACCAACGAGGCCTGGGCGACCATCATCGAGGAGGGCCTCGACCGCTAGAGCGGCGTCGCCAAGAGCCTGCAGAGCGTCGGCGGCACGCTCGAGTCCGCCTACTGTCCGCCTACTGGATGATGTCGCACTACGGTGGCCTGGTCATCTTCGACGTCGACAGCGAACTGACGTCGATGGCCTGCTCGGCGGCCATCGACGCCTCCGGCACCTTCAAGCAGGTCGAGAGCGCCCGACTCTTCGCCCCCAGCGAGCAAAAGGTGATCCTCGACCGCGCTCATGAGATGGACTTCCACCACCACAAGCACCCGTCCGCGCCCCGCCACTAGGGTCAGACACCGCCAGCCTACCAATCACCGGTTGGCGGCGAACTGAATTTCGGAGATTCCCTTTCAGCGCTCGGTGCTTCACCATAAGTACCGGCCCCGAGGGAAACGCACCGAGGGTCCGGTGAGAGCCGCAAGGCAGGAGCCGGGTCTGAGGAGACGGTCCGTCGGGGTCACTTCTTTTTGCCGCGGCCGGCCGCTGAAGGCGACTCGTGCCCAGACGGACTGGAAAAGGGCCGCGGGGGCTTCGCGATGGATAAACCTCCCCTCCCCCGTCGACGGCGTCGAGAAACTCCCGGTCGGTCATTCTGAAAGCGTTCCCTCGCGCCGCGCGCCGGAACGGAAATAGAAGTGACCCCGACCGATCGCCTCTCGGGTCGCGGTACCTCGGTCTTGCGACCTTGGTTCCGGACCTTTGCGCGTGTCGCTCGGGGCCGTCACCTATGCTGCGGCACCGGCGCCGAAAAGGGAACCTCCGAATATCAGTTCGCCGCCAGGCTACCCCGGGTAGGCGAGACGGCCTTAGGGCTAGGACCCTGTCAGGCGACCGCCAAGTGTCCGGTTGGCGACGGCGGCTCTAGTAGGCGATGCTCACCCCGCCGTCGACGACCAGGTGCTGGCCGGTCACGGCGTCGCTGGCGATAAAGCCCATCACGGCCTGGGAGACGTCCTCGGGCGTCACCACGCGGCGCAGCGGTGTGCGCTCGGCGGAGGCGGCATCCTGGGCGGCGGCCGCCTCCTCGCCGAAGGGCTGCCGGAACCAGCGGCTGGAGACCCGCCCCGGGTTGACGGCGTTGACCCGGACCTCGGGGGCCAGCGCCATCGCCAGCCAGCTGGTGAGGTGGGTGAGCGCGGCCTTGGAGACGCCGTACGGCAGGGACGAGCCGCTGGCGCGCAGGCCCGCGATGGAGGCGACGTTGACGATGCAGCCGTGCGCCGCCTTCAGGTGGGGCGCGGCGGCCCGTGCCGCGTACCAAGGGCCCAGCAGGTTGACGCCGAGGATCGCCTGCCAGACCTCGTCGGTCACCGCGTCGAGGTCGCCGATCGGTATGAAGCGGGTGGTGCCGGCGTTGTTGATCAGCACGTCGAGACGGCCGAAGCGCTCCATCCCCAGCGCGACCAGGTCTCTCACCTCCGCCTCGCGGGAGACGTCGGCTTTGACGGCCACCGCGGTGGCTCCCAGGGCGGCCAGCTCCGACACCGTGGACTCGGCCTCCGCGCCGGAGCGGGAGTAGTTGACGACGATCCCCTGGACGCCCGCCCGGGCGAGGTCGAGGCAGACGGCGCGGCCGATGCCGGTCCCTCCGCCGGTGACGATCGCCGTCGCGCCCTTGAGCTGCACTCCGCCGAGGATAGCGGCCGGCCTCAGCCGGCGAACTCCTCGAGCACCGTGTAGGCGGCGCCGCCCGGTGCCGGCCGGCTGCGGTAGAGCCCGAAGGCGCCCCCGATCCAGGGCTCGAGCTCGGGCGGCGGCGGCAGCTGCGGGAGGCGTGCGCCGCGCCTCTGGCGGGCCCGCGCCAGGGTCAGGTGAGGGTTGTAGGGACGCTCCTCGGACGGGAGGCCCGCCTCCTCGCAGCGCGCCTCGACCGCCGCCGCCAGGCGCGCCAGTTCGGTCCCGCCGGCGACCAGCCCGATCCAGACCACCCTCACCACGGCGGCCCGGCCGAAGGTGCCCAGCCCGCCGAGCCTCAACGCGAAGGGTTCGATCGTCAGCCGGCGCAAAGACGCCGCCAGGACCTCCAGCCGCGCCCCATCCACCGGTCCGAGGAAGCGGAGGGTCAGGTGCAGGTTGCCCGCCCTCACCCAGCGGAAGTCGGGCGCGGCCGCGCGGCAGGCCTCGAGGTATCCGCCCAGGCGCTCACGGTGGGTGCGGGGGAGGCCGATCCCTACGAAGGCTCGGATCGTCTCCGCTCGCCCGCCTACGGGGTCTTGCGCGGTCTCCAATGGGTCTGGGCCCAGGCCGACGGGCTGTAAGCCCGGAAGTTGAAATGCTGGAGGACTGCGTCGAGGCTCTTGGCGATGTTGTCCACGCCGATCGTGCGCAGCTCGTCCGGCGTGACGATCGGGTCCGACATCACGGCGCCGATGACCGCGGCGCCCGGCATCAAAAGGGGGATCGGGACCTTCACCCGCGCCTTGTTGATTCCCCTGGCAGCGGCGAAGAAGTTGAACAGCTGCTCGTAGGTGAGGATCTCGGGACCGCCCAGCTCAACTGTCTGCCCGTAGAGGTCAACCCTCGAGATGGCCTCCACGACGCAGCGGGCGGCATCCTCCCGAACGATCGGCTGCGAGTGCTGCTCGCCGCTGCCGGGGATCACGACCACCGGGCCGAAGTTGGCTGCCCGCTGGAAGTCGGCGGCGATGCCACCGTCCTCGCCCAGGATGAAGCTGAAGCGAAGGATGGTGCAGGAGATCCCGGTCCGCTGGAGCGCCTGCTCGCCCGCCCAGCGCGAGGCCAGGTACTTGAAGCGGGAGTCCGGCTGGGCTCCGATCGCGCTGACGAAGATGACCTTGGTGACCCCCGCCGCCTTGGCCGCCTCCCCGAGCAGCCGAGGACCCTCGATGTTGACCTCGAGGAACGTCTGGGGCCGGTTCCGGCGAACAGCGACCAGGTCGACGACGGCCGCGCAGTCCTGGCAGGCTGCCGCCAGCGCGTTGGGGTCCGTGGCGTCACCGATCATCACCTCGGCGCCCCTAACCCGCAGCGGACCGGCGGCGGCCTGGTTGCGGACCAGCACCCGGAGCTGATAGCCGGCGTCGAGCACGCCGTGCGAAACAGCGCGGCCGAAAAAGCCGGTCGAACCGAGGACCAGGACCCGATCAGCCAAGGCAGGGTTGATCCTAGCGGGTAGCCGGTTGCTCGATACTCTGGCTGGAAGTCGTGGACACCCGCATCCTGCTCGGCGTCCTCCTCGGGCTGGTCGCGATCGCCGTGGGGGTCTTCTCCCTGGTGACGGCGATCCTCACCCGCCGTCGCCGCTCGGAGATCGCCGAGACCTATGCCGTCACCGGCGGCATCGCCTACAGCGTGGTTCAGTTCGGGTGCGCGGGAATCATGATCCTGGCCGGCCTGGCGGTCGTCGTGGTCGTCCTGCTGGCCGGCCGCTAGGAGGCGCGCGCTTCTCATGCCGGTCGAGGCCCCGGTCCGACACGGCCCTCCGCCACCGTCCGCGACCGGAGGGGGCGGCGGCAAGCCACCGCCTCCTCCGAGGCGCCGCCGAGATTGGTGGCGCGAACTCCCGCCCCCCTTCAACCGGCCGCGGCCGATCAACCGTCGCAACGTCCTCCGCGGTGGTCTGGTCGCCGTTCCCTTCCTGGCCCTCGTCGACGGGTTCCTCGGGGCGATGGCCTGGTACGCGACCGGGAACCGGGTCATCGGAGTGGTCGTCTTCGGCGTCACCTTCCTCTTCACACTCGGCGAGGTGGCGCTGGTGGCATGGGCTGCCGGCCGCCGCCAGGAGGAGGAGCGCCGCCGCAGCGGCGAGCGCTAGATCACATTACGTTCGGTTGCCAGCCTCCCGGCCGCGAACCGTCCCGCGGCGAGCGGCGAGAGGTCGATCGCCGAGGAGCCGTCGACCAGCGTCTGCGCCAGGGCCTCCCCGACCGCCGGCGCCTGCATGAAGCCGTGGCCGCTGAAGCCGCAGGCGCACCAAAAGCCGGCCACCTCCGGGCTCTGGCCGAGGATCCCCTGGTGGTCGGGCGTCACCTCGTAGAGCCCGGCCCAGGCGGTCCGGATCCCCGCCCGCTCGAGCGCGGGCAGGCGGTGCAGGCCGACCTCGATGACCCGCTCCAAGAACCCCTCGTTGATCTGCGTCGAGAAGGTCGCCTCCTCGTCGCGGTCGCTCATCCCGAAGAGGACGCCGTCTCCCTCGGGGTGGAAGTAGAAGCTGGTCGTGAAGTCAACCGTCATCGGGGTCTGGCGGCCGACCTCGGGCAGGTGGTCGGTGACCCAGATGTGCCGGCGGTAGGGATCGACCGGGACCTCGACGCCGGCCATTTCCCCGACCGCGCGCGACCAGGGGCCGCCGCAGTCGAAGACGACCCGCGTCGAGATTTCGCCGGCGGCCGTGCGCACCGAGTTGACGCGGCCGCCGCTGACGCCGATGGCGGTGACGGCCGCATCCTCCCGCAGCCGAGCGCCCAGGCGCCTCGCCGCGGCCGCGTATCCCATCGTCACCGCGTCGGGGCTGGCGATGCCGTCGGTCGGGCAGAAGGTGGCGCCGAGGACGTCCTCACAGTTGAGCGCCGGCACCAGTTCGCCTATCCCCTCCGGACCGACCCAGCGCGCCTCGGCGAGTCCCAGGCGATGCCAGTTCTCCATCAGGGCCCCGAACTCCTCCACCTCGGACGGCCGCGTCAACAGCATCAGGTAGCCCACCTGCCGGAAGTCGGCCGGCACGCCGACCTCGTCCTCGAAGCGGTTGAGCATGGCGACGCTGCGCATCCCGATCCTGACGTTCACCTCGCTCGAGAACTGCTGACGGACTCCGCCAGCGTTGCGCGCCGTGGACCCCGAGCCGAGCCGGTCCCGCTCCAGCAGCACCACGTCGACCTTCCGCGCCGCCAGGTGATAGGCGAGCGAGCAGCCCATCACGCCGCCGCCGACGATGACTACATCCGCGGCTTCCATGCCAGTCCCCAGAACTCGAAGATCAGCTTCAGCGCGGCCAGGCTCGTGATGTCGTTGCTGTCAACCGGCGGCGAGACCTCCGCGACGTCGAGTCCGACCAGGTTGGCGCCGCCGGCCAGCGCGGCCAGGAAGTCGAGTGCCTGGCGGGTGGTCACCCCGCCCGGCGAAGGGATCTCGGTCCCCGGCGCCGCCGAGGGGTCGAGGACGTCGATGTCGAAGGAGACGTGGAGCGGGGCGCCGCCCGCCCAACGAGCCACCCGCTCGCCCACCACCCCGGGCTGGCGGGCGAGGTCGGCCACCCCGATCAGCAGCATCCCGTTGTCCTGGATGAACTCCAGCTCCTCGACGTCGTAGTCGCGGCCGCCGGCGATTGCCGCGGCACCGGGAGGAAGGCCGGCGACCTCCAGCGCCCGACGGAGCGCGCAGCCGCAGCTCCAGCTGCTCCCTCGCGAGAAGTCGCAGAGGTCGGGATGGGCATCGACCCAGACCAGGTGGAGGCCATCGTGGCGGCGCGCCTGCGCGGCCACGATGGGGATGGTGGCGCAGTGGTCGCCGCCCACCATCGTGAGCAGCGTCCGGCTCGGGATGGAGGCGAGCCGGTCGGCCACCGGCCTCCAGCCGCTCTCGATGTCGGGACCGACGTCCAGGTCGCCGAGGTCATGGACGGCCAGCCCGATCAGGCGGCGCCCGGCCTCGGTCACCGGGGGCATGACCGGGCTCAGCGCACGGATTCTAGCCGGCGCCTCCGCGGCGCCCTTTCGGTAGACCGCCGAACCGTCGTAGGAGATGCCGCCGATCGCCACCTCGGCGTCGGCCAGGGTCGCGCCGGCCAGGCCGGCCCACGGCTGGAGCCCGGTCAAGTTCATCAACGCCGAGGCTCCCTCACCTTCAGCACCAGCAGCGAGCCGAGGATCATCCAGGTGGCGAAGATGGAGAAGATCACCGGGTAGCCGCCCGGCAGGCCCAGGATCCTGGGCCCCGCGTTGAAATGGTCGAGCAGCCCGCCGGCGATGAGCCGCGCCATGATCCCCGACCCCGCCGTTGCGATGTTCGATATCCCCATGAAGCGCCCGGCCTCGGCGGGCGGGATGACCTCGGTGATGAAGGCCCAGTCGACCGACAGGAAGGCCCCCAGGCCGGCACCGCTGACGATCCCGATGAGCACCGCCTGGGCGGCGAGATAGGGAACCTGAAGGGCGCCGGCAACCGGCTGGACGAGCGCTGCGGGCAGCAGATCGTAATGGCTGAAGACTATCGCCGCGATCGCCGCGGCACCCACCATCCCGCCGGCGAAGACGGTGTTGCGGCGGCCGATCCGGTCTGACAGTCGCGCCGCCGGGTAGGTGACCAGCAGCGCCACCAAAATCACCAGGCCGAGCAGTTCCGAGGTGGCCGCGGTCGTCTGCTGGCGCTGGCCGGGAAAGAAGACGTCAGCGAAGTAGAAGAAGGCGAAACTCTGGAGGCCGACCACCCCCATCAGGATCAGGAGCCGCGAGGCCATCAGCCAGGCGAAGTCGCGGTGCCGCTTGAGATCGATGTCGAAGGTGTCGCGAAAAGCCTGCCAGGGCGAGCTGAACTGTTGGCGCGTCGGCCTGACGGTGTCCGGCACCAAGGCGACGGTCAGCAGCATCGTCACCGCCAGCAGGATCGCGATGCTCTCGACGGCGGCGACCCGTCCGTAGGTGTGCAGCAGGTAGCCCGCGCCCACGGTGCCGCCCAGGATCCCGAGCAGGTTCGCGGCGCCGTAGTAGCCGGATGCCTGCCCCCGCTGCTCGGGCGGGACGACGTCGGGAAGAAGCCCCTGGTAGGGCCCCTGGGCGGTGTTGGAGGCGGTCTGCAGCAGGAAGTAGAAGATGACCAGCACCCAGTAGGAGCCCGACAGCGCGAGCCCGGTGAGGAAGATGAGGTCCCCGACGGTGCCGGCGACGATGAAGGGCCGGCGGCGGCCCAAGGGGCCCGTCCAGCGGTCGGAGATGGAGCCGACCATCGGCTGCCAGACGACCGCCATCACAGTCCCGATGGCCTCCAGCCCGCTCAGGGCGACGCCCTTGTGGGCGCGGCCCACCAGGTGCACGACGAGGTCGGGCAGGATCAGCGCGCCGAGGCTTGTCCAGAGATAGCCGATCGCGATCCAGTAGAGCGAGAGCAGCGCGAGCTCGCTGCCCCGCACCCGTCGCCCGACCCCGGCCGGCGTCGCCACCACCACGCTCCCCGGCATCGCGACACCCAGTGTATGGGCCGTTTTCGGCGGCGCCGGTGGGAGGGCCGCTACTTCTTGACCGGAGAGGGCTTGGGGGCCGGCGACGGCGTCGGCGTCGCGTCCGGGTTGGGCGGCAGGTCGGCCGAGCCGAGGTGACCGATAAGAGGCACCTTCTGACCGAACCTCATGATGTACGGCGCCAGCCGGGAGTGCTGCAGCTGGGGACGGACGAAGTCCTCGTAGAAGGTGCTCAGGTTGTCGAGCTGGGTGACGGTCGAGAGCGTCGTGGTCTGCCCCTTCTTGGTCTCGTCCTTGAGCGTTTGGAGGTCCTTCGGGTCGACCAGCGCCGCCGCCAGCGGATTGGTCTCGATCTCCTTGCTGAGGGCGGTCACCTGGGCGTTGGTCATCTTGGCCTGGTTGACGAAGGGGGTGAAGGCCCGGTCGAAGACGATCATCGCCTCCAGCAGGAAGTAGATGACGAGCAGGGCGATGCCGACGTTGAGGAAGATGCCCAACAACCCGTCGACGCCGCGAGCCACCGGCATCCGGTGCAGCGCCTGGCCGACGACGCCGCCCGCGTAGCCGGCGACGACGGCGATGATCAGCGCCAGGAAGATGGCCAGCACCACGCTGGCGTGGAGGTAGTGCTCAATCGCGTTCAGGTAGTTGGTGCGGTCGCGGTAGATGAGGAAGAGGGCGCCGAAGAAGAAGAGGTAGGTCATCAGCGGCTGGATGATCCCCCGCTGGTAGCCGATGTAGAGGGCGATCAGGAGCACGATGACGATGAGCCCATCGAGGATCGGCAGGCTGGCCCCGAGAGCGGAGGCCGAGCTTGCGGCCACGGACGCGGAGGGGCTCGGAACCGGGGTCGCGGCGAGCAGGGCGAGGTTTGAAAGCGCTGACACGGCCGGGTCATTCTAAAGCGGCCCCGGGCTGCCGGCGATCTACTTCCCCCCCTACGGGCGCGCTGTTAGACTCGCTGCCGGATGGCCCGCACGATCTCGATCGCGAACCAGAAGGGCGGGGTCGGCAAGACCACGACCGCCGTCAACCTGGGGGCGGCGCTGGCGGAGCTCGGGCAGCGGGTGCTCCTTCTCGACCTCGACGCCCAGGCCCACCTGACGATGAACATGGGCGTCAAGTCGCCCGACGACATCCACCAGACCATCTACCACCTGCTGGTCGACCCCGACACCTCGGTCAACGACGTGATCCAGGTCTCGGAGTCGATCGGGGTCCACTTCATCCCCTCCAACATCGAGCTGGCCGGCGCCGAGGGCCAGCTCTTCAACGAGATCGGCCGCGAGGGCGTGCTGAAGGAGAAGCTGCTGCCCGCCAAGCGGCGCTACGACTTCATCGTCATCGACTGCCCGCCGTCGCTCTCGCTGCTCACCCTCAACGCCTTCGTCGCCTCTGACGAGGTAATCATCCCGCTGCAGTGCGAGTACTTCGGCATGAAGGGGATGCAGCAGCTGCTCAACACCATCAACCGGGTCAAGGCCAAGCTCAACCCGCAGCTGAAGGTGGACGGCATCCTGCCGACCATCTTCAAGGGGCGCACGCTCCACTCCCAGGAGGTGCTGCAGCTGGTACGGGACCACTTCGGCGACACCGTCTACCCGTTCGCCATCAAGGACTCGATCCGGTTCGCCGAATCGCCGCTCGCCGGCGCCTCGATCCTTCAGTACGCGTCAACCTCCGACGGGGCCAACGGCTACCGCGCGCTGGCCAAGTCGGTAATCGCCAACGGCAAGTAGAGGAAACCAGTGTCCAAGTTCAAGCGCGTCTCGCTGGTCGGCTCCGAGGAGCTCTTCCGCCCCACCCGCCCCGAGGTGGTCGCCGAGACCGACGACGTCATCACCGAGGTCCTCGACCGCAAGCCGCCGACCGAGAAGCTGCTCCGCACCCTCCATTTCACGCCCGACGAGATCGAGCTGCTGCTGGAGTCGGTGCAGACCGCCAAGTATCCCGACAAGGCACGCAAGCCCTCCCTCGACAAGTTCGAGCGGCTCGACGCGCTGCGCGACAAGCTCCAGGGGTCCGACTAACTAGATAGTCAGGCTTCTCTAGTCAAGGCTGAAGACGGGGAATGGGCCGCCCAGATCGTCCAAGTAGTCCCAGCAGGCGGCGTCATGCGCGTCAGCCGCTCGCGCCATCCGACATCAAGGTTCCGCTCGGGTCAGCGCCAGCGACGAAACAGCGACGGGCCACTAGACTAGAAGCCCCGCAACGTCCTGTCAGCGAGTTTCGCAGGACCCATCGCCATCTTGGCCGACGATTCGGTCACGAAACCTTCGCCTGGCCGCGCATGGCCGCCCGTACTTTCTCCGCGGGGACCGGGTTCCCGCCGATACCCCAGGCGCCATCCTTGACTTCCTCGACGATGACCCAGGTCGAGCCCCGAAGGTTCTCGCCCTCGATCTCCACCATGGCGTCCGTGAGTCGCCCTATCATCTGTTCCTTCTGCTCGGCCGAAAAGACTCCCTCGATCAGCTTGACATTGATGAGCGGCATGAAAGTTCCTCCAAGAAATAGCCGCGATCAAGATTGCCGTGGCCTCAAGCCAATCTAACCATCGAGGAGGATTCCGAGTACGCGAATCCACTTACCGGGCCGCCGGTCACGATAACGGGGCCGCCTTACAAGACCTCGCCACTTCTACGCCGGCCAGTTCGGGGTTGGCCAGGCACCGGTCGATGGGGACCCCATCGGGGTGGTGAGCAGGTAGAGCTTGAAGCCCCAGAAGTAACGGGGATGACTGGTGCAGTAGCCGTAGCCAGCATGCTCACGCAAGGCCGAGCGTTCAACTCTCTCCCAGCTGGCTGCGCCGGGCAGCGGGGTGGCGTCGAGCGCAGCCGATCACACCAAGAAGGCGTCTGCTCGGCGAGATGGCGGAGAACCCGGCTGGGGACCGGGGCCAGCGCTCGCAGCCGCTTGTTGTAGCCGGGCTGCTGAGGCAGATAGGGGAAGAGGTGGCCGAGGAAGAGAACGAAGGACACCGGGGCGGTGGTTCCTCCGCAGGTGTTGGCAACCGGAACGGAGCCACCCAAGCAGTTCGCCTGACCAGAGGCAGTGAGCGGGATGATCAACACGCCGAGGGAGGTCTCCGCCATCCCCGGCGAGTAAGGGAAGGTGGTTTGTGGGAGCGAGAAGGACTCGCGAGCGACTGAGGTGCCCGAGCATATCGAGGTGAGGGTGGTGTCGCGCCGGGCAGCCCCGTACCACTGACGGGGATCGCCACTGGTATGGTGCCCCCGCCGGTCGCCGATGGGAGAGGGGAGCCGGGCGGCTTAGTGGGCCAATTGCCGCCCCCGCAGGCAGCGAGGCTGATCGCGGCCACCGGCAGGAAGGCCCGAGCGAGGCCCAATCGAGAGGTCGGGAGCGTCGGGCAGGACCAATCCGTGGAACGGTTGCTGGAGGTCCGAACCAGGGCAAACCGAGGCGCCCTGAAAGGGCCCCGAGGGCTGTCGGGCTCCCTCCAGCAGATGAAACGAATCCGGGTCGAAAGAGCCCCGGTTCATGATCGTGCGAAGGCTAGTGTCGATCCCCCGGGTACGCCAAAGGTCAAGGTCAGCGTATTTCCGCTGCAGGCGTAGCCAACGAGGTTGCCGAGGGTGATACTGCCGGCGTCACCAGTGCCACCATCCTGGGTCGGCCCCATGTCGGCAAAGCTGCTGGCACCGGGTACCTGAATCAAAGCGTGGACAACCGGGCCGGAGGTGACGTGGACGCGATAGGCGTTGCCAACCGCGGCGAGCGTCCCGGTGGCAGTTCCGGCGATCTTGAACCTGAGGCCATCCAGAGGCCCGCCTGCCTCGGTGACCGCAGTCATACCGTCGAAATCCTCCACGAGCGAGCCATCTGCGGTGCCCTTCAGGGTGATCCCCGAGCCGCCACTGAGGGTGGAACCCAAGCCAAAGGTGGTGCCCCCGGCTGCCGTCGACACCCAGTTACCGCTCAGGCAGGCGAACCCGCCGCCAGCGACGGAAACGCCACCGCCCAGCGGGCCGGTCGACGAAGTGGCGGCCGGTCCGGAGCCGGACTGCGCGGGCGGTGCGCTGCCGCTGCACCCTGAGCCGACGAGCAGGGTTGCGAAGGCAAGAGCCGTCATCGCCCCCAGCCAACCATTAAGCGATATCCGACTCCACTTCAGGGTCTGAGAGATCTGGGTAGGGAGCCTGTCACCGCAAGCGGTCATCGAGATTGAAATAGGCCTCTTCACCGACCGCCTCGCACTCACCGCTTGCACCTCCTCCAACTCGGTCTCCCGCCGACCAACCAATGGCCTCAAGAAGGCCCGATCTGGCCCTCGGAAAGGCACCGTAGCCGCCACCACTTCCACCTTCGTAAGCGGAAGCGCGTAGCTGGACGAGCGGACATACCTGCCGCCGGAGGACACGAGAGGTAGCATTGCCGGCCTCAGGTGCCCCAGGCCCGTCACAACCTTCCCCTGGAACTGACCTCCTTCGTCGGGCGCGAGCGGGAGTTGGCGGTCGTCACCCGCCTTGTCCGCGAGCATCGGCTGGTCACGCTCACCGGCCCCGGTGGAAGTGGTAAGACCAGGCTCTCACGGCGCGCGGCGGCGGGGCAGGTCGAGGAACTGGCGGGCGGCGTCTGGCTGGCCGAGCTGGCTCCCGTGACCGATCCGAGCTTGGTCGTCCAGGTGGTGGCCGACGCACTGCGAATAGCCGAGAATCCGGGCCAGCCGCTGCTTGAGACCCTGTGTGAACGGCTCGCCGGCACCGAGCTCCTGCTCCTGGTCGACAACTGCGAGCATCTGATCGACGCCTGTTCGGAGCTCGCCCAGCAACTGCTGATCCGCTGCCCGGGATTGCGGCTCCTGGCCACCAGCCGCGAGCCTCTCTACGTGACCGGCGAGGTGACCTGGTCAGTACCGGTGCTGGAGGCCTTCGACGCGCTGCGGCTCTTCACTGATCGGGCCCGGCTGGCGAATCCCGAGCTCAAGCTCGACCGCGCTGCCGAGACCACCGTCGGCCAGATCTGCGAGCGCCTGGACCGGCTGCCCCTCGCGATCGAGTTGGCGGCGGTGCGAGCGCGCTCGCTGAGCCTGGACGAAATAGCGGGCCGGCTCGACGATCGTTTCCGTCTTCTGCGAGGAGGGCCAAGGGGCGCACGCAAGATGCACGAGGCACTGGAAACGTGCATCGCCTGGAGTTACGATCTGCTCGGGGAGCGAGAGCGCCTCCTCTTCCGGAGGCTGGCCGTTTTCCGCGGTTCCTTTGACCTTACCTCGGTCGAAGCGGTCTGCGGCCTTCCACCGGTGGCCGCGCCCGAGATGCTGGGCCTGGTCAGCCAGCTGGTGGATCGCTCCCTGGTCCTCACTGCCGAGGACGCCTCGGGCGCTCGCTTTCGGGTGCTGGAAAGCCTGCGGGAATACGCAAGTCAGCAGCTTGAGGCGCATGGCGAAGCCAGCGAGATCGTTCCTCGACACGCCCAGCATTACCTGGCCCTGGCCAGCCAGGCTCGCTCCCACCTGACCGGTCCCGACCAGCTGCGCTGGCTGGCCACGCTCGACGCCGACCAGGGCAACCTTCGCACCGCGCTGGACTGGTCAACCGTCCACGATCCCGCGCTCCAGCTGGGGCTGGCCGGGGCGCTCGGCGAGTTTTGGTGGCAGAGGACACTCTTGACCGAAGGAAGAGATCGTCTCGCGGCCGCCCTGGCCCTCGATTCCAAACCCAGCGGCGCGCGTGGCTTGGCACTGTTGGCAGCGGCGCGAATCGCCCTTCCCTTCGCCGCTCACAAGGAGGTGCGGCGCCTGGCTGGCGAGGCACTGGAGCTCTACGACGAGTTGGGGGACATCTCCGGCATCGCCCGCGCCTGCAACCAGCTAGCCTGGGTCGATCTCTGGGTCACCGACCTCGAGGCTGCCCGGACCGGGTTCGAGCGCGGATTGGAGTCCGCGCAAAGAGCCGACGACCGGGAGGCGGAGCGCTTCGCCCGTTGGGGCCTGGGCCATGTCTGCTGGCGTGAGGATGACCTGGAGTCAGCCCTGGGACACTTCGAGTCCGGGCTCCGGCTGGCTCGCGATCTGGGAGGCCCGAGCATCATCGCAGACGCGCTGGACAGCATGGGCCACGTGCTGCAGAGCCTGGGTCGGTCGGAGCAGGCCGAGGGGTATTACCGCGATAGCCTATCCATCTACCTGGCGGTGGGCGACCGTTCTCAGATCGCACACCTTCACAACAACCTGGCCGACCTGGCGCTCGACCGCCGCGATCCGGCCGTCGCACGCCTAGAGCTGAGGGAGGCGCTGGCCATCCTCACCCGGCTTGGTGTTGTCGGAGCTTCGGTCGGCCCGGGCAGCCTGCCCTCAGCGCTCGAGAGCTGCGCACGGCTGGCCGTCCTGGAGGGACGCTTTGGCATCGCAATCCTGGCGGCCGGCAGCGCCGATGCCATGCGTGAGCGGCTCGACCGCCGCCTCTCGCCAGTTTGGCAGCGACACCTCGACGAGGCACTGGCACCGGCTCGATCGGCCCTCGGAGCCCAGCGCGCGCGAAGGGCATTTGAGGAGGGCCGCGCGCTGGCACCCGAGGACGCCGCCGCCAGGGCCATTGACAGCGGGTCCGGCGACCGCCCGGGCGGTCTCAGCGCCCGCCAGGTTGAGATTGCAGAGCTGGTGGCGAGCGGCCTCAGCAACCCCCAGATCGGACGCCGGCTCTCGATCTCGCGACGGACGGTGGATACCCACGTCCAGAACATCAAGCTCAAGCTCGGCCTCCACTCCCGTGTCGAGCTGGCCCGTTGGGCGGCCGAACACGCAGAGATGTCTTCGCCGAGCCAGTACGCGGATCTGCGCAGACCAGGCCAGAGCAATCGCAGTTAGGGTCTGATCGGCGTCCGCCGAAACCGGAGGCCCCATGAAAGGAGGATTGCGAATGAACGCTATCGAGCTACTGAACCGCCAGCTTCAGGGCAGCAACGCCCTCATCCACGAGTTGGCGGATGACCTCAGCCCGGAGGAGTGGGCCGAGCTCCGAGTCCTCCCCAACACCAACTTCCTTGGCTTCACCGTCTGGCATCTCGCGCGCTCGATGGACTGGGCGGTGCAGACCGCCATCCGCGGGATTCCCGAGGTCATCCTGCGTCCAGAGTGGAGTTCGCGCCCGGGCTTGGCCGGGCCCGAGATGGGCGCCGGTTTGGACGCGGAGGATGCCGACCGGGTGGCGCGCACGACTCACGCCTTCGACGTCCTCGCCTATGCGGATGCGGTCTCCGGGGAGATCCTGGACTGGCTCGGCCACCTCTCACCGGCCGACCTGGATCGGGTTCCCGATCTCGAGGCTAACGAGGCTAACTTGCCCCAGTACCAGAGCGAGGGCCATCGAGCGGAGGTGGCCCACCTGATGGGCGAGCCGGCTTGGCGGCTCCTGAGCGGGCCCTGCATCGGCCACATCCGCTCCCACGTCGGTGAGTGCGGCCTACTCAAGCAGGCGCTCCGCCGGGCCGGTAGCAATGCGCTCGCTTCGGAGGTGTGTTACGTCGAGTCGGGGTCTGTATCGGCGAGGGCCTGACGCAAAAAATGAGCGGTTTGGCGACCCAGACCGCTGAGGCGATCGCAGATGCGGTCGAAGAGGCGATCCAGCAGGCGCTCCTGGTCGGCGAGCGATGTACGGGGTCGGACTGGCTGACCCGCACCGAGGCCGAGGGCTGGACGGTGGCGGCCGTGTTCCACCACATCGCCAGCGGTGACGAACTCATCATCCGCTGGACGCAAGAGATAGCGACAGGCCACGACACCCTGGAGGGACCGGACTACATCAATGCACTCAATGCCCGAGAAGGGGAGCGCCACGCCGCCTGCGATCGGTTGGAGACCTTACGTCAGCTGCGCCGGATCCGAGATTCAGCCGGACGGGTCGTCAGGGGGTTGACCGAGGAGCAGCTTGGCCGCAGCGCGGTCTGCGCTTGGTCTGGCCGGCCGCAGACTGCCAAGCAGATGGCCCACGGACTGATCGACCATACTCGCGAACACTTGGAGAGCATCCGAGCCACGCTCGAGGTGGATCCGGCGGGTGCCGCCGATGACAGCTTCGAACCTCCCTTCGGTCACCGCCTGGACTGCTGACCTGGACGATGGGCGAGCTGATCCTGCACCTGCTCTCAGTTGCCCGCGGCTTTGAGGACGAAGGCCGCTACAGCCAGGCCCGGGCGTTTCGGGCCGCCGCCTTGGCCGAGGAGATTCGGGCCACCGCCGAGCATCCCAGGATGGGCGCCGGCCTCGAGCGGGCGACCCCAAGACGCGGTCGCCGAGTTTCGCTCGCTCCGCTCCCGAGCGCCCACCGTCGGCCAGTGTCCGTCTCCACGTCTGGCGTTGGTGCGGATACCCGGCGAAGGACGAGGCTCCGGATGTCTGCCCGGGCTGCGGCGCCGGTCACCTGGTCTTCTCGCAGGTTCCAGGTGTCTATTTCCTGCAGCCGGTGCCGATCCCCGACCTGCTGGACTCGCTTGAGGCCACGCCCAGCGAATGTGCGCGCGCCCGTGCTGGTCTTGACGGTCAGCAGTCGATCGCCGGCGAATGGCCCCGGTCGTAGCCATCCTCTTCCACCTAGGTGCCGACGAGCGCCTGACGCAGAGCGCGCTGGAATCGCTGGAGGAGGACGGCCCGCCCCCTCGGCCGTGGTCCGGGCCGGCGAGGGACTGGGCCTCGGAGAGTTGCCGGACCGATTCGCGGAGGCGAGGTCCGCCCTGCTGCGGCGGGTCACGAACCTCACCCCCGATCAATGGGCCCGCAGCCGGGTCCATCCCCTCTGGGGCCGGAGGTCGGTGCACCAGTTCGTGAGCTATGTCGCCAGGCACGATCACCAACACCTGTCCGACCTCCGTCGGGCCGCGGCCCAAGCCATGACACCACGACCGTGACATCAAGAGTCCAACAGGCCAGCCATTTGGAGGAACGCAAGATGACAACCCGAACGGATCAGGGCGAGGTCATCGCCCGGGACATGGAGCGCGCGATGGACGAGTTGGTGCAGCTCTGTCGAGATTGCACTGAGAAGGAGTGGCAGACCTCGACCCAGGAGGAGGGCTGGCCGATCGGGACGGTGGCCCACCACGTCGGCGTCGGAGCCGGCTACATCATCGAGATGGTCCGGAGGATGGCCACGGGTGGAGTCGCCGGCGAATCGATGGACGAGCTTCACGCCCTCAACGCCAGCCATGCCGAGAAGGCGTACGACCGCGAGGACACCGCGGCTTTCCTGGACCAAATTCGTCGCGAAACCGGCCTCTTTTTGCGCTCCATGACCGATCGTGACCTGGAGACCGTCGGCTGGTCGGTGGGAAAGCGCGCGCGGCGATCGGCGGGCGAGCAGGCTCAAATCCTGGTCTCACACGTCAATTCGCACCTCGAGAGCATTCGCTCCACCCGAGCCCGCTCGTAAGGATCGAAAACTAAACTAAGGACCTGTAAGGAAACAACTTAGGCAATATTTAGTGGCTTGAGGTATCCTGAGCCCCAATGGCTGGGGTCGAACAGGACGTCGAGCAGCGCATTGCTCTCCTGAGT
>Ga0307372_10005824_pt1 | contig 18287 bp, 15 predicted proteins | sample OX1MG_FD_202533 | JGI IMG/M metagenome (GOLD analysis project Ga0307372, IMG submission 202533) | Soil microbial communities from Risofladan, Vaasa, Finland - OX-1 | ecosystem: Environmental > Terrestrial > Soil > Coastal area > Acid sulfate soil | place: Finland: Risofladan, Vaasa | collected...
TGGCCTCCGACGGCGGCGTGTTCTCCTTCGGCGACGCCGCCTTCCACGGCTCCACGGGGGCGATCACCCTCAACAAGCCCATCGTCGGCCTGGCGCCCACCCCCGACGGGGCGGGCTACTGGCTGGTGGCCTCCGACGGCGGCGTGTTCTCCTTCGGCGACGCCGCCTTCCACGGCTCCACGGGGGCGATCACCCTCAACAAGCCCATCGTCGGCCTGGCGCCCACCCCCTGATCGCCACAGGCGTCGCGGGCTACGGTCCGGGCAGCGCGAGGAAGCAGCGCGAGGGAGGGGTCACCGCCGTGAAGGCAGCCGTCTACGACCGAACGGGGGGGCCCGAGGTCCTGCGCTACGCCGACGTGCCGGACCCGGTGGCGGGGCCCGGCGACGTCCTGGTGGGCGTCGAGGCCGTCAGCATCGAGGGTGGCGACACCCTCAGCCGCGCCGGCGGGGAGATGGGCACGGCGCCGCACATCGTCGGCTACCAGTGCGCGGGAACGGTGGTGGCGGTCGGGAGCGAGGTGGGCGGGTTCGCCGTGGGCGACCGGGTGGTGACCGTCGGGCTCGACGGGTCGCACGCCGAGCTTCGGGCCGTGCCCACGCCGTTCTGTTGGGCCGTGCCGGACGGCCTGTCGACCGAGGAGGCCGCCTGCGTCCCCGTGCCGTTCGGCACCGCCGACGACTGCCTGTTCGAGTTCGGCCGCCTCCAGGCGGGGGAGACCGCGCTCGTCCACGCGGGGGCGAGCGGCGTGGGGATCGCCGCGGTCCAGCTGGCGGCACGCGCCGGCGCCCGGGTGCTCGCCACGGCCTCGAGCGACGACAAGCTCGCCCGCCTCGCTGCGCTCGGCCTCGACGACGGGATCAACTACGCGGCCACGGACTTCGTGGCCGAGGTGCGCCGGCTCACCGACGGGCGCGGCGCGGACGTGATCGTGGACTCGGTGGGCGGCACCACCCTGCAGGGCAGCCTGCGCGCCCTCGCCTACCGGGGCCGCTGCATCACGGTGGGGGACGCCGGGCGCGACGCCCTGGAGCAGCTCGACGTGTCGACCCTGCGCCCCAACAACCAGAGCCTCACCGGCTACTTCCTCGGCGCCGAGCTGTTCCTGAGCCCGCGTCCCCACGCCGTGATCGCCGGGCACCTGGCGGACGTCGCCGCCGGCCGCCTCAGTGTCGTCATCGACCGCCGCTTCGCCCTGTCGGAGGCCGCGGCCGCCCACGCCTACATCGAGAGCCGGCAGGCCTTCGGCCGCGTCCTCCTCGTCCCCTGACAGTGACGTGGGCGCCGCGGGCGTCACGTCTCCGGGGTCACCCGGAGCACGGCGGCCCCGGTGACGCGGTCCCCGGCGAGGTCGGCCAGGGCGCGGTCGGCCTCCTGCAGTGGATAGGTGGTCGTCGTCGCCATTACGCCGAGACGCGACGCCAGGCGGAGGAACTCTTCCCCGTCGCGTCGTGTGTTGGCCGTGACGCTGCGCACCTGCCGCTCGTAGAAGAGGTGGTCCTGATAGTGCAACGGCGGCACGTCGCTCAGATGGATCCCGGCGATGACGAGCACCCCGCCACGGTCGAGGGCCGCCAGGGCCCTGGGCACGATCTCGCCCGCCGGGGCGAACACGATGGCGGCGTCGAGGGGGACCGGCGCTGCGGCGTCGGCCCGGCCCACCGAGGACACCCCGAGCTCGGCCGCCAGGCGCCGGGCGTCCGCGGACCGGGTCATGACGTGGACCTCGGCGCCCTGGCGCATGGCCACCTGGGCGGTCAGGTGCGCCGATCCTCCGAACCCGTAGAGGCCCAGGCGCCCACCCGGGGGCAGTTCGGTGCGGCGCAGGGCGCGGTAGCCGATGATGCCGGCGCACAGCAGCGGGGCGGCCTGCTCGTCGGCCAGGGCGTCGGGGAGCCGGTAGGCGTAGCGCTCGTCGACGACGGCCGCTTCGCCGTAGCCGCCGTCGTGGTCCCAGCCCGTGAAGGTGGCCTCGGGGCACAAATTCTCGTCCCCGCGTCGGCAGAACCGGCAGCGGCCGCAGGTGGTGGCCAGCCAGGCGACGCCGATGCGGTCCCCGGGCTCGAAGCGCGTGGCGCCGGCGCCCACGGCGTCCACGACACCGACGACCTCGTGGCCCGGCACGACGGCGGGGCGGTGGACCGGGAGGTCGCCCTCGACCACGTGCAGGTCCGTGCGGCACACGCCGCATACCGAGACGCGCACGCGCACCTGGCCCGGGCCGGGCACCGGTCGGGCCCGCTCGGCCAGGCGGAGCGGGTGTCCCGCCACGGGTCCGGGCGAGACGACCTCCCAGGCGCGCACGGCCCATGGTCGCGCACCGCCGACGCCCGGCGCCGTTCGGGGCACGCGGTCACCGGGCGCGTTCCCGCGCGGGGCCCCCGCACCGACCCGGCCGCAAAGAGGGACCTTCGACCCTTGGTCCGGGCACGCCGGGGGAGCGATGGTGGGATCATGACCAATGAGCGCGGGGCGGCGCCGGTTCCGGCGGGCGGGCTCGTGCCCCCGCGGCGGGTCGACACCGGTCGAGCGTCCCCGGGGACATGGGGAGCGGGCGGGGGCGGCGGCGTCCTGGAGGAGATCGGCGAGGAGGACTGCCTGGCCCTCCTGGGCGGTGAGCGCGTCGGCCGTCTGGTGGTCTCGGGCCGGCCGCCCCACGTCTTCCCGGTGAACTTCGTGCTCGACGGCCGTGCCGTCGTGATGCGCACGGCGGCCGGGACCAAGCTCGACGCCGTGCGGCGCGACGCCGAGGTGTGCTTCGAGGTGGACAACATCGACCGCGTCGCCGAGTCGGGGTGGAGCGTGGTCGTGACCGGCCACGTCCGCGAGGAGATCCACATCCACGACGGATCGCCCCAGCCGAGGCCCGAGCCGTGGTCCGCCGGTGTGCGCGCCTACTGGCTGCGCCTGACGCCCACGGCCATGACGGGGCGCCGCGTGCGGCCCGGGCCCCGCCGGTCGGCGCCGCCGGCGACCGCCGGGCACCCCGGCCGCTAAGGGGCGGGGACCAGGGCGCGGACCTGCCGGGCGATCTCGAGGTCCTCGCGGGCGCGCACGACCAGCACGGCCGGCTCGACGCCGTCCGGGGACACCACGCGGTCGGGGGACACCACGCGGTCGGGCTCCGACGCCTCGTTGCGCGCCGGGTCGAGCACGATCCCGAGGAACCCGAGCCCCCCGGCGGCATCGCGCCGCAGTCGTGGCGAGCCCTCGCCCGCGCCGCCCGTGAAGACCACGCCGTCCAGCGCACCCATGGCCGCCACCATGGCGGCGATGCCGGCGCGCAGCCGGTGGACGTACACGCCGACGGCCAGCCGCGCCCGGTCGTCGCCCCGGTCGGCGGCCTCGAACACCGCCCGCAGGTCGGCGGAGGTGCCCGACAGGCCGAGCAGGCCCGAGCGGCGGTCCAGGACGTCCTCGATCTCGTCGACCCCGGCGTGCTCGTGGCGCAACAGCCACACGAGCACGCCGGGGTCGACGCTCCCCGAGCGCGTCGCCATCACGAGCCCGTCGAGGGGGGAGAATCCCATGGTGGTGTCGACCGACCGCCCGCCGTCCACCGCCGCCAGCGACGCCCCCGCGCCCAGGTGGGCGGTGACGAGCCGCAGGGAGCGGGCAGGGCGGCCCAGCAGCTCGGCGGCCCGCCGGGCGGCCCAGGCGTGGCTGAGGCCATGGAACCCGAATCGCCGGAGCCCGAGACGTCGCCAGGCGGCGGGCAGCGCGTACGTCGAGGCCTCGTCGGGCATCGTGGCGTGGAAGGCGGTGTCGAAGCACGCCACCTGGGGGAGGCCGGGCCGAAGCGCCTGGAGCCTGCGGATCGCCGCCAGGGCCGGCGGGTTGTGGAGCGGGGCCAGCGTGGCCAGGCCCGCCAGCCGATCCTCGAGGGCGGGCCCGAGCACGACGGCCTGGCGGAACTCGAGCCCGCCGTGCACCACGCGGTGCCCGGCGGCGGCCACGGCCGGCACGTCCCGGAGTGCCTCCTCCACCACGTCGGCGATGTCCCCCGGGTCCGGCAGGGGGAGGGCGCGTTCCATGACCGGGACGTCGTCGGGGCCGAGCACGCTCAGCTTGAGGCTGCTCGACCCCGCATTGACCACGAGCACTCGCACGTCCCCACCATGCCAAGGAGGAACCCACCATGCACGACGCGGCCGACGCCCCGTCCCGTTCGCCGGAGGAGCCCGTCGCCGTGCGGGGCACCGGCGGTGACACCGCGCCCGAGGACCTCTCGGGGTTGGACGCCTACTGGCGCGCCGCCAACTACCTGTCGGTCGGCCAGATCTACCTCCTCGACAACCCCCTCCTGCGCGAGCCGTTGCGTGTCGAGCACATCAAGCCCCGACTCCTCGGCCACTGGGGGACGAGCCCGGGCCTGAACTTCGTCTACGCGCACCTCAACCGCGTCATCACCCGGCGCGACGCCAGCGTCCTGTACGTGTGCGGCCCGGGACACGGTGGGCCGGCCATGGTGGCCAACGCCTGGTTGGAGGGGACCTACAGCGAGCTGTACTCCCACGTCTCGACGGACGCCACCGGGATGGCCCGGCTCTTCCGGCAGTTCTCGTTCCCCGGCGGCATCCCCAGCCACGCCGCACCGGATACCCCCGGCTCGATCAACGAGGGCGGCGAGCTCGGCTACAGCCTGGCGCACGCCTACGGCGCGGCATTCGACAACCCCGACCTCGTCGTGGCCTGCGTCGTCGGTGACGGCGAGGCCGAGACCGGTGCGCTCGCCACCAGCTGGCACGCCAACAAGTTCCTCGACCCGCAGCGTGACGGCGCCGTGCTCCCCGTCCTGCACCTGAACGGGTACAAGATCGCCAACCCCACGGTGCTGGCCAGGATCCCCGAGCACGAGCTGACATCGCTCCTCGCCGGCTACGGCTACCGGCCCTGGATCGTCGACGGGGGCTTCGACGGCGAGGACCCGATGCTCGTGCACCAGCGGATGGCGGTCGCCCTCGACGCCGCCTTCGACGAGATCGCACGCATCTGGGCGCAGGCCCGATCGGGCGGTGACCGCCGGCGGCCGGCGTGGCCCATGGTGGTCCTGCGCACCCCGAAGGGCTGGACGGGCCCGCGTTTCGTCGACGGCGTCGCCGTGGAGGGTACGGCCCGCTCGCACCAGGTCCCCCTCGACGAGGTCCGGAGCAACCCCGCGCACCTCGCCCAGCTCGAGCAGTGGATGCGCAGCTACGGCCCCGACGAGCTGTTCGACGAGCACGGCCGGCCCACCCCCGTCGTCACGGGCGTGGCCCCGGTGGGTGAGCGCCGCATGAGCGCCGTCCCGGTCGCCAACGGGGGCGTGCTGCTCGAAGACCTCGAGCTCCCGGACTGGTCGGCCTACGCCGTGGAGGTCGACACGCCGGGCCCGGCCCTCCACGGCGCCACGTGGGTGCTCGGCGAGTACCTGCGCGACGTGATCAGGGCCAACCCGTCGACCTTCCGGCTCTTCGGCCCCGACGAGACGGCGTCGAACCGCCTGCAGGCCGTGTTCGAGGCCACCGACCGGGCGTGGATGGGCCGGGTCGTCGACGGCGACGACCACCTGGCCCCCGGGGGGCGCGTCCTCGAGGTCCTGTCCGAGCACCTCTGCCAGGGCTGGCTCGAGGGATACCTGCTGTCCGGGCGCCACGGCCTGTTCAACTGCTACGAGGCCTTCATCCACATCGTGGACTCCATGTTCAACCAGCATGCCAAGTGGCTGGAGTCGGCCCGTCACATCCCGTGGCGGCGGTCGGTGGCCTCGCTCAACTACCTGCTGTCGAGCCACGTCTGGCGCCAGGACCACAACGGCTTCTCGCACCAGGACCCGGGGTTCCTCGACGTGGTCGTGAACAAGCAGGCGTCGGTCATCCGCGTCTATCTCCCCCCGGACGCCAATTGCCTGCTGTCGGTGGCGGACCACTGCCTGCGCAGCCGCGACTACGTCAACGTCATCGTGGCGGGCAAGCACCCCGAGCACGACTGGCTGTCGGCCGACGCCGCCATGATCCACTGCACGCGCGGGGCGGGCGTCTGGGAGTTCGCGTCGAACGACGCCGGGTCGATGCCCGACGTCGTGATGGCCTGCTGCGGGGACGTGCCCACGCTCGAGACCCTGGCGGCCGTCGACCTGCTGCGCCGGCACCTGCCCGACCTGAAGGTGCGGGTCGTGAACGTGGTCGACCTCATGCGGCTGCAGCCCGAGTCGGAGCACCCGCACGGCCTGACCGACCGGGAGTTCGACACGATGTTCACGACCGACCGACCGGTCGTGTTCGCCTTCCACGGGTACCCGTTCCTGATCCACCGGCTGACGTACCGCCGCGCCAACCACGACAACATCCACGTGCGCGGCTACAAGGAGCACGGTACGACCACGACGCCGTTCGACATGGTCATGCTGAACGACCTCGACCGCTTCCATCTGGTCATCGACGTCCTCGACCGGGTGCCCGGCCTCGAGGTGCGGACCGCTGCACTGCGCCAGCAGATGGTCGACGCCCGGTTCGAGGCTCGTCGCTACACCCGTGAGCACGGCGAGGACCCGGCGGACATCGCGCAGTGGCGCTGGCCGGGTTGACACGCCCGGGTGCGGGCGGCGACTACGTTCGCGCCGTGCCGGTGCGGGTCGCGGTGTGGGATCTCGGAAGCAGTTCCTTTCACCTGTTGGTGTGCGAGGCGGGGCCCGGGCGCACGCTGACCCCGGTCCTGCACCGCCGGGCCCTGCTCAACCTGGGGTTGAGCGTGGGCGCGCGCGGGAGCATTCCCCGCGACCGGGTGGCGGCCTCGGTGGCGGCCGCCAAGCGCCTGCGGGCCGGGCTCGCGGAGGCGCGCGCCGAGGTGGTCGTGGCCCTGGCGACCGCCGCCCTGCGCGACGCCGCCAACGGCACCGAGGTCGTCGAACGCCTGGAGCGGGTGGTCGGGACCAAGGTGCGCGTGCTCGACGGCGAGGAGGAGGCCCGCCTGTGCTTCATCGGCCAGCGTGCCGGGGTGTGGATGGGCCCGGGCCCGACGCTCGGGCTCGACCTCGGTGGCGGGAGCCTCGAGGCGGCCGTGGGCGACGCCCACCGGGTCCCGGTGGCCACCAGTGCGGCGGTGGGCCCGGCGCGTCTGCGCGGCGAGCTCGGCACGGGCGACCCGATGTCGGAGGCCGACCGCCACGCGGTGCGGGACCGCACTGCGCAGGCCCTGGTCCCCATCGCCATGGCCATCGGGGGCTACCGGGGCGTGGCCGGGCGCACCGTGGTGAGCGGCGGCACAGTACGGGCACTCGCCCGTCTGGTGGCGGCGCGGGCCCGGCGCCGGCCCTCGGCGGGCCCCGGTGAGGTCAACCAGGTGGAGCTGCCTGCCGACCAGGTCCGCGAGCTCGCCGGCCTCCTGGCCGGCCTCGACCTGCGCGCCCGCCTGGCGCTGCCCGGCATGCAACCACGTCGGGCGGACCTGCTGCCGGTGGGCGCGACCGTCCTGGCAACCGTGGCCACCGAGCTGGGGGTCGGGCGCTTCGTGGTGAGCGAGTGGGGACTGCGGGAAGGGGCGCTGCTCGACGCCCTCGACCGCCGCTGAGCTGCTACTTCTTGCCCAGGATCCTGTTCATCTTGGTCCCGCAGGTCGGGCAGCTGCCCTGGGCGGCACGCCGACCGTTGGCGAGCTCGACTTCGGTGCCCTCGAACTGCCGCTTCTCACGGCACTTCACGCAATAGCCCTCGTACGACGCCACGTTTCGGCCTCCTCGCTGTGCGCCCCGCCAGGGGTCGGGTCGAAGCTATCGCCGGGCCCCCCACCACACGCGGATGGTGGCGCCTCCCGGGCCGCGAGGACGGCCGGGGCGATCGGGGACACCCCGGCGTCAGGAGGAGCGGGGTGCCGGAGCGGCCGGGGTGTCAGGCGGGAGCCGGGCCGGGGCGGGTCCCGGCCTCTTGCCGGGCGTCGTCGGGCCGCGGGCCCGGGGGCTCCGCCATGAAGACGCGGAAGTTGTTGCCACCCGTTCCCTTCGACTGGTACATGGCGGCGTCGGCGCTCGACAGCAGCTCGTCGTAGGTCCCGCCGTGGAGGGGGGCGAGCGCGATGCCGATCGACGCCGTCGTGTGCACGTCGCGGCCCGAAACGACATAGGGCTGGCCGAGGGCGTGGAGGGCCCGGCCGGCGAGCTCCGACACCGCCTCGAGGTCCCCCACGTCCGGCAGGAGCACGGCGAACTCGTCGCCGCCGAGGCGGGCCACGGTGTCCTGGCGGCGCACGGTCTCGCACAGGCGGCGCCCCGCCTGCTGGATGAGCTCGTCGCCCGAGGCGTGGCCCAGGGCGTCGTTGACGTGCTTCAAGCGGTCGAGGTCGACGAAGAAGATGCAGACGGACTCGCCGGTGCGCGTGGCGCGCAACAGCGCCTGGCGCGCCCGGTCGGCGAGCAGCCGCCGGTTCGGCAGGCCGGTGAGGGCGTCGTGCCATGCCATGTGCCTGATCTGCTCCAGCAGCCGAGCGTTCTGGAGGGCGGTCACGGCGTGGTCGGCGAGGCCCCGCAGCCGCTCGTGCAGCCCCCGGTCGGTGCGCAGCATGTCGTCCATGCGGTGCTCGAAGTCGGCGGCGACGAACCCCAGGAACTCGTCGCCCGAGAACAGGGGGGCGATCACCGCCGTGGCGGTGTCGGAGCCCGCCAGCACCGATTGCACGAACGGGTCGTCGGTGGCGCGGTCCACGATGACGATCTCCCGCCGATGCAGGAGCCGCTCGACCAGTGGTGTGGCCGACCGGTGGATCGTGAGTGTCTCGTCGGCGGCCCCGGCGCCGGCTCCGGCCCCTCCCGCCTTCCCCACCCCGGGGGTGTCGTCCGGCGCGGTCGCGCCGGCGTCGTCGGGCACGACGGGGGCCCACCCGGGAGCGGGGTGCCGTACGGTGAGGGTCTCGGTGTCGGGGTCCCACAGCATCACCGTGGCGCGCTCGCAACCCGCGACGGTAGGGACGGTGGCGAGCAGCGTGGCCACCACCTCGTCGACGGTGTCGGCGCCCGAGAGCGCCCGCGAGAAGTCGAGCAGGGCGCTCGCCGTGGCGTTCGAGCGCCGGGCCTCGTCGAGGGCGGTGACGACGTCGAGCGCGGTGGCGGCGTAGTCCCCGTAGACGGCGAGGATCTGCTGCTCCTGCGTGAAGAACCGCATGCCCTCCGGATAGACCGCGGCGAGGCGGCCGTAGTGTCGACGCGACGACGCGATGTCGACGATCAGGCGCGATCCGCCGAGGTCGTCGGGCCGGTCAGCGAGCAGCTCGTGGGCGAGCAGGTTGGCCTCGTCCTCGGAGAATCCGTGATGGTGCAGCTGGTAGGTGGCGTCCGACGACGTCTGCACCACGAGGAGGTACCGGGGAGCGTTGACGGCGTGCGCCGCCCGGGCCGTGATGCGGGCGAGGACCCCTTCGATGTCCTCGGCGGCGAGGAGGTCGGCCGCCGTGGAGTACACGCCCTCGAGGCGCTTGGTGAGCTGCCGCACCTGGCCCTCCAGGGCGGCGATGCGCTCGTGCTCGTCGAGCTCGATCTGCGAGCGCGCCTCCACCACGGTCCTGTCGCTCCAGGCCGCGGTGTACAGGCTGGTGCGCCCGTCGACGAAGGAGGACCACTGCCCCGCTTCCCAGGCCACGCTGTAGAGGCAGAAGCGCCCTCCCCGAGCCTGGCACTCCGACTCGCCCACGACGGCGGGGACGAGGCCGAACAGGGCGGGGACCTGTGACAGGAGGCCCTTCGTGAATGCGCAGATCTGGGGGTGGCGTGCGAAGCCCGGTCGGGTGATGGCGCGCACCACGGCGTGGGCGTCGCCGACCTCGAGGGGCTCCACGGTCGAGACGGTCGAGAACTTGGCGGCGGCGGCGGCCACGTTGCGCAACAGCTCGCCGGGTGAGCCGAGGGAGCGCAACAGGTCGGCGACCTCGGTGCCGTCGTGCTGGCGGAGCATCTCCTCGCCGACATGGCGGCCGATGTCGGGGTCGCCGGTGACCACGGCGGCGGCGTCGAGCAGTGCCACCGCCTCGTCGTGCGAGCTCCAGCTGGTGGGGTCCTCGAGCACCGCCGCCGGCCGGGTCTCGCCTCCGAGCTCGAGCATGCGGGCCACGCCCTCGTCCCCGACGCGCCCGCGCACGTAGCGCACCACGACGCTCGTCAGCGCGCCCGAGACATCCTGGCGGGCGGCCCCGAGCCCGGGCCCTCCCGACGTTCCCACCGTCATCGGTGCCCACCCCTTCGACGGTGGTGCCTGGCCACGCCCGGAATGGTAATTGCGCGCCGGGACGGGCGCGCCGGCGACGTCGCCCGCCGGGACGGGCGCGCCGGCGACGTCGCCCGCCGGGACGGGCGCGCCGGCGACGTCGCCCGCCGGGACGGGCGCGCCGGCGACGTCGCGCGCCGGGCGCGTGCCGCGGGCTGCAGCCCGCCGCCGGGCGCGGCCGGTGTCGCCCGAACGGCCGCCAGGGCGGGGGACGGGAATGGGGAAGGGGATGGGAAGGTCCTCGTGAGGGGAATTGTCGGTCCCGTGGGGCCGGGCCTTGAACCGCCGGGCACCGCCGCCCCTAGCCTGGGGGCCCCGGGGCCGGCGGGGGTTGGGTCGGTGGCCGGCGCGGCGAAGGGGGCCAGATGCCAACGCGAGCAGTCGAGCCGGTCGTGGCGATCCTCGACGAGGAGTGGCACGCCATCTCCGCTCTGGCGCAGGAGCTCGCCGACGTCGAGTGGGACCTGCCGTCGGAGTGCCCCGGCTGGAGCGTGCGCGACGTCCTGGCGCACATGATCGGGACCGAGCGCTGGCTGCTCGGCGAGCCCGAGCCCGACCCGCTGCCCGACGTACCCGACTTCGTGCGCAACGACCTCGGCGCCAGCAACGAGGCATGGGTGGCGCAGTGCCGGCCGCTCCCGGCCGGTGCGGTCGCCGACGAGTTCAGGGCGGTCACGGCGCGGCGGCTCGACGAGATGCGCTCGTGGCCCGAGGAGCGCTTCGCGGCTGTGGGTCCGAGCCCGGTGGGGCCGGTCCCGTACCGCGAGTTCATGCGCGTGCGCGCCATGGACTGCTGGGTGCACGAGCAGGACATGCGCGTGGCCACCGGGCGGCCCGGCCACTGCACCGGGCCCGTCGCGCAGCTGGCGCTCGGCCGGCTGGCGTCGGGCATGCCCTTCGTCGTCGGCAAGCAGGCGGCCGCGCCCGAGGGCTCGTGCGTGCGCTTCGAGTTGCGCGGGCCGGTGCTCGGGCGCCTGGACGTGGCCGTGCGCGGAGGCCGGGCGAGCATCGTCACCGCCGGCGACGACGAGACGGGCGCCGTGCTCGAGCTCGACGACGAGGTGTTCTGGCGCCTGGCGTGCGGCCGGGTCACGGGCGCCGCGGCCCGTGACGCCGGCCTGGTCGTCGTCCACGGTGACGCCGATCTGGCGCGGCGGGTGCTCGATGCCATGGCGTTCATGGTCTGAGCATGACCCGGGCGACGCCCCACCGGTCCGCCGCCGCACAGCTCCGCCCTGGGCGGCTCGGCCCGACGGTCACCGTCCGTGGTGCGCCCGAGAGGCGACGGTCCGTGGTGCGCCCATGAGGCGACGGTCGGTCGCGCCGAGGCTTGTAGACTCTGCCTTCCTTATGCGTGCCACCGCCGTGCCGGTCGAGGGCAACCGGGTCCGTCTCTCGGTCGAAGTCGACGAGTCCGAGGTCGACGAGGCCCTCGACGCAACGGTCCGCCGCCTCGCCCGGCAGGTGCGCGTCCCCGGCTTCCGCCCGGGCAAGGTGCCCCGGCCCGTCCTCGAGGCGCGCTTCGGTGGCGCGGCCGCCCTGCGTGCACAGGCGCTCAACGACGCGTTGCCCGACATGTACGCCCGGGCTGTCGTGGACACCGAGCTCGACCCCATCGCCGCACCGGAGATCGACATCACCTCGGGGGAGGACGACGGCCCGGTGACCTTCGACGCCGTGGTCGAGATCCGGCCCGTCGTGTCGATCGCCGGCTACGCCGGGCTCCAGGTGACGCTCCCGGGCGTGGAGGCGACGGACGAGGAAGTCGACGCCCAGCTCGACCGGTTACGCGAGCAGGGTGGCGAACTGACCGCCGTGGGCCGGGCGGCCAGGGACGGTGACTACGTCTCCATCGACCTCACCGGCATACGCCCGCGCGGCGAGGACCTGCACGTCGAGGACTACCTCTACGAGGTGGGGAGCGGCGCCGACATCGTGGGCCTCGACGACCAGCTCCGCGGGACCAAGCCCGGGGACATCCTGCAGTTCGCGGCGCCGGTGCGCGCCGAGGACGGCTCGCAGGACGAGGCTCAGATCCGCGTGCTGGTGAAGGACGTCAAGGAGAAGGTGCTCCCCCGGGCGACCGACGAGTGGGCGTCGGAGGCGTCGGAGTTCGACACGCTGGAGGCGCTGCGCGACGACCTGCGGTCGAGGCTGAGCCAGATCAAGGTGGTGCAGGCCCAGCTCGCCCTGCGGGAGCGCACCCTCGACGCGTTGGTCGGCCTGGTGGCCGACGACCCGCCCGCGTCCCTCGTCGAGGAGGAGGTCCGCGAACGCCTCCACGACCTCGGCCACCGGCTGGAGGCCCGCCGCCTGAGCGTCGAGCAGTTCCTGCAGGCCTCGGGCCGGGACGAGGCCGACCTGCTCTCGGAGATCCGTGCCGACGCGGCCCGGGCGGTGCGTCTCGATCTCGCGCTGCGCGCCCTGGTCGACGCCGAGAACATCCAGGTCACCGACGACGAGCTCGAGGAAGCGGTGGAGGAGATGGCCCATCAGGCGGGCACCACGGCCGCAGATCTCCACCGCCGACTCGACCGCGCAGGCAGGCTCCCCGCGGTACGCTCGGACAGGAGGAAGGCGAAGGCACTCACCTGGCTCCTCGACCACGTCGACCTGGTCGACGAGGACGGGAAGCCTGTCGCCAGGGACGTCTTGCGGGCGGACGTCGGAGCACAACTGACCGGTGGCGCCGATCCCGTCGGCGGCGGAGAGGGCACCGCCGAGGCGGACGGGCCCGGCGAGCAAGGGAGCGAGGGCGTGCAGGTTGAGGAGCGGTCCACCGTGGAGGCCGAGTCATGAGCGGCACCGGTGATGCACACGGCTATCTCGTTCCCACGGTCATCGAGCAGACCAGCCGCGGCGAGCGTGGGTACGACCTGTACTCCCGGCTGCTCAAGGAGCGCATCATCATCCTCGGGACGCCCATCGACGACACGGTGGCCAACCTGATCTGCGCGCAGATGCTCTTCCTCGAGTACGAGGAGCCCGACAAGGACATCCATCTGTACGTGAACTCGCCCGGCGGGGACATCACGGCGCTGTTCGCCATCTACGACACCATGAAGTTCGTGAAGCCCGACGTGTCGACCTTCTGCTTCGGCCAGGCGGCGTCCGCGGCGGCGGTCCTCTTGGCCGCCGGGGGCAAGGGCAAGCGCTTCGCCCTCCCGCACGCCCGGATCCTCCTGCACCAGCCCTGGGGTGGCGCCGCCGGCCAGGCGAGCGACATCGAGCTGCAGGCCAAGGAGATCATCCGCATGCGCGACCTCCTCAACTCGATGCTCGCCGACGACACCGGCCAGTCCGTCGAGAAGATCGCCCGGGACACCGACCGCGACTTCGTGATCACGGCGGAGGAAGCTGTGAACTACGGGCTGATCGACGAGGTCATCACCAGCCGGGACGCCGTGGGCGCAGCCGAAGCCGTCGGCGCGGCGTAGGCTCGGCCAAGGGACGAAGGGGGAGACGGTGGCGAAGTTCGGGGACGGTGGGGACCTCGTGAAGTGCAGCTTCTGCGGCAAGTCCCAGAAGCAGGTCAAGAAGCTGATCGCCGGGCCGGGCGTGTACATCTGCGACGAGTGCATCGATCTGTGCAACGACATCATCGCCGAGGAGCTGGCCGAGACCACCGAGCTGTCGTTCGAGGAGCTCCCCAAGCCGCGTGAGATCTTCGACTTCCTGAACGATTACGTCATCGGGCAGGAGTACGCCAAGAAGATCCTGTCGGTCGCCGTCTACAACCACTACAAGCGGGTGCAGGCCGGCCCGACGCAGACCGCCGAGGTCGAGCTGGCGAAGTCCAACATCCTCCTGCTGGGCCCGACCGGCTGCGGCAAGACGCTGCTGGCACAGACGCTCGCCCGCATGCTGAACGTCCCGTTCGCCATCGCCGACGCCACGGCGCTCACCGAGGCGGGGTACGTCGGCGAGGATGTCGAGAACATCCTTCTCAAGCTGATCCAGGCGGCCGACTACGACGTCAAGCGGGCCGAGACCGGGATCATCTACATCGACGAGATCGACAAGATCGCCCGCAAGAGCGAGAACCCCTCGATCACGCGGGACGTGTCGGGTGAGGGAGTGCAGCAGGCGCTGCTCAAGATCCTGGAGGGGACCACGGCCTCGGTGCCGCCCCAAGGGGGGCGCAAGCACCCCCACCAGGAGTTCATCCAGATCGACACGACGAACATCCTGTTCATCTGCGGCGGCGCCTTCGCCGGGCTCGACAAGATCATCGAGAGCCGCATCGGCCGCAAGGGCATCGGCTTCAGAGCCGAGGTACGCCGCAGCACCGAGGCCCGCGACGCCGAGGTCCTGCGCCACGTCCTGCCCGAGGACCTCATGAAGTTCGGCCTCATCCCCGAGTTCATCGGCCGGCTCCCGGTCGTGGGTGCCGTGTCGAGCCTCGACAAGGTCGCCCTGATCCAGATCCTGGTGGAGCCGAAGAACGCTCTCGTCAAGCAGTACCACCGTGTCTTCGAGCTCGACGGCGTGGAGCTCGAGTTCGCCCCGGACGCCCTCGAGGCTGTCGCCGAGCAGGCGATGCTGCGGGGCACGGGGGCCCGGGGCCTGCGCGCCATCCTCGAGGAGGTCCTCCTCGACGTGATGTACGACCTCCCGAGTCGCTCGGACGTCGGGCGGTGCCTGATCGACCGTGCCGTCGTGCTCGACCGCGTCCACCCGACGCTTGTGCCCCAGGGCGAACCGGCCAAGACCGTTCGCACCCGTCGGGCCGCTTCCTGACGCGGCTCCCACCCGCGGTGCCCGTCCGCCACGAGGGCGGCGACGCCGGGCGCGTCGCGCGCGACGAGATGGTCGCCTGGCTCGACGACCACACGGACTACGAGCGGTCCATGCCGACGCGCGTGGGCGCCCCCACGCTCGATCGCATCCGGGCCCTGTGCCGGCTGCTGGGCGATCCCGAGCGGGCCTGTCCGGTGGTGCACCTGACGGGCACCAACGGCAAGGGGTCGACCGCCAAGATCCTGAGCGAGCTGCTCATGGCCAACGGGCTCACGGTGGGGACCTACTCGAGCCCCAATCTCGCCCGGGTGAACGAGCGCATCGCCCGCGACGGTGAGCCCATCGGCGACGACGACCTCGTCGAAGTGCTGGAGGCGCTGCGGCTGGTCGAGCCCCTGCTCACCGACCGCCTCACCCGGTTCGAGCTGCTGACAGCGGCGGCGTTCCGCTGGTTCGCCGACAGCCCCGTCGACGTGGCCGTGGTGGAGGTGGGCCTCGGCGGCCGCTGGGACGCCACCAACGTCGTCGAGCCCGATGTCGCCGTCGTCACCAACGTGAGCTACGACCACGTCGAGATCCTCGGCCCCACGCTGCTGGACATCGCCACCGAGAAGGCCGGGATCATCAAGCCCGGGTGCCGGCTCGTGCTCGGGGAGACCGAGCCCGGGCTGTTCGACGTCTTCCTCGGGGCGGCCGAGGCCAACGGCGTGGTCGAGACCTGGGTGCGCGGCCGGGACTTCGCCTGCGACGCCAGTCGGGTCGCCGTGGGGGGCCGGCTCCTGGACCTGCGGACGCCCGGGGCCTCGTACCCCGAGGTGTACCTGCCGCTGCACGGGGCGCACCAGGGTGACAACGCGGCGTGCGCCCTGGCGGCGGCCGAGGCGTTCTTCGCGGCCCCGCTGTCGCCCGACGTGGTCGAGCAGGCCTTCTCGGCGGTGCGGGTCCCCGGGCGCGTCGAGATCGTCGGGCGGTCCCCGCTCGTCGTCCTCGACGGGGCGCACAACGTGGCGGGCGCCCACGCGCTGGCCCGCGCCCTGGTCGACGACCTGGGCGCCGGCGGTCGGGCGGTGGTCGTGATCGGCATGCTCCAGGGGCGCGACCCGAGTGCGGTGCTCGAGGCGCTGGCCGCGGCGGGGCTCGACACCGTCGTGGCGTGCACGGCGCCGTCGCCGCGCGCGTTGCCGGCGACGGTGATCGCCGAGGCGGCCCGCGCCCTCGGCCTGCAGGCGGTGTCCACCGACACGGTGGCCGACGCGCTGGCCCTCGCCCGCGGGCGGGTGGCTGTTGACGGCACGCTCGTCGTCACCGGGTCGCTCTACGTGGTGGCGGACGCCCGTGCGCTGCTCGTCGGATCGACGCAGCAAGCCCCTCCCGGTAGCCTCTCCGGTCCATGAATCGCACGCTCGTGATCTGCAAGCCCGACGCCGTCGAACGGGGACTGGTGGGGGACATCGTGGGCCGCCTCGAGCGCAAGGGGCTGCGCCTGGTGGCCGCCGAGCTCCGGCGGATCGACGAGGACACCGCCGCCCGGCACTACCGGGAGCACGAAGGGAAGCCCTTCTACCGGGACCTGGTGGCCTTCATCACCCGGTCGCCGTCGATGGTGCTCGCCGTCGAGGGCCCCGAGGACACCTGGCGCACCGTGCGCACGCTCATGGGCCCCACGAACCCCGCCGAGGCCCCGCCGGGGACCATCCGCGGCGACCTGGGATCGCTGCTGACCGAGAACCTGGTGCACGGGTCGGACTCCGCCGAGTCCGCGGCGCGCGAGATCGGGATCTTCTTCCCGTCCCTGGTCTGACGGCCGCCACCCGGCGGCAACGCCCGCCGTGGCGTCCCGGGGGCCAGGGGTGGTGGACGGCGCCGTCGGCGCGTCCTCGCAGGCAGCAGGGACAACGCGGGCGGTGGCGTCCCGGGCGTCGCCTTGTGTGGTCGCGCATGGTCCCGTACCCTTGTGCCAACCCCCAGTACCGGCGGGAGGCCGCCCGGATCCGGCGACGGCCCCCGCTCCATCACGAGGATCGACGCCCATGAGGGACAACCGGTTCTTCCTGCTCGGCCGCGACATGGCGGTCGACCTCGGCACCGCCAACACGCTCGTCTACGTGCGAGGCCGCGGCATCATCCTCAACGAGCCCTCGGTCGTGGCGGTGAACGTCAAGGACGGTCGGCCCCTCGCCGTGGGCGCCGAGGCCAAGCGCATGATCGGCCGCACGCCCAGCCACATCCAGGCCATCCGCCCGCTGAAGGACGGCGTCATCGCCGACTTCGAGATCTGCGAGAAGATGCTCCGCTACTTCATCCAGCGCGTCCACCAGCGCCGCTTCGCCAAGCCGCGCATGGTGATCTGCGTGCCGTCGGGCATCACCGGCGTGGAGCAGCGCGCCGTCATGGAGGCGGCCGAGTACGCCGGCGCCCGCAAGGCCTACATCATCGAGGAGCCCATGGCCGCCGCCATCGGTGCGGGGCTCCCGGTGCACGAGCCGACGGGGAACATGGTCGTCGACATCGGCGGCGGGACCACCGAGGTGGCCGTCATCTCCCTGGGCGGCATCGTCACGAGCCAGTCGGTTCGCATCGGGGGCGACGAGCTCGACGAGGCGATCATCTCCTACATCAAGAAGGAGTACAGCCTCGCCCTCGGCGAGCGCACCGCCGAGGAGATCAAGATCGCGCTGGGGTCGGCCTTCGCCCTCGAGGAGGAGCTGCACGCCGAGATCAGGGGCCGCGACCTCGTGACCGGTCTGCCCAAGACCGTCGTGGTCTCCACCGAGGAGATCCGCAAGGCGATCGACGAGCCGGTGTCGGCCATCATCGACGCCGTGAAGGTCACCCTCGACAAGACCCCGCCCGAGCTGGCGGCCGACATCATGGAGCAGGGGATCGTGCTCACCGGGGGCGGCGCCCTGCTCCACGGCCTCGACGCCCGTCTGCAGGAGGAGACCGGCATGCCCATCGTGGTGGCCCGCGACCCCCTCAACTGCGTGGCCATCGGCAGCGGGCAGTGCCTGGAGGAATTCGAAGCCCTCAAGCAGGTCCTCATCACGTCCTCCGCCGGGTGATGGGGGCCCGCGCCCGGCGCGGCGCCGATTCGGCCGGCACGCGGGGCGGCGGGACCGCCCGGTGGCGCGCTGCGGAGGCCGGCCCGGCCGGCGGGGCCGTCAGCCCTGCCTGAGTAGGGTCCCGCATGCCGAGGAGGACACGGCGCACCCGGCGCGCCCGCCGCGGGATGACCATCGCCCTGCTGGTGGTGGCGTCGATCACCATCATCACCCTCGACTACCGGGGGCAGGCGCACGGCGTCATCTCGTGGGCCAAGCG
>Ga0307372_10005825_pt1 | contig 18285 bp, 17 predicted proteins | sample OX1MG_FD_202533 | JGI IMG/M metagenome (GOLD analysis project Ga0307372, IMG submission 202533) | Soil microbial communities from Risofladan, Vaasa, Finland - OX-1 | ecosystem: Environmental > Terrestrial > Soil > Coastal area > Acid sulfate soil | place: Finland: Risofladan, Vaasa | collected...
TGCGCCGGCGGGACCACGCCCATGTTCGCCGGGCAGGCCTCGGTGATCACGCACGCGATCTGCGGGCCGTGCCCCACGAACGCCTGCCGGATCGTGAGCGCGTCGTTGTACGGCAGCACCAGCGTGTCCCCGGCCGCCGCGCCGGTGACGCCGGGCGAGTCGGGCAGGGCGAAGGTGGCGACCCCCGACCCGGCCGCCGCCAGCAGGGCGTCCACGTGACCGTGGTAGCAGCCGGCGAACTTCACGACCAGCCGCCTGCCGGTGAACGCGCGGGCCAGCCGGACCGCTGACATGGTGGCCTCGGTGCCGGAGTTGACCAGCCGCACCTTCTCCACCGGGGTGCGCGCCACGATCTCCTCGGCCAGCTCGACCTCTCCGGCGGTCGCCGCGCCGAACGAGGTGCCCCGGGCGGCCGCCGCCGTCACCGCTTCCAGCACCGCGGGGTGCGCGTGGCCCAGGATCATCGGCCCCCAGGAGCAGACCAGGTCCACCAGTTCCCGGCCGTCGGCGTCGGTGAGGTACGGCCCGCGGCCGGACTCGATGAACACCGGTACCCCGCCCACCGCGCCGAACGCCCGGACGGGCGAATTCACGCCGCCAGGGATGACAGCGCACGCGCGGTGGAAAAGCCCGGCGGAGTTCGGTGCCGCGGTCACACGGTCACGTCCTCGCAGGCGTCGGCAAGGAAGCCGAGCAGCCGCAACGCGTCGGGCAGCGGATGCTCCCCCGGGTCACGGATCCACTGGGCCTGCCCCCGGCCGGAGCGTGACGGCGGCGCCACCACGAAACTGTCCCTGGTGTGCCAGCGCAGCACCGACACCGGCGCGAAGTCGTCAGGCTCGCAGTCCAGGTGGCACGACCACCACTCGTCCTCGTCGTCGGGAGCACCACGGGTGGCGACGAAGAACAGCGCCCGGCCATCGGCGGACAGCGCCACCGGGCCGGCCGGAACGTCCGCGCGGTCCATCAGGGCGAGCGCGTCGGTGCCGGCGGCGGCCGGCACGTCCAGCACGTCGAAGACCCGGCCGGTGACGAGGATGATGTTGGCCTCCGGCCGCTCCCGCCACCAGCGGCCGACCTCAGCCGGGTCGGTGGAGGCCTCGATCTGCCAGGCGGGCGAGATGGGATGCGCGGCCGGCGCGGGGCAGCCGATCCGGTCGCAGGAACAAGCGCGGCCCGGGTCGCGCACCCGGCCGTGGGTGGCGGTCCCGGATCGCGGGTGGCGTGCCGCCTCCGTGCGCAGATGCGCCCCCAGGCAGACCGGCCAGCCCATCGCGGCGTAATCCACGGCCGCGGCTGCCATCCGGCTCGCGTCCCGGCGGCGGCCACGGCGCAGCATCGCCTCCACCATCGGCTCCCACTCTGCTCCCGGCCGGATCCTTCCATCCCGATGATGCCGGGTCGGCACCGCCGCGCGCAGGCCGCCCCCCCGGCTGAGGCCGAGACGATACCTAACGCAGATACGGGGCTGACCTTTACCGCCGCGGATGGCCCGTTTCGTGGCGGAAATGCCGCGGTGCCGGGCAACCGCGGGGCCACCCGGCCGGGCGGCGGACGGTCAGCCGAGGCGGCGGGCGGCTTCGGTGGCCCAGTAGGTGAGGATGATGCTGGCGCCCGCACGGCGGATCGCGGTCAGCGTCTCCATGATCACACGGTCCCGGTCCAGCCAGCCGTTCGCGGCCGCCGCCTCGGCCATCGCGTACTCCCCGCTGACCTGGTAGGCGGCGACCGGCACCGGCACGGCCGCGGCGGCCTGGGCGATCACGTCCAGATAGGGCAGGGCCGGCTTGACCATGACGATGTCAGCGCCCTCGTCAACATCGAGGCCGATCTCCCGCAGGGCGTCCCCGGCCGCGGGGTCCTGCTGGTAGGCGGACCGGTCGCCGAAGCGGGGAGCGCACTCGGCCGCGTCCCGGAACGGGCCGTAAAAGGCGGAGGCATATTTCGCCGAATAGGCGCAGATCACGACCTCCGGGTAGCCGGCGTGGTCGAGCGCGTGCCGGATGGCGCGTACCTGGCCGTCCATCATCCCGCTCGGGCCGACCACATGCGCCCCGGCAGCCGCCTGGGCGACCGCGATGGCGGCATATCGCTCCAGAGTGGAGTCATTGTCCACCTCGCCGGCCTCGGTCAGCAGGCCGCAGTGGCCGTGGTCGGTGTACTCGTCCAGGCACAGGTCCGCCATCAGCACGGTGGCGTCGCCCACCTCGGCGGCCAGGTCCGCCAGCGCCTGCTGGACGATCCCGTCCGGGGCGTCGGCGGCCGAGCCGCGGGCATCCTTGACGGCGGGGATGCCGAACAGCATCAGCCCGCCGACCCCGGCCTCCACCGCTTCGGCCGCCGCTTTGAGCAGGCTGTCCCTGGTGTGCTGGACCACGCCGGGCATGGACGGCACCGGCTGTGGCTGCGTGATCCCCTCCTTGACGAACAGGGGCAGCACCAGGTCCGACGCGTGGACGCTGGTCTGCGCGGTCAGGCGGCGCAGCGCCGGCGTCCGGCGCAGCCGGCGGGGGCGGGCGACCGGGAATCCACCGTTCACAACCGGCTCCTCCTCAGGCAGGGCACCATCAGGCCATCAGGCGCGCACCGTCAGCGCAGGCGGCGGCGGGCACCGCGGCGGCGCTCGCTGGGCTTGCGCACTGGCTCGCCAGCCGCGACAGCCGCTTCGCGCAGCTTCGCGCCGTGCTCGGCGAGCGCCTCGACCAGCGCGGTCACCGAGGGCTTGGGCGCCATCACGTCCACCCGCAGCCCATATTCGGCCGCGGTCTGCGCGGTCTGCGGGCCGATCACCGCGATGGCGGTGACCGCGTGCGGCTTGCCGGCGATGCCGATCAGGTTCCGCACGGTCGAGGAGGAGGTGAACAGGACGGCGTCAAACCCGCCGCTCTTGATCGCCTCCCGGATCGGGGCCGGCGGCGGCGCCGCCCGCACCGTGCGGTAGGCGGTGACGTCCTCGGCTTCCCAGCCCAGGTCGGTCAGCCGGGCGAGCAGCGTTTCGGTGGCAATGTCGGCCCGGGGCAGCAGCACCCGGTTGATCGGGTCGAGCACGTCGTCGTAGGGCGGCCAGGCCGCGGCCAGCCCTTCGCTGGACTGCTCCCCGTCGGGCACCAGGTCGGGCTTGATGCCGAACTCCCCCAGCGCCGCCGCGGTCTGCTCGCCCACCGCCGCCACTTTGACACCGGCGAACGCGCGCGCGTCCAGGCCGTACTCCTCCAGCTTCTCCCGCACGGCGCGGACCGCGTTCACCGAGGTGAAGGCGATCCACTGGTAGCGGCCGGTGACCAGGCCCTTGACGGCACGCTCCATCTGCTGCGGCGTGCGCGGCGGCTCGACGGCGATGGTCGGGACCTCTTCGGGCACCGCGCCGTGCGAGCGCAGCCGCTCGGACACCGACGCCGCCTGCTCCTTGGTGCGGGGCACGAGCACCCGCCAGCCGAACAGTGGCTTGCTCTCGAACCAGGACAGGCCCTGGTGCGCGGCGGCCTCCCCGACTACGGCCAGGGCGGGCCCCGGCTCGGTCAGCACGCTCACCCCGGCCGCCTTCAGGTCGGCGGCCACCGAGCCGAGCCTGCTGACCACGGTGTGCTGGTCGGTGGTGGTGCCGTTCCAGGTGATGGCGATCGGGGTGGTGTCGGGCCAGCCGGCCGCCACCAGCATCTTGGCGATGTCGACCGGCCCGGTTTCGGCGCCGAGGATCACCAGGCTGCCCGGCACGGGTCCTTCGACCTGGCTGATGTCGGACGCGTGCACGACCCGGACGCCACCGGTGTCGGCGGTGAGCGGAACTCCGGCGAATGCGGGCACGGCGGTCGCGGCGGACACCCCGGGCACGATCTCCACCCGCACCCCGGCCTTGGCGCACGCGTCGGCCTGCCGGGCGGCCCGGCTGAACAGGAACGGGTCACCGGCGAACAGCCGGATCGCCAGCTGGCCGGCCTTGGCCGCCTTGATGAGGGCCTTGGTGTCCTGTTCCGGATCGGCCGCCTCGGTGACGACCGCCTCCCCAGGCAGCCGGTGCGCCAGCCGGTCGGTCAGCTCGGTCCTGCCCACCACCAGGTCCGCGCGGGCCAGCAGCTCGGCGGCCCGCAGCGTGAGCAGCCCCTCGTCGCCGGGGCCGACGCCGATAAAGGCGGCCAGCCCGGCCGGGGCGGCCGCGCCGGCCGGGGCCGCCTCATCGGGCGCCTGCGAAGCCTGGGTGGCCTGCGTCTTCGTGGTTGCGGGTGTGGGATTCACTAGGCATCGTCCCCGTTGCTCGTATGTGCGGTGGACACCGTCAGGTACCTTCCCGCACCGCGGCGGAGCAATTCACGCGCGGCCTGTTGTCCGATCTTTGCCGCCTCCGCTGGCGGCCCGCCCGCGGACGCCGCGACCGCCGGGCCGCCGTCCCCGCCGATGACGACGGCGGTGAGGTCCAGCTGGCCGGCCACGGTGCCATACGCGCCGACCGGGGCATGGCACCCGGCCCCGAGCTCGGCCAGGACGGCCCGCTCCGCGGTCACCGCGGCGCGGGTGGCCGGGTCGTCCACCGAGCCGAGCAGGGCGGCCAGGTCCGGGTCGGTGTCGCCGCACTCGACCGCGAGCGCGCCCTGCCCGGGCGCCGGGATCATTTCGTCCGGTTCGAAGATCTCGGTGACCAGGTCGATGTGGCCGATCCTGGCCAGCCCCGCGTAGGCGAGCACGACCGCGTCGAGCTCACCGGAGGCGACCTTGGCCAGCCGGGTCCCGGCGTTGCCCCGCACCGCGACCGGCCGGGTATCGGGGCGCAGCAGCCGGAGCTGGGCCGCCCGGCGGGGCGATCCGGTGCCGATCCGCGCGCCGGTGGGCAGATCTGCCAGCTTGGCACCGTCCCTGGCCACCAGCGCGTCCCGCGGGTCTTCCCGGGCCGGCACCGCCGCCAGGGTGATCCCGGGCAGGTCGGCGGTGGGCAGGTCCTTGAGCGAGTGCACGGCGATGTCGACGTCCCCGGCCAGCAGGCAGGTGCGCAGCGCGCTCACGAAGACGCCGGTGCCGCCGATCTGGGTCAGGTCGGCCTGGCTGATATCGCCGAACGACGTCAGCCCGACCAGCTCCACCCTGACCCCGGTCCGCTGCGTGACAAGCCTGGCCACGGCCCCGGACTGGGCCATCGCCATCGGGCTCCGCCGGGTGCCGAGCCGCAGCACCGACCAGCTCATGGGCCTACCTCCCGGACGGGTGCCGCGCCCGGCGCCTGCGGCGCGGGCGTGCCGAGGGCGAGGTCTGCGTCGGCCTTGGTGACCGCGTCGATCGCGTCCTGGTCGAGGTCGAACAGCACCCGCAGGGCCACCTCATACGAGTCGCCGCCGGGCGAGCCGGCCAGTTCCTTGACCCGCACCGTCGGAGCGTGCAGCAGCTTGTCCACCACCCGGCGCATCGCGCGCTCGATCTCGGCGTACGCCCGGTCGTCCAGCGTCCCGAGCCGGCCGGTGAGCCGGCCCAGTTCCGACTCGACCACCCCGGCGGCCTTCGCGCGCAGGGCCACCACCGTCGGTGCCACCCGGGCGGCGTGCCGGGCGGAGACGCGGGCGGCGAACTCCTCGGCCACGATCGCCCGGACCGCCGCCACGTCCTCGGCCTGCGTGGCCGCCACCGCCAGCCCGGCGCCCTCCAGTGAGTCCAGGCCCAGCACGCTGACGCCGGGCAGCCCGGCAGCGGCGGGGTCCACGTCGTGTGGCAGTGCGAGGTCGAGCAGGACCAGCGGCCGGGCATCCGGCCCGGGCTGGCCGGCCCGCAGGCTCAGGGCGGTGGTGATCATCGCCGCGGTGATCACCAGGCCGGCCGCGCCGGTGCAGGAGATGACCAGATCCGCGTCGGCCAGCGCGGCCGGCAGGGCATCGAGCCCGGCCGTGGATCCTTCGACCGAGGCGGCAAGCCGCTCCGCCCGGTCGGGGGTGCGGTTGGCGATCACGATCCGGGCCGCACCGAGGCGCTGTGCGGTCGCGACGGCGAGCGAGCTCATGGAGCCGGCGCCCACCACGAGCACGTTCAGCCCGGCGAGCGGGTGAACGGGATCGGGGCCGTCACCGGCTGGCCGCAGCCGCGCCGCCGCCAGTCCCACACCCACGCTGACCAGGTTGGCGCCCGCGCGGTCGATACCGGTCTCCGCGTGCGCCCGTTTGGCCGCGCGCAGTGCGAGCGCGCCGAGATCGTCCAGCACCCGGCCGAGCGTGTCCTGCTCACGCGCCAGGGCGAGCGCCTGGCGCACCTGCCCGAGGATCTGGGTCTCCCCCACCACCATCGAGTCCAGCCCGCTGGCCACCGCCATCAGATGCTGTACCGCCCGGTCCTCGTAGTGCACGTACAGGTGCTGGGTGAGGTCGGCCAGGGGGAGGCTGGAGTGCCGCGCCAGCAGGTCGGAGATCGAGGTGAGGCCCGCGTGGAACTTGTCCACCTCGGCGTAGACCTCCACCCGGTTGCAGGTGGACACCACGAACGTGCCCGCGACAGGTTCCGCCTCGAAGACGTCGCGCATCAGCTTGACGAGCGCGTCGCCGCCCACCGCGGCCCGCTCCAGGACCGCGACCGGGGAACTGCGGTGGCTCAGCCCGACGATCAGCACACTCATGGCGCCGCCACCGCCGGCTCGTCGGCCGCGCCGCCCCGGGCGGGGACGGCCGGGCCGTTCGTCATCGCGCTGCCGGCCCCACCCCGCGCACTGCCACCGGCTACCGGGCCGCTGACCGCGCTGCCCGCGGGTGCGCCGCCCACGGCGGCACCCGGGGCATCACCGGGTACCGCGGCGCTCTGGTAACGGCGCTTCCCATCCTGGGCGACGCGCACGACAGACCTCCGTTGCGCGTGAAAGGCAAGGATCTGCAACTCGATAGACAGGTCGACCTTACGCACGTCGACGCCCACTGGCACGCTAAGCACCACAGGAGCGAAATTCAGGATGCTTGTGACACCGGCGGCGACCAGCCGGTCGCACACCCCCTGCGCCGCTCCGGCCGGGGTCGCGATCACGCCGATCGACACATGATGACGGGCTACGACCGGCTCGATCTGATCGGCGCCCTCGACCACATGCCCGGCGATCTCGGACCCGACGACCCCCGGGTCGGCGTCCAGGACAGCGGCGATCCGGAACCCGCGGGAGGCGAAACCGCCGTAGTTCGCCAGCGCCCGCCCCAGATTGCCGGCCCCGACGATGACGACCGGCCAGTCCTGGGTCAGGCCGAGCTCACGGGAAACCTGGTAGACGAGGTAGTCGACGTCGTAGCCCACCCCCCGGGTGCCGTAGGAGCCCAGGTGTGACAGGTCCTTGCGCAGCTTCGCGGAGTTCACGCCGGCGGCGGCGGCGAGCTCCTCGCTCGACACGGTCGCGACGCCCTGCTCGGCGCAGGTGTACAGGACACGCAGATACACCGGGAGGCGGGCGATGGTCGCCTCCGGGATGCCTTGACTGCCGTGGCCAGTGGCTGGGCGGCGGGACATTCGCCGGGTGCTCCTGAGGGATCGACGCGACAGGCACCGCGGGCGAGCCAGGCGCCCGCCAGGGCACAACTCTGTTTTCACGGTACGCCCTTGTGAACGCATGCACAAAGTGGCCGGCCCACCGGCGCTGACCTGGGGTGCTGTCAGCGGCTGCCCGCTAGCTGGCGAGGGCGGCGCGCAGCCGGTCCTCACTGACGTGCCAGAAGTCATGCTGGACGCCGTCAATGAGGGTCACCGGGATCTTGTCCCAGTACTCGCGCAGCTCGCTGTCGGTGCTGGTGATGTCGCGCTCTTCCCAGCGGAGCCCCAGCTCGCCCGCGACCCGGGCGATGATCTCGCGGGCGCCGTCACACAGATGGCAGCCCTGCCGCGTGAGCAGGGTGATGACATGCGGCGCCGGGCTCACCGGGACCCGTTGCTCCGGCGCCGCTCGCCCGGGCCGCCAGGCGGGGCCAGCCGGCCGTCACCGGCGGAGCGGCCCTGCGGGCCGTTCCCGGACCAGCCCCGCGGGCCGCTGGCGGGCGGCCCCGGCCGGCCGCCCGGGCCGGCTAGGACGTCCGGGCCGGTCAGTGGGGACATTTTGGCCTGCCGGACGCCGAGTTCGATCACGTTCGTCGCCAGCACGAACGGCTTGCGCTCTTCCTCAAAGTCCTGGATGTAGGGCTGATGACCGTGCTCCTCGAACGCGGCCCCGTCCCGGTACACCTCATAGAGGATCCGCTGCAGCGGCGCCGACGGCACCCCGTGGACGATGTAGGCCAGCGTGCCGGGCTCCAGCGCCTTGACCTTCTCGACCACCTGGTGCGCGAGCTGGTCGAACTCCTCCGACTGGCCGTCGATCAGGGTGTAGATGGCGATCTGCCCGTACAGCCGTTCGGTCTCTTCTCCCCCGCCGCCGCTGGCCGCGGGCGTGAACACGTCGAACGCGACCGGCAGGATGTCGCCGGTCTCGACGATCCCCGGTGCCGGCCCGCCGTGCCGGTCCGGGTCGCTGCCTATGGGCGGCCCGAGGTCGGTGTCGGTGCGGTAGAAGCCGTAGCCGGTGTCGCTGCCGACCGCCCCGAACCCCCCGGTGTCCTGGTAGAGGCGCCCGAGGTCGGTGTCGGAGCCGACCCGCCCGAAGGTCCCGGACTCGTCCCGGTACAGGCCGCTGTAGTCGGAGTCGGTGCTGACCCGCCCGAATCCCCCGGTATCTGGGCGATAACGGCTATAACCGGTGTCGTCGGCATGCCGGCTGTCCCAGCTGCCGGTGTCCTCGCCGGGCCCGGCCGCGTCGTGCAGGGCCGCCAGCTGCACCACCGCGGACCGCTGCCCCGCGTACCAGGTGAGCACCGCGGCGATCAGGCACAGCGCCGGGTAGGCGGGCTTGATGGGCAGCGTCACCTGCAGCCCCTCGGTCAGCAGGGCCGCCAGCGCCGCGGCGAGCACCGCGGGGAACAGCCCCCGCCACCCCGGCTGGCGTTGCGCCCGCACCCCGGCCACGATCAGCGCGATCAGGGCCGCCAGCGCGGTGACCACGGCGAGCACCACCAGGGCCAGATTCGGGATGAGCTGATAGTGGGCCGAGGCGCTGGGCCACGCTGTGGTGAATGTCACACCACTGAGCGGGTCGGCCGCCAGGATGACCCCGGTGATCACTGTCAGCGCCCCCAGCGCGAGCCGGGACCCGAAGCGTGCCCAGAAGGTCCTGCCGGTCAGCTCGGCCAGCCCCCAGACCAGCGCCAGCGGGGCGGCCAGCCGGGCGCCGACCTCGACCAGCCGGAAGCTGGTCGGGTTGAACCCCTGGTGGTAGCCCAGCGCTTGGGCCGCCAGGGCGATGGTCAGCCCGGCGGCCGCCAGCACCCAGGCGATCAGGTCCAGCCGCGGCATACGCGCACACCGCCGCACCAGCATTCCGGTGACGACGGCGGCGGCGAGAGCGGCGGCGGCCGCTGCCAGGAATGAAAGAGACATCGCTGCCTATGGTGCCTGACGTCGGTGGATGATGCTGCCTAGATGGTAGACCGGGTGGGGTAGGCAGGCACTGCCCGCGGGTACCATGAGTGGCGCTATGAGGCTGCTGCGGGGACGGCTTCAGTCACCAGGCCCGATCGGCATCGAACCCGGTGTCGGTGACCAGGTCGCTGGTGCTCGCCAGCTGGGCGGGCTTGCGAGGGTGAGGGTGCGGCCGTTGCGCAGGGACCGGGTGTCGCTCGCGGGTGAGGCGTCGGCGGCCGCCGCGACAGTCGAGCACCCGCCACCCACCCCCGACCCGGCGGCCGGCGCGTTCTTCGACGTGGATAACACCCTCATGCGCGGCGCCTCCATCTACTACTTCGCTCGCGGCCTGGCCGCCCGCAAGATGTTCGGCCCCAAGGACCTGGCCAGGATGGCGTGGGGGCAGGTCTACTTCCGGGTGCGGGGGGCGGAGAACTCCGATCACATCGACGCGGCCCGGCAGGCCGCGCTGGCCTTCGTCGCCGGGCACAAGGTCGCCGACATCGTCACGCTGTCCGAGGAAATCTACGACGAGACGATGACCCACCGGATCTGGGAAGGCACCCGTGAGCTGGCCCAGCAGCACCTGGAAGCCGGCCAGCGGGTCTGGCTGGTGACCGCCACCCCGGTGGAGCTGGCCAGCATCATCGCCCGCCGGCTTGGCTTCACCGGGGCACTCGGCACCGTCGCCGAATCGGTGGACGGCGTCTACACCGGCCGGCTGGTCGGCGGGCTGCTGCACGGCGAGGCGAAGGCAGCGGCGGTCGAGGCGCTGGCCGCCCGCGAAGGCCTGGACCTGGCGCGGTGCTCGGCCTACAGCGACTCCACCAACGACCTGCCCATGCTGCGGCTGGTCGGGCACCCGGCCGCGGTCAACCCGGACGCGGACCTGCGGGCCGAGGCGAAGGCCAGCGAGTGGCCGGTGCACGACTTCCGGGCCGGCCGCAAGGCCACCATGATCGCCCTGCCCACCGCGGCCGGCGCGGGCGCGGTGGCCGGCGGCATCGTGGCCGGCCTCGCCCTGCGCCGCCGTCACGCCCGCCGCTAGGGCCGCTCATCCTTGCGATCATTACCAAGGACCGGACGCTCCGGCGCCCGCCGCGTCCACCTCACGTGGGCGCGCCCGGGCCGCGAATGCGCGTGCCTCCGCCGGGATCAGCCGAAGGCGGGGCCGCGCTCGGTGAGCAGGTCGTCCAGTTTGCGCTGGATGGTGCCGCGGATCCGGCCGCTCAGGTCGGCGACCACGGCCGGGTCGTTCTCGCTGCCGCGGTCGTAACAGTCGGTCGGTATCGGCGGGCAGAACTCGATGATCCACCGCGACGGCAGCGGCACCGCACCGATCGGGCCCAGCCACGGGAACAGCGGCGTGAGCGGGAAGTAAGGCAGGCCCAGCAGCTGTGCCAGCGGCTTGGCGTTGCCGAGCAGCGGGTAGATCTCCTCCGCCCCGACGATGGCGCAGGGGACGATCGGCACCTGCGCCCGGATCGCCGTCACCGCGAACCCGCCGCGGCCGAACCTGCGCAGCTGGTAACGGTCGGTGAAGGGCTTGCCGATGCCCTTGAACCCCTCCGGGAAGACGCCGACCACCTCGCCGGACCTCAGCAGCACGTGCGCGTCGGCGGGGCAGGCCCGGGTGTGGCCGCCCTTGCGGGCCAGGAAGGCCAGCGGCGGGATCTCGTACACCAGGTCGGCGCCGAGCAGCCGCACGTTGCGGTGGGCCGGATGCTCGTCGTGCAGCCCGGTCTGGAGCATGACCGCGTCGAGCGGGAGGGTGCCGGAATGGTTGGCGACCACCAGGGCGGGCCCGGCCTCGGGGATGTTCGCCAGGCCGCGCATCCTGACCTGGAACCAGTGCCGGTAGAACATCCGGGCGAACGGGATCAGCACCCGGGTGTTGAACTCCGGGTCGAAGCCGAACTGGTCGACCTCGCAGCCGCCGGTCAGCTGGCGGCGCACGAAGTCAAGGGCGCCGCCGATCCGTGCCCGCCAGTCCTCGGCCGGCCGCACCGTCACGTCATCCTCGCGGGCCACGGGGCCGTCCTTAAGGACCACCGGCGCGTCCCGGAGGGCAACCCCGTTGCCGTTCGGGACGGCCAGCTCCTGGCCGGGCAGGTCCCGGCCGTTGGCCAGCGTCAGCTCGGGCATCTGAAGCAAGCTCAGTGGAGCAGCAGCAGCCGGGAGCTCGCCGGGGGTGTCCCCGGCTCCCTCCCGCGCCGTGCCCCGGACGGAGCCGTCCGCAGTATCCACCTTCGTCACTGTGCCCCCATTCCCGGTACCCCCGTTCCCGGATAGCGCCTCCGGCCAGCCGCGTATGCACCTCGGTGCCGCGTCCTGGCCTGCGCTTTGCCGACAGCCGCCCGCTGGGAACTCGTGCCGGACCGCCCGCCAGTGCCAGCGTTACTTCTTGTTCCGCCGCTGGACGCGCGTCTTCCGCAGCAGCTTGCGGTGCTTCTTCTTGGCCATTCTCTTGCGGCGCTTCTTGATGACGGAGCCCACGACACCACCCTTGCTCTTTCTGGCATAGCCCGGCATGCTTGCGCACGCCCGGGACCGGTCGGCAGGGCACACGCCAACGGTCTAGGTTACCGCTCCCGCCGCCTCGGTTCATCCCCAGGTGCCCCCAACCTCCCCGGGCCCGCTGGGCGGCGCTCCCCGTCGTGCCGCTCAGCTCGCGGCGACGAAAGAGTCCCGCAGGTACTGGTTGACCGCCTGCTCGGGCACCCGGAACGAACGGCCCACCCGGATCGCCTCCAGTTCCCCGGAGTGAACCAGCCGGTAAACGGTCATCTTGGACACACGCATGATCGAGGCTACTTCTGCCACGGTCAGGAACCTGACGTCACTTAGGGGGGTTTCACTTGCAACCATGAGTCGCCCTCTTCCGCGGGTGCTGGGTACGCCTGGCCGGATTCAGCGCATCAGTCACCTCCGTCCCCAGCGTAAGTCTTGTGCGGAAAAGGGCAACCCTCCATCGAGTCTCATTTCGTCACCCCTGGCACGGATCTTGCATTGACGTGGGCAAACGAAAGAGCGGCCATGGCCGGCGGCCTGTTCTGCCCTCAGCACGCTCCGTTGCCGGCACCCGGTTGCGCAAATGGCACCATCCAAATCCGCCGCCAGGCGAGTGCGGCCCAGCTCCCGGCGCAGCTCAGGGTGCGTGCGTGACCGGCCTCGCGCCAGCACCGCTCAGGGTGAGGGCAGCAGCCCGTGCTGCGGGAACACCGCGTTGCGGGTGGCCATGATCGCCCGGTCCACCGCGTCGGCGGGGTCGTATCCCGACGCGAACGGCGAGAACACGGCCGCGGCGCCCTCGGTCATGGTCTCCGGCGGCTGCGCCCCGGTCCGGGCGCGGGCGAACTCGCGCCAGGCCGCCGGCGTCTGCGCCGCCGGGTCCAGCGGGCGGCCGGCCGCCTCCGCCAGCAGATGGGTCCACGTGCGCGGGACCACCCGGACCAGTTCGTAACCGCCGCCGCCGGTGAGCACCCAGCGCCCGCCGGCGATCTCGTGCGCCAGCTGGTGCAGCCACGCCTGCGCGGTCCGCTGTGCGTCGATGCTCAGCTCCAGGTGCGCCAGCGGGTCCAGCCGGTGGCTGTCGCAGCCGTGCTGGCTGACCAGGATCTGCGGGCGGAACGCGCGCAGCAGCGGCGGCACGACCGCGTCGAACGCGCGCAGCCAGCCGGCGTCGCCGGTGCCGGCCGGCAGCGCCACATTGACGGCCATTCCCTCCGCGCCCGGGCCGCCATTGTCGTCCGGAAGCCCGGTGCCGGGGAAAAGGGTCATCGGGTGCTCGTGCAGGCTGATCGTCAGCACCCGCGGGTCGTTGTAGAAGGCCGCCTCCACCCCGTCACCGTGATGGACGTCCACGTCGACGTAGGCGATCCGCTCCGCACCCTGCCCCAGCAGCCACCGGATCGCTATCGCCGGGTCGTTGTACACGCAGAACCCGCTCGCCATCCCGCGCATCGCGTGATGCAGCCCGCCCGCCACGCTCACCCCGTGCTGCGAGCGCGACTCCCACACCGCCGCCGCGGCCGCCAGGGTGGCCCCGGCGACCAGCGCCGACGCGTCGTGCATGCCGGTGAACACCGGGTTGTCGGGGGTGCCGAGCCCGAAAGCCGCGTCTGCGGCCCCCGTCCGCACGGCCGTGATGTAGTGCGGATCGTGGACCAGTTCCAGCTCGGCGTTGCTGGCCACGGTGGGGGCGACCACGGTCACGCCCGGCTGCTCCAGCACGCCGAACGCCCGTGCCAGCGCCACCGTCAGCTCCACCCGGACCGGGGCCAGCGGATGGCCGGGCCCGAAGTCGTAACCGGTCAGCCGCTCGTCCCAGGCGACGTGCAGGGTGCAGGCCATCGCGACCGCCGGCTCAGCCGCTGCCGAGCTCGGCGCCGCGGTCGCGGGCCGCTTCGATCGCCGCCAGGAACGCCGCCCGGACGCCGTGCCTCTCCAGCTCCCGGATCGCCGAGATGGTGGTCCCGCCCGGCGAGGTGACGGCCTCCCGCAAGATCACCGGATGTTCTCCGCTTTCGCGCAGCATCGTCGCCGCCCCGTACACCGCCTGGATCACCATCTCCAGCGCGGTCCCCCGCGGCATGCCGAGCAGGATCCCGGCATCGACCATCGCCTCCACCAGGAAGTACACGTAGGCCGGGCCGCTGCCCGACAGCGCGGTCGCCGCATCCTGCTGCGATTCGGGGATGCGCGCCACCTTGCCGACCGGCCGCAGCAGCTCCTCGGCCCGGCGCAGATGCTCCTCGCCCGCGTGGGCGCCCGCGGAGATGACGCTCATCGCCTCGTCCACCAGCACCGGCGTGTTCGACATGACCCGCACCACCGGCACGTCCGCCCCGAGCCGGCGCTCGATCATCGAGGTGGTGATGCCCGCCGCCACCGAGATGATCAGCCGGTCCGCTGGCACGTGCGGCGCGATCTCATCCAGCAGGGTCGGCATGTCCTGCGGCTTGACGGTGATGATGAGCGTGTCCGCGCTCTTGGCGGCCTCCGCGGCGCTGACGACCGCGATGCCGTAGCTCTCCCGGAGGGCGGCCGCACGGTCGGCCCGCCGGACCACCGCCAGCACCCCGGACGGGCTGCGGCCCGCCCGCAGCAGGCCGGAGATGAGCGCCTCGCCCATCTTGCCCGCACCCAGGATCCCGATCATTCTCCGCAGCCTATCCGGCCGCCACTGTCACCGGTGAGAGGCCAGCGAGCGGAGGAAGAAGGCCAGGTTGGCAGGGCGTTCGGCGAGCCGCCGGACCAGGTATCCGTACCAGTCACTGCCATAGGGCACATAGACCCGGACCGTGGCACCGGCTCTCGCCAGCCGCTGCTGCTCGGCGGACCGCACCCCGTACAGCATCTGGTACTCAAAGCCGGCGCTGCCCCGCCCGGTCAGCTGCACCTGCGCGGTGATGATCTTGATGAGGCGCGGGTCGTGGGTGGCGAGCATCGGGTACCCGGCGCCGTTCATCAGCACCCGCAGGCAGCGGACGTAGGACCGGTCCACATCCGCCCGGGCCGTGAACGCCACCGCCTCCGGCGCGTTGTAGGCGCCCTTGCAGAGCCTGACCCGCGAACCCGCGTAGGCCAGGTCCGCGCAGTCCACGGCGCTGCGGCGCAGCTGGGACTGGATCACACAGCCCAGGTCAGGAAAGTCGGCGCGCAGTTCCCGCACGATCGCCAGGGTGGCGGCGACGTGGGAGTGGTCCTCCATGTCGACCGTGACCGTGGTGCCCGCGTCCCGGGCCGCCGCGCAGATCCGGGCGATGTTCGCGGTGGCCGTCTTCGTCCCGTGCTCGGGCAGGTGCAGGCCGACCGCGGTCGGCTTGACCGAGACCTCCGCGGCCCCGTCCCGGCCGAGCCCGGCCGATCCGAGCCGGCCGAGCAGCGCGACGTACTCAGCTGCCACGGCCGCCGCCTGGTCCGCGTCGGTGGTGTCCTCACCCAGGTAGTCCAGGGTCACCCGGAGACCGCTCGCCTGCAGCCGCCGGGTGGTCTCCACCGCCGCGCCCGCGTCCTCACCGGCCACGTAGCGGGCGACGACGTCACGGGTATAGGGCGCTGACACGGTGAGCTGGCGGACCCGGTCGCTGGCCGATGCGGCCAGCAGCATGCGGCGCAGCACGGCGCATGACCTCCTACCACGGCGTAGCCGTCTGGCGACAGCCTCCCGCACCGGAAGCCAACGTTAGGCCATCTGGTTTCTGGTCTTCCAGCCAGGGACCACCGTCAGCCGAGCGCGCCGCGGGTGCGTTTGAGCGTGATCTTCACGTTCGCGCCCGCGTCCGGCGGCACCACGACCTCCTGGGCCGCGGGCACGCCGCCCGCCCGCAGCGCCGCGTCCACCGGCACCGTCCGCTTGACCAGCGCGAGCGCGACCGGCCCGAGCTCGAAGTGGCGTGCGGCCGAGCCGGTGAACCCGACCTGCGCGTCGCCCATGGTCACCGGGTCGCCGTGGGCCGGCAGGGTGTTCTCGCTCCCGTCCAGGTGCAAGAACACCATCCGCCGCGGCGGATGGCCCAGGTTGTGCACCCGGGCCACGGTCTCCTGGCCCCGGTAGCAGCCCTTGGACAGGTGGACCGCTGTCTCGATCCAGCCCACCTCGTGCGGGATGGTCCGGTGATCGGTATCCAGCCCCAGCCGCGGCCGGTGCGCGGCGATCCGCAGCGCCTCGTACGCCTGCACGCCGGCCAGGCGCACCCCGCGCCGTTGCGCTTGCTCGGTGATGTCGGCGATCCGGTCCCGCGCCACGATCACATCCATCCCGAACGAATCAGCCAGCGTGATCACGGCCCCGTCCGGCAGGCCACCTGCGGCGTCGGGCCCCATGAGCGTGAGCAGCGCGAACTCCTCGGTCACATCGACCGGGTCCACCCGCAGCAGGAACCGCATCGAGGCCAGGAAGGCCAGCAGCGGCTCTGCCGTGCCCGGTTCCACGTGGATCCACACCGCGGTCCCGTCGTCGGCCAGGGTCAGGTGATGCTCGACGTGCCCGTTCGGGCTCAGCACCAGTGCCTGGGTGGTGGCGCCCGGTACCAGTCCCTCGGTGTCCTGGGTGGTCAGGCTGTGCAGCCAGGACAGCCGGTCCTCACCGGTGATCCGGACGATGCCGTGGTGGGAGCGGTCGACCAGGCCCGCCGCGGCGGCCAGCGCCCGCTGCTCGGCGAACGGGTCGCCGTAGTGCGCCGCCACCCCGGCGTCGGGCCCGTCCGCCGGGACGGCGCCGGGCTGGGCGAGCAGCGGGGACTCCATATCTGCCAGGCTACGCGTCCCGGCAGGATGCGCAGCGGCCGAAGACGGTGAGATGGCCGACGTCGGTCTGGAAGCCATGGTTGCGCTCCAGCGCTGCCACCAGCGGGCCGACCGCGTCCGGGGCGACCTGGGTGATCCGGCCGCAGTTCGAGCAGACCAGATGCACGTGCTCGGCCTCGGCCGCCAGGTGATAGCGGGGGGCGCCGTGCCCCAGATGAGTGTGGGTGACCAGGCCGAGCTGCTCCAGCAGTTCAAGCGCGCGGTAGATGGTGGAGATGTTCACCCCGCTGGCGGTCTGCTGCACGTCCGCCCAGATCTCCTCCGGGGTGGCGTGCTCCAGCTTGGTGACGGCCTCCAGCACCAGCTGCCGCTGAGGCGTGACGCGATAGCCGCGGGCCCGCAGCTCCTTGTCCCACGCCTGCGTCATGGCCCCGAGACTAGGGCATGGGGCCAGGCCGGCGGCGGCCGGCCGATTACTCACTTGCCTGTCCAGCCCAGCTGTCATAGCCTGCGGCCAACGCGGGAGAGGAGGTGGTCCAACAGCATGCATAGCAGTAGGACTCGCGAGGTGGCTGTCAGCTAGCCGCCGTCCCGCCGGCGCACCAGCCGCGGCGCAAGCCGGGCGGTGCGATCATCGGCCGACGCAGGCCCGGCCCTTCGGGGCATGGCCCGCGTGCCGCAAGGCAGCGGCCGGCGAATATACGGCAGACACCGGGCCCCCGGGCTGACCGGCCTTGTCCAGCCGGTCCCCGCGTGGCCGTCCCTCGCATCCTGCGGAGCGGCTGAAGGCTGCGCGCCGAGGCGCGCGGCCCGCCGCGAGCGGATGCCAGGTGCACGGCGGCGCGGGAGGCGCCCGGGGGCTTTCATATGCCCGGTGCTCCCTCATAGCCCGGCGTTCCCCCTATCGGCCGCACGCGCTTTGCTATTGCCGCGTGGGGTCTTCATTGCTGCAGGCGGCTTCGCTTACTGCCAGGGCACATCGTCACGATTTTGGCCGGGCCGGGAATGATGTGCCATATCGGTCATCTGCACCCATCATGTGGTCGCTGACCTGCACCGGCTCCCTCCAAGCCGAATTCAGCCATCCCCCATATCAGCACTAATAGCTATTTAGCGCTCCGCCACATTAATGGCACCCCAACATTTCCCCGATGAGCTAATCGCCACGGCGTAATGTCTGTGCGGGACGTGCCATTTCCGGCGGCTGCCTGCGCCGGGCGGCACGTCCCCGGGCCGGCCCGGGGATCCACGCTCACGGACCGGCCCGCCAGCACGGGGGCCCTGGCGGGCGCACGCACGTCCCTCCCGCCACCCCTTCCTGCCCAGCCAGCCGATCCGGCCAGCCGGACCGGCCCAGCCCGAAAGGACAGCGACTCGATGCGGGAGCTCTCGCACCTCGCCGGCGTCACCATCGGCGGTGCAGCCATCATCCTCACCGTCGGCGGCTTTACTCTCACGCCCGCTGCCAGCGGCCACGGCACCGTCCGGCCACAGGCCGCGGTGCGCGAGTGGGACCAGCAGGCCAGAGCAGCCCGCCAGGCCGGCGTGGCGCGGCAGGCCAGGGCGGTGCGGCTGGCTCCTGGCCGGCCGATGGCGGCCCACCGT
>Ga0307372_10005827_pt1 | contig 18281 bp, 16 predicted proteins | sample OX1MG_FD_202533 | JGI IMG/M metagenome (GOLD analysis project Ga0307372, IMG submission 202533) | Soil microbial communities from Risofladan, Vaasa, Finland - OX-1 | ecosystem: Environmental > Terrestrial > Soil > Coastal area > Acid sulfate soil | place: Finland: Risofladan, Vaasa | collected...
GAGCATGAACCGAAAGAAGGGATGGAAGACAGCTTCGAGCTGGAGCTGAAGCAGGCTTTCGAGCGGCTTCCGGCGCCTCCCGGGCTCAAGACGAGGATCATGGCTGCGCGCCGCGAGAGGCAGCAGGTGGCGCGGCACTGGCACTCGCTCCTGTGGATGCGCGTGGCGGCGATGCTGCTCATCGCAGCCATCATCGGCGGCGCCGCTCGCTGGAACTACGAACGCATTCAGGAACGCCGCCGCGGCGAAGAAGCCCGGCAGCAGGTGCTCACGGCGCTGAGGATTACACAGCATGCCCTGCAGCTTGTCCAGCAACGGCTGTCGGCACGTAACCGCGTAAACGGAGAGGAAGAAAGATGAACCGCTATAAAGTTGCAATGCGCATCGGCGCCCTGGCATTGGCGATCGCGGGCTTCGCGCTTCTGGCGCGCGGCCAGGACGGCCTTCCGCTGCCCTCGCCCGTCGAAAAGGAGCTGGCGGCTCGCGCTGCGGATGTCACCGAGGTCACCCTCGACAAGAACATGCTCGGCTTCGCCAGCAAATTCATGACCGACAACGGCGATGACGCCCACGTGCGCAAGCTCATCTCCGGCCTCAAGGGCATCTACGTCCGCGATTACGAGTTCGATAAGGAAGGCCAATACTCGATGGACGATTTGGCCAAACTGCGGGCGCAATTCGAGACTTCCGACTGGTCGCCGGTGGTGCGCGAGCGCGAACGCGGGTCGAAGGAAACCACCGAAGTGATGATGAAGATGGTGAACGGAGAGCCGCAGGGGATCTTCGTTCTGGATGCCGAGCCTAAAGAGTTGGCTATCGTCCTGATCCTTGGCCCCATCCGGATGGAGGACCTGGGCTCCCTCAGCGGCATGGCCGGATTGGCGGGGCCACTGGGACCGATAAGCGGGGCGCAGCATACACCTAAGCCCAATACCAGCTCGAAGCCTGCGGATAAGAAGGGAGACGACCAGTGAGACGGCTCGTGTTCTTCCTCGTCTGCGCGGCGGCGCTCGTCGTTCCCGTGGTCGTCCTGGCATCGGGCGGCGAGGGCAGCGGCTTCGACGGCGTGGTGCGCTCCATCGAGCACACGTATCACGTCCGCGCCACCCGCATCCCCTTCATGGGCCTGGCGAGCCTTATCTCCGGCGCCTCGACCAGCGGTGGGGTCCGCAACCTGCACCTGGCCCAGTTTGAAAACTTCTCCCTGGCTTTGGACGGAGAGGACCTGACCAGCATGGTCGAGCAGAAGCTCGGCCCCTCCTGGGCGCGCGTGGTCCGCGAAACCAGCCGCGGCGGCCGCGAGCAGACCCTCGTCTTCATGCGTCCCGAGGGCGCGCGCATGGGCCTCTTCGTCCTCGATTCCGATGGCGGCGAGCTCGATGTGGTGGAGGTCTCCGTCAATCCCGATCGCCTGAATGCCACCGTGAACCAGTACACCCACCACCACGAGGACAACGAGGATCGACCCGACTGATCGGCATTCCGCATGTCTCCGGTTCCGCTGACTCCGCGGTCTCTGCCCCCGAACCACGATAGTCAAGCATCAAGCGCGCTATCGCCCTGCCGCCCGCATCTTTCTAGAATCAGGGCAGAATGGCGACTGTTGCCACAATGCAGAACCCCGATTACCGGGGCCGGCTCGCTCCGTCGCCCACCGGCTACCTGCATGTGGGCCACGCGCGCACCTTCTGGACAGCCTGGCAGCGCGCCCGCGACTCCGGCGGCGCCCTGGTGATGCGCATGGAAGACCTCGACCCGGAGCGCAGCCGCGCCCAGTTTGCGGAGGCCGCGTATGAGGACCTGCGATGGCTCGGCATCCGCTGGCAGGAAGGCCCGGATCGCGGCGGTCCATTTGCGCCTTATCTGCAAAGCAGGCGGATGCCCATCTATCTAGATGCCTGGCGCAAGCTCTACCGCCGCGGCTGCCTTTTTCCCTGCCAGTGCTCGCGCAGGGATCTCGAATCCGCGCTGGGCGCGCCGCACGAGATCAGCGTGGCCGGCGTCCGCTCCAGCGGCAAGCTGGAACTGCTCGATGACGAGCCCATCTATCCGGGCACCTGCCGCAAGCTGGGTGATTCGCCCCAGTTCCCCGGCCCCAACCTTACCGAATACGACACCCCCCGGGGCATGAACTGGCGGTTCCGCGTGCCCGATGGCGAGGTGATCGAGTTCGAAGACGCCAACCTGGGCCGCCAGCGCTTCGTGGCCGGGGTCGACTTCGGTGATTTCGCGGTGTGGCGCCGCGACGGCACCCCCAGCTATCAACTGGCCTGCGTGGCCGACGACGACGCCATGCGCATCACGGAAGTGGTGCGCGGCGCCGATCTGCTCAAGTCCACCGCGCGCCAGATCCTGCTCTATCGCGCCCTCGGCCTCACCCCGCCCAAATGGTTCCACTGCCGCCTGGTGCTCGATCAGCATGGGCGCCGCCTCGCCAAGCGCCACGACGCGCTCAGCATCCGCACCCTGCGCCAGCGCGGCGTCACCCCCATGAACATCCTGGGCGCCGAACTGCCTTTGAGCGCGTAAGCAGGGGTCAGGGGTCAGTGAGGAGTGAAAGGACAGGGAGCAGGGAGCAGGGAGGAGGGAGCAGGGAGCAGGGAGCAGGGAGGAGGGAGCAGGGAGCAGGGAGCAGGGAGCAGGGAGCAGGGAGCAGGGAGTAGGGAGTAGGGAGCAGGGAGCAGGGAGGAGGGAGCAGGGAGCAGGGAGCAGGGAGCAGGGAGCAGGGAGGAGGGAGCAGGGAGCAGGGAGGAGGGAGCAGGGAGCAGGGAGGAGGGAGCAGGGAGGAGGGAGCAGGGAGGAGGGAGCAGGGAGCAGGGAGAGGATAACTGCGGCAGGTGCATTTGCCTTTGCTTTTGCACTTGCCTTTCTTTCTGTCATTCCCGGCACGGGAATCTGCTTTTTGACTTCGCCGCTGCCTTCTAATCCCTAATCCCTAATCCCTATTCCCTACCCTGTCCCTTGTCCCTGCTTTTCACTTTGAACCAGATGGGGGTGCCCTGGAAGCCGAAGGACTCGCGGATCTGGTTTTCTAAAAAGCGCTTGAATGCGAAGTGGAGCTCTACGGCGCGGTCGGTGAAGAGGACGAACGTAGGCGGTGCTACGGCGGCCTGGGTCATGTAAAAAATGCGGATGCGCTTGGCCATGGGGACCGGAGCGCGCTGAAAGTCGACGCGCTCGAGGAAACGGTTCATCTGGCCGGTGGTGACGCGCTTGCGGCGCTCGGCGGCGACGGTCTGGACTTCGCGGAGGAGGCGGGCCATGGTCTTATCGCGCGGCCCTGAGGCTTCTTTGGCGGAGAGGAAGAGGACGGGGGCGTAGCTGAGGTATTTGAGGACGCTGCGGAGCTGGCGCTCGAAGATGTCGCGGTCGGCGGGGGGCTTGCCGTCGGTGCGGTGGGTGGTGACGGCGTCCCATTTGTTGACGACGATGATGACGCTGCGGCCGGACTCGTGGGCGTAGCCGCCAATGGTGGCGTCGCTGGAGGTGACGCCCTCGGTGGCGTCGAGCACGAGGAGGGCGACGTCGGCGGCCTCAAGGTGGCGGCGGGCCATGACCACGGAGAGCTTTTCCGCCATCAGTTTGGTTTTGCCCTTGCGGCGGATGCCGGCGGTGTCGACAAAGCGGAAGCGGGCGCCTTCGAAGTCGACCAGCTCGTCGACGGCGTCGCGGGTGGTGCCGGCGACGGGGGAGACGATGGCGCGCTCAGTGCCGGTGAGGGCGTTGAGGAGGGTGGATTTGCCAACGTTGGGGCGGCCGATGATGGCGATGGAGGTTTCGTCGGGCTGGAATTCGGCATGGGTGCGGTGGGGGGTAGTGGTTAGTGGGTCGGGGTTAGTGGGAAGTGGTTCGCGGACCGTGGACCGTGGTTCGTGATCCGTGGACCGTGGTTCGTGGACCGTGGAGGGTGTTTCAGGGATGGCGGCGGCGATGGCGTCGAGTAACTCGCCTATCCCCAGGCCGTGTTCGGAGCTGATGGGGAAGACTTCGCGGAGGCCTAGCTGGCGGAAGTTTTCGGCGGCGGCGGACATGGCGTCGCCCTCGGCCTTGTTGACGGCGAGGAAGACGGGCTTGCCGCCGCGGATGAGGAGGCGGACGAGGTCGTAGTCGGGGCTGGCGAGCTCGGTCCGGACGTCGACGACGAGGATGAGGGCATCGGCTTCGTCGAGGGCGACGCGGGCCTGGCGGAAGATCTCCTGGGGGATGAGCTCGGGATCGTCGGGGACGATGCCGCCGGTGTCGACGAGGCGGAAGCTGCGGCCGGCCCAGTCGTATTCGCCGTAGATGCGGTCGCGGGTGATGCCGGGCTCGTCGCCCACGATGGAGCGGCGGGAGCGGGTAAGGCGATTGAACAGGGTGGACTTGCCCACGTTGGGGCGGCCGACGATGGCGACGACGGGGAGCTCGCCTGCGGCGGCGGCGGTAGTGGATCGGGAGCGGCGGTAGGTGGGCAAGGGAAGACTTCTCCAGGAGAGCCGCTAAAGCGGCGCATTCTTTCGGTTCGAACCTTACTTCCAGATGCGGCGGACACCGTATGCGTCGAAGACGACGTCTTTGCTGAGAAGGCTGAAGCCAAGTTCCATGGCCTGAGCTGCGAGCAGGCGATCGAAGGGGTCGCGATGGAACCAGGGCAAGCGGCCGCCGGTGATGACGTGTTCGACTGTGGGTACGAGGAGGTTGAAACGGCCGCGGGTCATGATGGATTCAAAGTCATCCAGGATGTCCGCGGCGCGAAGCTTGCCGATCGAGGTCTTGATGGACATCTCCCAGGGAGTGGCAAGAGAGACGGCTAGCGTGGACTCTTCATCCTCGATGAGGGAGCGAACGCCCGCGGGCAGGAAAGCTGGCGTGCGCAGGAACCAAATGAGGGTGTGGGTGTCGAGCAGGTAGGTCATTTGGACCGGTCATCTTGAGGCGGCGGTACAAGGGGAGCGTCGAGGAGATATCCAAGTCCCATCTGAACGAACTCCTCGTCTGTGAGCGGGTCGAATGCGTCGTCATCCCAATGGCCGTCTTTTGCGTAGGAGCCTGCCAGATCTTTGCGGCTGAAAGAGCTCTCCGCCGGCACAAGCTTCGCCACCGGCTTTTTGCCCCGGGTCACGATAACCTCTTTGCCCGCTTCAGCTTCCTTGATGAGGCGGGAGAATTGGGTCTTGGCCTGGTGGATGGTGTACGACATGGACTAAGTTTACTTAGTCCAGTTTTCCCGGTCAATCGATGGTGGTTTGGGGTGCGAGGCTGGTATGCGCTGCGGCTGCGTCGGGAATGCCGCTGTCCTCCGGCCGGAGCAGGACGGAGAAGGTGCGGTTGCGGCCCTGGTCTTTGGCGGAGTAGAGGGCCTGGTCGGCGGCCTCGAAGACGGCGTTGGGCTGGAGACCGGGGGCCGGCAGGCAGATGGCGATGCCGATGCTGATGGTGAGGAGGCGGTCGAAGGGCGAGGCATTGTTGGCCAGGGCGCGGTGGCGGACGGCTTCATGGAGGCGGTGAGCGACCTTGAGGGCGCCGTCGGCAGTGGTTTCCGGCAGGAGGAGGACGAACTCTTCGCCGCCAAGGCGGGCGAGCAGGTCGTCGGGGCGGCGGGTCTGGGCGTCGAGAACGCGGGCGAGGGTGGCGAGGCACTCGTCGCCGTAAGCGTGGCCGTGCTGGTCGTTGACGCCTTTGAAGAAGTCGATGTCGACCATCAGAAGGGCGAGGGGGGAGTGGCGGCGGACGGCGCGGCGCCAGGCGGCGGCAAAGGCGTTGTCGAAGGCGCGGCGATTGGAGATGCCGGTAAGCGGGTCGAGAAGGGTGAGCTGTTCCAGGGAGGCGTTGGCGGAGCGCAGCTTGTGTTCGCGGTCGATCAGGAGGCGGTGGCTCTGGAGGTAATTCACCTGCACCACCGCGGCCTGGAATCCCTGCACGACGAGAAGAAAGAACATGGCCGCGAGGCCAAGCGCGAGGTGACGGGGGACGACGGCGGCGGCCAGCGCAAAGGTGGCGGCGGTGAGCAGCAGCGGGCAGAGCGACTCGACGAGCATGCGGGCGCGGGATCGCTCGGGAATGGCCGGGGGTTCCGCCTTGTCGAGCGGGAGAGTGAGGGCTTTCCAGGCCGCAAGCGCGAAGGGAAGGTTCCACAGCAGATCGAGGAGGGTGCCGCTCTTGAGCCCGTGATGCGACCAGAGATAGTACATGGCCAGATCGACGGGCACGTAGGTCCAGAGCAGCAAGTTGATGGTGCGGAAGCAATGCTTCTCCTCCCGGGTGGCGCAGGAGAACAGGCGCAGGAGGCCCAAAGCGACCAGCAGCAAGCCGGCGGCGTCCTCGATTTGCCTCATGCTGGCGGCGTGCGAGGCAGGCGGCGCCGGTCTGCCGAGGAGGAACCAGGCGAGCAGGAGAGCGAGAGCGATCTGCGCGAAATTGAGGACCGAGACGGCGCGGACGGCCTGGGTTTCATGGGTGGAGGAAAGCGCCGCGATAACGGAGAGCATGGCGCCGATGTAGAGGAAAAATGCGGCATCCACCGACAGGATGTCGCCGGCTGGGGCGTGCTGGAAGCGGGCTTCGAGCGCGTGGGCGACGGCCCAGAGAGCGATGGCGAGGGCGGTCCAGAGCCAGGGCGCGCGTTCGCGGCGGGCAAGCAGAAGAGCGCGCCACAGGAGGGAGGCCGCGGCCACGGTAACCAGGGCCGAGGTGCAATAGCCGGACACGGCGCCGCCGCGATGGCCGGCGGCAAGGATCAGCAGGAATTGGGCCGCGAAGACAAGGGCCATGGCTCCGGCCAGAGCCCGGCCCGCGAGGGCCAGGTCGATGGGCCGGAGTGGCACGGAATTTCGGGCGGTCGCGGCCATGCTCCTCCCAGAGATGTGATCCGGACGGGGCCCAGCGGATCGAGGTTGATATTGAGGTCTGGGGGGACCTGCGCATTTATGGGCCTGGGGTAACGCTGAATCTCCTTTTAGCATACGGCGCGACAGGACGGCAGCCAAGTACCAAGGTGATGACAGGTTTCGACGCATTTTTGCTGTTCTCACTATGATGGAAGCAGTCCGCCGGCGATGCCCTCATCTGTAACCCAAACCCGCGCCCTGCCCACGCTGCACCAGTTTTTCTCCCCCGGAGGCATCCTGGCGCAGTCGCCACTGCCCTACGAGTACCGGCCGGGGCAGCTCGAGATGGCCAAGGCGGTGGAGCGCGCGCTCGAGGAGCACCGGCACCTGATTGTGGAGGCCGGCACCGGCACCGGCAAGACCCTGGCTTATCTGCTGCCCGCGCTGCGCACCGGGCAGCGCGTCATCGTCTCCACCGGGACCAAGGCGCTCCAGGACCAGCTCTACTTCCGCGATGTGCCCTTCCTGGAAACGCTGCTGGGCGACCTTCGGGTCTGCTACATGAAGGGCCGGGCAAACTATCTTTGCCGCCACAAGCTGGTGCAGTTGCGCGAGCAGCCGGTGCTGTCCGGCCTGGAGGAGATCGACCAGTACCGGCAGATTTCCGAGTGGGAAAAAGAGACGGAGACGGGCGACCGCGCCGAGCTGGGCGGGCTGCCCGAAGCGAGCGCGCTGTGGAACAAGCTGGACGCGCGTGCCGACGCGTGCCTGGGCCAGGACTGCCCCGATTACCGGCGCTGCTTCATCACCGAGATGCGGCGGCGGGCGCTCGAGTCCGACATCATTATCATCAATCACCACCTGTTCTTTGCCGACCTGGCGGTGAAGCGCGAGGCCGGCGGCGCCCCCGATGCGGGGATTCTGCCGGAGGCCGCGGCGGTGGTGTTCGACGAAGCCCACGAGCTGGAAGAGGTGGCGTCGAGCTACTTCGGCTTGTCGGTCTCAAACGTGCGCCTGGAGGAGCTGGCGCGCGATGCCGAGTCGATGCTGCGGGGCAAGGAAGGCGCGGCGGGAATCCCCGGCCTGACCCAGCAACTGCGCGACCGCACCCGGCTGTTCTTTGCGTCACTGCCCATGGCAGGCGATGGGCGGCAGCCGTTCGTGAATCGCGAGGCGTTTCTTGAGGAGTCCGGCGACCTTTACACCGGCATGCGGGCCACCCTGCGGCGGCTGGAAGGCGAGATGGATGCCATGGAGGGCGTGGACGAGGCGCCGCCCCTGCGCAAGCGCGTGGCCCGGCTGCGCGGCGAGCTCGAGTTCCTGTTGGAGTCGAACGATCAGAACGTGGTGTATTGGCTGGAGCGGCGGGCTCTCGGGGGCAGCCCCGGCGGCCAGAACCGGGAGGCCGGGGGCGCTCGCTCCCAATCGCGCATCAGGGGCGGGCAGTCGCGGAGCACGTTCCTCCAGGCCACGCCCATTGATGTCTCCGAGCTGCTGCACGAGATGGTCTTCGAGACCATTCCCACGGTGGTGCTGACCTCGGCCACGCTGACGGTGCAGGGCGGCTTCGAGCACATGCGGCGGCGGCTGGGATTGACGGAGGCGCGCGAGCTGGTGGTGCCGTCGCACTTCCGCTACGGCGAGCAGGCGCTCCTGTATCTGCCGCCGGAGATGCCGGACCCGCGCGAGCCCGAGTTTCCCGCGGCGGCGGCGGAGTGCATCCGCACCGTGCTCGACATTTCCAGGGGCCGCGCCTTTTGCCTGTTCACCAGCTACGCCCAGATGCGCGACCTCTACGAACGGCTGATGCCGGTGCTGGACTGGCCCATCCTGCTGCACGGCACCGCCCCGCGCAAGGCGCTGCTCGACGAGTTTCGCGCGACGCCGAACGCGGTGCTGTTCGGGACCTCGAGCTTCTGGCAGGGCGTGGACGTGCAGGGCGAGCAGTTGAGCTGCGTCATCATTGACCGGCTGCCGTTCGCGGTGCCCAGCGACCCGGTGGTGCAGGCGCGCATGAAGGCAATCGAGGAAGCCGGCGGCCGGCCGTTCTTCGACTACCAGGTGCCCGAGGCGGTGCTCACGCTGAAGCAGGGGTTCGGGCGCCTCATCCGCTCGCTCGAGGACCGCGGCGTGCTGGTGCTCCTGGACCCGCGGATCAGAAGGCAGCGTTACGGGCAGACGTTCCTGCAGAGCCTGCCGCCCTACCGCATGACGACCGAGATTGCGGATGTGGCGCGGTTCTTCGGCAGGACGTGATTTCCGGTTACTCAGATCCCCTGGTGAAAGTCCGGTTTTGAAAGGGCACGACCGGGGACCCGCTTGCGGGTCGCGTGCCGAAACGCCGCAAAAGAAGCGACACGGGCTTAACAGCCCTTGGTGAAAGTCCGGTTTTGAAAGGGCACGACTTCAATAGCCTGCCCTCGAGCGTAGCGAAGGGTGCCGCAAGTGCAGCAAAATCAACTGGGCTTCAGCCCCGGAGGGACGGTTTCCCTCGCCATTCGACTTGCACCACAGGCTGTTAAGTGCCTGCGTCAGAACTCACAAATCCCGCTAACTTGCCAACTCGCCATGCGGCGAAGCCGCGCTAACTTGCTGCTTTTGTCGGTGAAAACGGACTCCACCGCTCTTCGCGACACACTACGACGCGTTCTCACGCATACTCTTTAGCTCCCGCCTGGTTCGCGGCGCAATTCGCCAGCCCGCTTTAGCGGGCGAAAGAGGGTAGCCCCATGGCGCCAGCCTCGGGTGGGAACAATGGACATGGCGCCAGCCCGCTTCAGCGGGCGAAAGAGTCCGTCCTTCACAGACTGCGGAAAAACTCTGAACAAGCCGAAAGCGTATCCGGGCACGACTTCAAAGGCTGCGGAAGAACTCTTTCAAAGGGCTGCTTTGTAACAAGGGCACGGCTTCAAGAGCCTGCCCTTGAGCGTAGCGAAGGGTGCCGCAAAGATCGCAAACAAAGGACTCGGGCTTTAGCCCCGGCGCACTTTTCGCCGCGATCTGACCAGACAAATTCTCCCGCAGCCTGTTCAGCCCCTGGGGAACGGTCTCCCTAGCAACTCGACCTGCACCACAGGCTGCCAGGGGACATTGAGCGTTTCTAGGCGCCCCATCCGCATCCGCCGCGTCCCGCTAGTCGATCGCCACCCCCGCTCCCGCCACCCGCAACAGCCAAACCATCCTCGCCCCAATCCCCGCGCCCCCGGTCACCAGCGCCGCCTTGCCCAACAGCGACAACACCACTACCGCCATACCCAAAACCCAACCGCCCAACCCGCCGGCGGCTGTCGAGAACCGCGCACAGCCGAGACCCAGGCCCAGCAGCAGCGGGGCAAAGAACGGCGTTTTTGGGTAGAAATCCCAAACAACTGGCGGGAGGGCGTCCGTAATTGGCAGCGGCTCAGAGGGAATAATCTGGGGTCTTTGAATCATTTTGGGAATCACAGTTCGCTGCCGAATTGAAATAAGCACGAACTGCAGTCGGCAGGTTGAGAATGGGACGAGACAGGGACGTCCATTGTCAAAGGCTTCCTTTAACCTCCAAGATTCAATCACATAGGCGAGAGAAGTTGTCTGCATCTTCTTGAAGCAGAATGTGTTAGCCTTGGTGTTGATTTGAATTAGAAATCCTGTTGCAAGGCTCCTCACGTTGGCCTGAAACGTCCCTATCGGAATCTCAGAGGTGGGCCACATGTCGATTGAAACACGCTTTGACGTTCCTCTGATCGCCGCTTTGGCGCTCAAGGAAAAGCAAATCCAGCAAAACTATAGGCCTATTATTGCCGTGCATAAGTGGTTTGCTCGTCGTCCGGGGACACTGTTTCGGGGTTTGGTTCTTTCTGAGTTCAGCAAACGGCCACTTTCAGAATGCTTTTTCGAGGCAAATGACTTTCCCGGTCGGGTGGTCGCAGATCCTTTCATGGGAGGCGGAACGCCGCTCCTTGAGGCCAACCGTGTTGGATGCGATGTCCAGGGTTTCGACATTAACCCGATGGCGGCTTGGATCGTTCGGGAGGAGATCGAACACCTCGATTTGGTTGCATATCGTGAGGCGGCAGATGCTCTCGTCGCGGCTTTGGAGCAGGATATAGGTGCCGGCTATAGGACCGATTGCCCACTTTACGGGGACCTCGATGTACCGGTGAAGTACTTCCTGTGGGTCAAGGTTCTCGACTGCGAGAAATGCGGAAAAGAGTTCGATCTGTTTCCCGGTTACGTCGTTGCAGAGGACTCCCGTCATCCCAAAAACGTGCTTGTGTGTTCGAAATGTGGTGATCTGAACGAAGTTGCGAATCTGGAGAATCCCGGCCAATGCACTTCGTGCTATCGCGGACTGATCGTGACCGGCCCAGCAAAACGCAACCGGTGCGCTTGCCCCGTCTGTGGCCACGTGAACACCTATCCGCGCGCTGCATCGGGCCCGCTGAGGCACCGGATGTTCGCCATTGAGTATTACAATCCGAAGCGCAAAGACGGGCATTCCGGTCGATTCTTCAAGAGGCCCGATGCCAAGGACCTCAAACGCTCCAAGGCTGCTTCAGCGCGCTGGCTTTCCCTGGGGCCTCGATTCGCCCCGCAACAGGAGATTTTGCCCGGCGACGAAACCGACCGGTTGCATCGCTGGGGGTATCTTCACTACCGAGACTTGTTCAACGACCGGCAGTTGCTTGGCCTCGAAGCGAGTTGCAGGCTCATCGTCGCTCAGCGGGATCAGCGCATCCGGCGTGCACTCGCGACAAATCTCTCGGACCTGTTGCGCTATCAAAATATGCTATGCCGATATGACACCATGGCCCTAAAATCCCTGGACATTTTCTCGGTTCATGGCTTTCCCGTCGGTTTGGCCTATTGTGAGTCCAACCTGCTGGGCATCCTCAACGGCAACGGCACCAATGTCGGCTCGGGGGGGTGGGTAAACATCATCGACAAGTACGCCAAGGCTAAGCGCTACTGCGACGCCCCATTTGAGGTGATGCAGAAGGCGGGCCGCAGGATCAACGTGCGGATTCCCGGAGAGTGGATCGGCGAGACCTTGAACGGAGGGCGTAGGCGCAATGTTTCCATTCGCTGCACCAGCGCAACCAATGTTGAACTTTCCCCCAACAGTCTTGACGCCGTTTTCACGGATCCGCCTTACTTTGGGAATGTCCAATATGGCGAATTGATGGATTTTTGCTACGTGTGGCTCCGTCAACTTGTCAGTAACGAGGCAGAGGGTTTCGACCGCGTTTCTACCCGCTCAGCGGAGGAGCTCACCGGGAACCAGACCGAATCGCGCGGCTTGGAGGAGTTTGCCGAGGGCCTCGCGGCGGTTTATCGTACCATGGCGTGTGCCCTGAAGCCAGGCGCGCCCCTTGCGTTCACATTCCATCACAACCGACTGGAAGCCTATGAAACGATCGCTGTTGCCATTTTGGACTCCGGACTCACTTGTTCCCTGACGTTGCCCTGTCCCGCGGAAATGGGCGGCTCCATTCATATTCATGGCACCGGATCATCGGTCGTGGATACCGTATTTGTCTGCCGTGCCGAGGTCACTACTCCCTATCAACAATTCAGTACGCTTCGTGAGTTGACCGCACTGGTCCGTCACGAATTGGACCAACTCCGGACCGCTGGATTGAAGGTTTCGGCGGGAGACATTCGGTGCGTCGTCTATGGCCACATGACTCGCATGGCAGTCTGGAATCTCCGGAGCACGTGGAATGTGAATGTTCCGACCGTGGAGCGCCTCCGCCGTGTTCGCGAGGAAATGAATATGGTGGGCAATTTTCAGTCCGTGATTGATGAGCTTGCAGAAGACGGTCGCCAGATAGCACGCGCCGCAATTGCTACTCGCGACTTATTTGAGGACGTTGCTGATGCCGTTTCCTTTTGAGGTGCCTTTTGCCGAGCTCGATGCAGACTTGGATACCTACGTCGATGCGATTTTTGGCGCGTTAAGTTCGGAGTTCTTAACGCTGCCCAAAGGGAAGGGATTCATTGAATATCCAGTTTTTGAGCAGGGGTACGAAGCGCTGAAGCGCACGACGAGCGACTTCTGCGATATGTTTGCAGAGCCCGTGATCGAACTGGTTCACAGAGTGCCTGTTGCCTTTATCGTGCTTCGTTCGATGTTAGGATTCACGCCGCCCGAGTGGGCCTACGTGGCTACCCAACGAAGTGGCGTGGAGGTTCCGCAGGGGGCGGCACGGACCCTTGACCGCAACATCCGCATCAATCCGCTCGGGCCTCTGAAATTCAATGGGGGAGTTGGCGCGGCACGACTCCGTGCTCTCGTGATCGCAGCGTGCGAACTGCTCACTGAAGGGGCCCCGGCGAGTGAACGCACGCCGGAATTGATTCACCGCCTCGACAAAGCTGATACGCGCGCCGGAATTGAGAGTATCCAGCCCATGGCCGATCTTGGCGTTCCTTACGCGATGTTGCTATATGAGCGCTTTCTCGGGCGCCCTTTCGCCGGCCACCGGGACTCGGTGAGCGAGCTCGTTGGTGACGTCCTCGAAGCAGCTATCGAAGGAGTCCTCATTCGCGCCGGCATCAGTCACCGCAAGACCAAACGAGCTGAGCGCATTACAGGGTTTGACCAAGCGCCGGATTTCATTATTCCGAGCGAGTTCAACCCGCAGATTGTGATTGAGGCAAAAATTACTGAAGATGATGGCACGGCGCGCGACAAGGTGACTCGAGTGCAGCACCTTGGAGAGCTGAGCACACAGGGACTCAACCCTGGAGAGACCCCACGCTTCGAGGTTATTGCTTGCATTGCTGGGCGAGGCTTCAAGGTTCGTCGTGAGGATATGAAGAAGCTCATCCTCTCGACGCGCGGCAAGGTATTCACCCTTCAGACCCTTGCCCGTTTGATCGATTGCACCCGGCTTGTTGAGTTCAAGACGAGAGAAAACTGATAGACGGACTTTAGATGGGAACTGCTCCTTTTCAAAGTGCAATCAATAATTTGTCCTGCGACGAGTAACCGGCGACCTCCGCCAGCGCGTCGGCTCACCCGCGCCGCTAACCCCCGTGCCTCTCCCAGAACGCTGCCGGCGTCAGGATCGGGTGCCGGCCGGCCAGCGCCGGCAGGTCCTTGTCGCCCGTGATCAGGTAGTCGGCCCCGGCTGCAGGCAGCGTCCCCAGCACCGCCTCATCGGCGCGGTCCCGCTGCGCCGGCTCGCCCGCCGCCACCGGCTCCACAACCTCGGCCATGAACAGAAAGCTGTCGGCCAGGTCCTCGATCTCGGCAGCAGTCAACGCAACCCGCTTCAGCCTGGGGAGCACTCTTTTCATCTCGTCGAGAATGTACCGCGACACCACCAGCGTCACCGCGCCCTCGTGCCACTCGCGCAGGATGCGCCCCGGAATACTCTCGGGATAGGCGATCCCGGAGACCAGCACGTTGGTGTCGACGACGATTCGCAGCCGCGCCATCAGCCTCTGCGCTCTGCGGCCACCGCCGCATCGAACTCCGCCATGCCTTCCGCCTCAGGTGCCTCGGCGTAGGACGCCGCGATTCGCGCGCTCAGGGCATCGAACCGCTCCCGCATCCGCCGGATTCGCCCGAACAGTTCCGCATCCACCAGCGCCGCCACCGGCTTGCCGTCCTTGTTGATCACAATGGCGTCGTTCCGGTACTGCACCCGGTTCAGCATCTCCCCAAGGTTCTGCCGAAAGCTGACCGCACTGACCTCATTGACCATAGTGATCATTATAACCAGAATGACCGACCTTGTCCCTTTGTCCCTGGTCCCTCTGTCCCTGTCTTCTCGTTCCCTCGTTCCCTTGTTCCCTTGTTCCCTGTCTTCCCGTTCCCTCGTTCCCTGTCTTCCGCAACTCCCCCCGAGTTGTCTTAGACGGGGTTTACAACTACCCCGGAGTTGTCTCAGACGGGGTTTACAACTAGGGACGAGTTGTCTCATGCTTTTTGTGAGCTAAATCACCAAGCCGGGCTTTCCCAGTCCCTTGGTCCCTCAGTCCCTGCCTCTGCAACTACCCCCGAGTTGGGTAAGACGGGGGTATCAACTCAGGCCGAGTTGGGTAAGACGGGGGTATCAATTCGGCCCAATTGGGTCATGGATTTTGTGATTTATCTCACTAAATGGCGCGCAGAACCCGCGCCGGCAGGAAGATGATGGCGCTCACCAGCTCCAGCACCCCGCCGACCGCGATCCCCAGCAGCCGGAAGGGGAGCAGCAGCAGCCATACCAGCGGATAAAGCACCAGCGCGGCCAGCGCCAGCGGCCAGCATAAGACCAGCAAGATGCAGAATAGAAGGAATTTAGCCATGGATGCGCCCTCCCATGCCCGGCGCCGTCATGGATCAGTACGCAGCGGCGGCCCGCCCCGTTCCCGGCGCCTCAGTCGCTGTGGACCGGTCTCGGGGGGACGGTTGAAATGGGCTACCTCTTCCACGTAGCTGCTGGTCAGGTCGTAGAGCAGCATACTGAGCCGAAAAGACTTACCTCCAGAAACCAGCATCAAAACCAGCAATTTGGATGAATGTGTGACGAACTTGGGCTAGCAGAGGCACAAAAGCAGAGGCCGCAGCATCTCGGCTGCGGCCCCGATTCGTTCGATTCACGCCGAACTACATTTCCTTTACGCCTTCGACGAACGCCTTCAGCTTGCGGCTGCGGCTGGGATGGCGCAGCTTGCGCAGCGCCTTGGCTTCGATCTGGCGGATGCGCTCGCGGGTGACCTGGAAGCTCTGGCCCACCTCTTCGAGGGTGTGCTCGGAGCCGTCTTCGAGGCCGAAGCGCATCTTGATGACGCGCTCTTCGCGCGGGGTGAGGGTGCGCAGGACCTGGCTGGTGTACTCCTTGAGGTTGACGCTGATGACGGCTTCAGAGGGCGAGACGGCCTGGCGATCTTCAATGAAGTCGCCGAGGTGCGAATCTTCCTCTTCGCCGATCGGGGTTTCGAGCGAGATGGGCTCCTGCGCGATCTTGAGCACCTTGCGCACCTTGGCCACGGGGATGTCCATGCGGCGCGCGATCTCCTCGCTCGACGGCTCGCGGCCCAGCTCCTGCACCAGTTGCCGAGAGGTGCGGATGAGCTTGTTGATGGTCTCGATCATGTGCACGGGGATGCGGATGGTGCGGGCCTGGTCCGCGATGGCGCGGGTAATCGCCTGGCGGATCCACCAGGTGGCGTAGGTGGAGAACTTGTAGCCGCGGCGGTACTCGAACTTGTCCACCGCCTTCATCAGGCCGATGTTGCCTTCCTGAATGAGGTCGAGGAACTGGAGGCCGCGGTTGGTGTACTTCTTGGCGATGGAGACGACGAGGCGCAGGTTGGCTTCAATGAGCTCGCGCTTGGCCTGCTCGGCGTCCATGTCGCCCTGGATCATTTCGCGCTGGGTGCGCTTGAGCTCGGCGATGGAGACACCGGCATCCTCCTCGATTTTTTCGAGGTCGGTGCGGCAATTCTTCTGCTGGCGCCGGTACTCCTTCTTCATTTCCTCGGAGCGCGAGGCCTCGTACTTCTGGTCGAGGGAGCGGATCTGGCGCTCCAGGGTGCGCATGGTGTCGACGGTCTTGTTGACCTTGTCGAGCAGGCGCTTGCGCTCCATGCCGGTGTACTTGAGCTCGCGCACGATGCGGGAGACGTAGACCCTCTCGCGGGCGATGAGCCAGCGGAGATGGCGGGACTCCTTGACGCGCGATTTGGCCGTGGGGGTAGCGGCGCGCTCCTCGAGTTTGGCAATGTTTTTCTGATGCTTGATGAGGGCATCGATGCGCGCGACGGTGGAGCGGACGCGGGCCTGCACCACGTCTTCGGTGAGTTCTTCTTCGTCGAAGACCACCACTTCCTTGACGTTGCGCACGCCGCGCTTGAGGTCCTCGCCGAGGGCGACGATTTCGCGGATGACGATGGGCGAGCGGGAGATGGCCTTGAGCACGCGCAACTGGCCGCGCTCGATGCGCTTGGCGATCTCGACCTCGCCTTCACGGGTGAGCAGGGGAACGGTGCCCATCTCGCGCAGGTACATGCGCACCGGGTCGTTGGTTTTTTCGAGCGTCCCGGGGGTGAGGTCGAGCTCAACGTCCTCGCCCTCCTCGAGCTCGAATTCCTTGTCATGGCCGAACTTGGGCCCCTCGAGCAGATCGATGCCCTGGGTGCCGATGGTGGTGATCAGGTCGTCGATGTCGTCGGGCGAGGTGGCCATCTCATCCGGCATCATCTCGTTGACGTCGCCGTAGGTGAGGTAGCCCTTTTCCTTGCCCGCATCGATCAGGCTGTGAATGTCGTCTTCGAATTTGTCGTCAATCGCCAATTCAATCCTGCTTTCCAGGTCGTTTCCTTCGAGTGCTCATCGCGCCGTTCCGGCGTGCCACGCGCGGAAGCCGGGGCCGTTGCTTGTAGACCCTCGGTGCTCTTGCCTTCACGGGATGCGGACGCCCGGGAAACGGTTTTCACACGCGCCGGTTCGCACGCATCGCTGACGGGACCTTGCCTCAAAGCCGCGCCGCAAACCGTGGTTCGGCGGGCGGATAGACCTCAAGGTCACGCCGCAAAAACTGCGGTTCAAAGTGATTGCTCGGAACAGGATGGCAGCGCTTCAGGTTTGGCCTGGGTTAGCCCGCGAGCCGAAGCTCATGTGTGGGGCAAGGGGGCGCGCATCCCTACTGAGATCAACAGATTACCATAGCTCCGCCCGGCAATGCCAGTGGCATTTCCGGCAGGGAGCCAATTTTCTCGAGGAGCGCTTCCCAACGGGGTTGGGTGAATTTCGTATCTTCGCCTTTTCCGCTCCTGAAATATAGACGCTTTGGAGTGCGGTTTAGGCGCAGAAAAATAGGCCGGAAGCAAGGCTTAGAGGTTTTCGCGGGCTCGCAAGATGCGAGCACGGCTATCACCTGTAGCGGCCTGGCTTTGGGCAGTTCCTGAGTTGGTGTGTTCTAGCTGGGAATGAATGCATCTGAGCGCGGACGAGGACCTTTCGACAAGCTCAGGGCAGGCTCCGCGCCGCAGCAGGCCGGGAGGCCGGCGCTGCACAACGGCGTAGCTGGTTGGAAAGGCGGGGTAGCAGGGGCTGAAGCCCTAGTCCTTTATTTTGCGGCTTTTCGGCACGACTGAAGTCGTGCCCTGACGCGCTTTTGCTACCCCTTCGGAGTTTTTCCGCAGCCTGTGGAGTCGTGCCCTGCTAAAAAACCTCGTGGCGGGATACAGCTACCCGGACGGCGTTGCCGCGATTATAGCGGTTCTCCGTTGTGCCGGTGCAGCTCTCTCAGGGCCCGATCGAGCTCGAGTTTTTGCTGCGTGAGCACGGCCAGTTCGGCGTGATCGCCACGGCGCTCGGCCTCGGCGATGCGGGCGCGGAGGTCGCGCTGGCGGCGCTCGATGACCGCCTCCTGAAGCTGTTGGATAGAGCTCGAAACTTCGGCTTCGGTCGGCGCCTGGGTTTCGCCAAGCAGGGCCTGGGCGAGCAGCCCGCGCTGGGCCTCGCCGGTGACGATTTCCATGGGGTCCTGGGCG
>Ga0307372_10005828_pt1 | contig 18279 bp, 16 predicted proteins | sample OX1MG_FD_202533 | JGI IMG/M metagenome (GOLD analysis project Ga0307372, IMG submission 202533) | Soil microbial communities from Risofladan, Vaasa, Finland - OX-1 | ecosystem: Environmental > Terrestrial > Soil > Coastal area > Acid sulfate soil | place: Finland: Risofladan, Vaasa | collected...
GCCGGTGCGGACCAGGGTCGGCCACTCGTTCATCAAGGCCGTGATGTCCGAGCGTGCCGCGATCTTCGGCGGCGAGCACTCCGGCCACTTCTATTTCAGGGACTTCTGGTTCGCCGACTCGGGAATGCTGGCCGCGTTGCACGTGCTCGCCGCGCTCGGCGGGCAGGGAAAGCCGCTGTCCGAGTTGCTCGGTGAGTACTCGCGGTACCTGGCCTCCGGGGAGATTAACAGCGCGGTCAGCGACCAGGTCGCGGCCACTGAGAAGGTGCGGCAGGCCTTCACCGCACTGCCTGACGTCACGGCCGACGAACTCGACGGCCTGACGATCAACGGTCCGGACTGGTGGTTCAACCTGCGGCCGTCCAACACCGAGCCGCTGCTACGGCTGAACGTCGAGGCGGCTGACCAGGCGACCCTGGCGAAGGTCACGGATGAGGTACTGCATATCGTGCGAGAAGATACCTAGGGTGCCGGCGAGCGCTCACCGGCCGGCTGCCGCCTGGCCGCGCCGGCCGTACCCCGACGAGTTGCTGCCACTAGGAGGTTCCGGTGAAAATCGACGACTGGCTGCTTGAGATTCTCGCCTGCCCGAAGTGCCACGCGCCGTTGCGCGCCGACGACGAGTCCGGCGAACTGGTCTGCACCGGTACGGACTGCGGGCTGGCCTATCCGGTGCGGGATGACATCCCGGTGCTCCTGGTGAGCGAGGCACGTGACCCAGCCGCGAGCTAGCCGTACTCGCGGCGTTCGGTGATGAATTCGGACACCCGTCAGGCCGCCGCCGGACACACCTCCAGCCCGCGCGCGGTACTCGCGGCGCTCGGCGCGAACCTGGGGATCGCTGTTTCCAAATTCGTCGCCTTTGTCGTCACCGGGTCCGCGTCGATGCTTGCCGAGGCGGTGCACTCGGTAGCGGACTCGGGCAATCAGCTACTGCTGCTGATCGGGAAAACGCGATCCCGGCGGGAAGAGACCGAGCAGCATCAGTTCGGTTTCGGGGCAGAACGCTACGTCTACGGGTTCGTCGTCGCCATCGTGATGTTCGTCGTCGGGTCGGCATTCTCGGTGTTCGAAGGCGTCCGCCGGCTCACGCATCCGGGCGAGGTGGTGTCACCGGTGGTCGCGTTCGCCGTGCTCGGCGTGGCCATGGTGCTGGAGGCGTACTCGTTCCGCACGGCGGTCAGGGAGTCAAACCGCTCCCGTGGCCAGTCGACCTGGCGCGCGTTCATCCGCACCGCGAAGGCTCCGGAACTTCCTACCGTGCTGCTCGAGGACCTGGCGGCGCTGATCGGCCTGGGCTTCGCGTTGCTCGGTGTGCTCTTGACGGAGATCACGGGGAACGACCGATGGGACGGCGCCGGGTCGGTCGCGATCGGGATCCTGCTGGGATGCGTTGCCGCCGTGCTGGCCGTAGAGATGAAGAGCCTGCTGATCGGGGAGTCCGCCAGTCCGGGCATGCAGCGCGCGATCGTGTCGGCCATCGAGGAGGTCCCGCGGATCGAACGGGTCATCCACCTGCGGACGCTGCACGTCGGCCCGGACTCGGTGCTGGTGGCCGCGAAGGTCGCGGTCAGCCGCGGTGATACGGCAGAGAGCATCGCGGCCGCCATCGACGACGCGGAACGCCGGGTACGGGCGGCAGCGCCGATGGCCGGGCTGATCTACCTGGAGCCTGACTTGTATTCCGAAGCCAAGCTGGATACCGCCGACCCGGCGGTTCGCGCGGCGCGCCGGGCAGAGTGAGCTGGCCGGCCCGGGGAGCCTGGATCGGATTCCCGCCAGCCAGCACGCCGCCCGTGTCCTTCTGTGACCGGGATCACCGGGGCGGCATCGCAGGACCGGGCGGTGCGGACGGTTTGCCCGGTGCCGCCGCGAGCAGGCGGAGTGCTCGTTCTTTCTCGAAGTCCATGGCCATCGCGGGCAGCGGCCTGATCCGGCCGATGCCGCGGCCGAATTCCGCGACTTCGGCGCGCGCCGCCGGGTTGGCGAGTACCTGCAGGGCGAAGGCGAGCGCGGCCGGGCTGACGTCGTAGCGCTGTTCGATGGCGAGCCCTAGGGCCACCGCGTCCAGCTCCGCGGCGCCGAACTTCCGGTGACCGGCCGCGCGCGGCCGGCCGCGTACCGCGGGCAGCAGGCCGAGTGACTCCCGGTAGCGGAGCATGCGGGCCGAGATTCCCAGGCGTTGTGCGGCTTCGGTGATGCGCATCCGTACGATCCTAACAAATTCTTGTTAAGAAGAGCCGGCAACTAATGCGGTCACGAGAGCTGTCCCGTACCTTCGGATGTATCGACTTACCGTCAAGGAACCGGTGTCAGCCCGCACTGACGCCTGACAGCGAGGAGTGCAGATGCCCGCGGAACACCCGCCGTTCAAGGTCGCCGACCTGGCACTGGCCGAGTTTGGCCGCAAGGAGATCAGGCTCGCTCAGCACGAGATGCCAGGGCTGATGGCGTTGCGGGCCGAATACGGCGATTCCAGGCCGCTGACCGGTGCGAAGATCACCGGTTCGCTGCACATGACGATCCAGACCGCCGTCCTGATCGAGACGCTGGTCGCCCTGGGCGCGCAGGTACGGTGGGCGAGCTGCAACATCTTCTCCACCCAGGATCACGCCGCGGCAGCGGTCGCGGTCGGCCCGGACGGCACGCCCGGCGACCCGCGCGGCATCCCGGTCTTCGCCTGGAAGGGCGAGACCCTGCACGAGTACTGGTGGTGCACGGAGCAGGCACTGACCTGGCCGGACGGCGACGGGCCGAACATGCTGCTCGACGACGGCGGTGACGCGACGCTGCTCGTGCATAAGGGCGCCGATTTCGAGGCCGCGGGCGAAGTGCCTGCCGGAAGCGACGACGACCCCGAGGAGTGGAGCGTCATCCTGGGCGTACTCCGCGCCAGCCTGGCCGCCGCGCCGGGCAAGTGGACCAAGACCGCCGAGCAGATTCTGGGCGTCACCGAGGAGACCACGACCGGCGTGCACCGGCTGTACGAAATGGCGAAGGCCGGCACCCTGCGGTTCACGGCGATCAATGTCAACGATTCGGTCACCAAGTCCAAGTTCGACAACAAGTACGGCTGCCGCCATTCGCTGGTCGACGGCATCAACCGGGCTACGGACACGCTCATCGGCGGTAAGGTCGCGGTGGTCTGCGGCTACGGGGACGTCGGGAAAGGCTGCGCCGAGTCGCTGCGCGGCCAGGGCGCCCGCGTGATCATCACCGAGATCGACCCGATCTGCGCGCTCCAGGCGGCCATGGATGGTTTCCAGGTCGCCACGCTCGACGACTTCCTCGCGACGGCCGACATTTTCGTGACCGCCACCGGCAATCTGCACATCATCACGGCCGAGCACATGACCCGGATGAAGCACCAGGCCATCGTCGGCAACATCGGGCACTTCGACAACGAGATCGACATGGCCGGCCTGGCCAAGCTGCCCGGCGTGCGCCGGATCAACATCAAGCCTCAGGTCGACGAGTGGGTCATCGCGGCTGGCCCGGACGGTGCGGAGCACTCGATTATCGTGCTGTCCGAAGGCCGGCTGCTCAACCTAGGCAACGCGACCGGGCATCCCAGCTTCGTGATGTCGTCCAGCTTCACCAACCAGGTGCTCGCCCAGATCGAGCTGTTCACCAAGACAGGCGAGTACCCGCTCGGGGTGCACGTGCTGCCCAAGCATCTCGACGAGCGGGTCGCCAGGCTGCACCTTGACGCGCTTGGCGTGAAGCTGACCGAGCTGAGCAAGGAGCAGGCGGCGTACCTCGGAGTACCGGTCGACGGCCCGTACAAGTCGGCGCATTATCGCTACTAACGGCTCGCGGGAGCTGCGGCTTCATGAGCGAGTGCGGCTCTTGGAGGACTTCGTGAACGTGGCCGGGGCAGACGGCGAGTCGCAGTCCGACATCGCCGACCCCGGCCTGGGCGTGAGCGGCGTGCCCAGGATCGCCTGGGCGCGCCGTGCCATGCCCGTCCTCGGGCTGCTGCGGCAGGAGTTCGCCAGTAGCCGCCCGTTCGCCGGGCGCAGGATCGCGGCCTGCCTGCACATCACGCCGGAGACCGCCGTTCTGGTCGGCCTGATCACGGCGGGCGGGGGTCAGGTCCACCTGGCGGCATCGAACCCGCTGTCCACGCAGGACGACATCGCGGCGGCGCTGGCGAGTCAGCCAGGGGTGTTCGTTCAGGCCAGGGCGGGAGTCGACCGCCAGACGTACTACTCCCACATCCACGGTGCCCTGGACGGCCTTCCCGAGCTTGTCATAGACGACGGCTGTGACCTGGTCAACACGCTGCACGCCGAACGCCCTGAGTTGCTGCCCGGCGTCATCGGCGGCTGCGAGTCGACGTCGACCGGGGTGGCCAGGCTGCGCCGGATGGCGGCGGCGGGCACGCTGGCTTTCCCGATCGTGGCTGCCGACGCCTCGGTGACCAGGCGGATGTTCGACAACGGGTACGGCACCAGCCAGTCAGTCATCGACGGGCTGCTGCGTGCCACGAACATCTTGCTGGCCGGCAAGACGGTCGTGATCGCCGGTTACGGCTCGTGCGGCACCGCGATCGCCGACCGGGCGGCCGGCCTGGGCGCCCAGGTAATCGTCACCGAAGTCGATCCGGTCCGGGCGCTGGACGCGCTGATGCACGGCTACCAGGTACTGCCGATGGCCGACGCCGCGCCGCGGGGCGAGATCTTCATCACCGCGACCGGATCTCGGGACGTGATTACCGGCTCCCATCTGCGGGCCATGCGGGACGGCGCGGTCCTGGCCAACGCCGGCCATTTCGACGTCGAGATCGACGTTCGTGCGCTGGCCGATCTCGCGATCGAGTTCAACCCCGGCGTCCGCCCGAACGCCGACGAGTACGTGCTCGGCAGCGGCCGGCGGCTGATCCTGCTCGCCGAGGGCCGGGTCGTGAACCTGATCGCGGCCGAGGGAAATCCGGCCGCCGTCATGGACCTCTTCTTCGCGGCGCAGGCGCTGGCGCTGATGTGGCTGATCAGCGGCGAGTCGGGGCTGGCCGCAGGGGTCCACCCGATGCCCGCGGCGATCGACAGCGAGATCGCCAGGCTCACCCTAGCCGCGCTCGGCACCCGGATCGACGGACTGACCGCAGCCCAGCAGGAGTACCTGGATTCCTGGCGCCAGGGCAGCTAGCCGAGCGCAACACATCCCGGCCACTCGCCAGAGGATGGCACCCTAGAAGAATGACCGAGAGTATGGCAGCCGATCCGCTACTGCCCGGGCTGCGAGCGCCGGGCAACCGGGTCAGCCGACGGGCGGTTACCTACTGGACGACCCGGGCAGCGCTCTCCGGAGCGATCGTAGTGCTTGCCGAACTCGGCCTGGCGGCTGCTAGCGGGTTCTCGCCGCTGTGGCAGGCGGTCGTCGCCGCGTCCGTGTTCGCGTTCGGCGCGCACGCGGTGATCATGCCGCGCTGGCGGTACCGGGTGCATCGCTGGGAGGTGACGGACCATGCCCTCTACACCAGGGCAGGGTGGTTCTCCGTGCACTGGCGGATCGCGCCGATCAGCCGGATCCAGACGATCGACAGCCATCGCTCGGTCGGCGAGCGAATCTTCGGGCTCGCCAACGTCACCGCCACGACGGCCTCGGCGGCCGGCCCGGTCCGGATCCACGGCCTGGACCGTGCGCTCGCCGACCGGTTGCTCGACCAGCTTGCCGTCGCGACCGGGCGGGCTTCCGGGGATGCGACATGACGGTGCCCGACATGACCGGGCCTGAGCTGGCGGGGCCTGAGCTGACGGTGCCTGAGCTGGCGGTGCCCGACATGACGGGGCCTGAGCTAGCGGAGGCTGAGCTGGCGGGCGGGTTCGCTGACCCGAATGCTCGCTGGCGGCGGCTGAGCCCGCGCAGCATGGTGGTCCGGCCGCTGTCCGATCTGGCCAGGCTGCTGCCGCTGCTGATCGGGCTGCTGATCTTGCATGCCAGGACGGGCGCCGGCCTGATCCTGGGCATTGTCGCTGCCGTCTTCGCCGTCGTCCCCGGTCTGCTGCACTGGGTCACGACGCGCTACCTGATCACCGAAGAACGCGTCTACCTGCGGCACGGCCTGCTGAACATCAGGCGCCTGTCGGTCGCCAGGGACCGGATCCGCACCGTCGACATCACCGCGCACTTGCTGCACCGGTTGCTCGGTGTCTGCCGGGTTACCTTCGGAACGGGCCGCAACGACCTGCGCCCAGGCGAGACCTTCCATCTCGACGGCCTGGCCAAGTCCGATGCGGAGGCTCTGCGCGGCAGCCTGCTTGCACGGAGTCCTGGTGCCGCTGGCCCGGCTGGTGCCCCTGGCCCGGCTGGTGCCCCTGGCCCGGCTGGTGCCCCTGGCCCGGGCGGCACGGCAGGTTGCGGCGGTGCTCAGGATCTGGCGATGGTCCCCGACTCGGCCGACGGCCGCGATGTGGTCAAGCTGCGGCTGAGCTGGGTGCGTTTCGCTCCGCTGACCATGACCGGGCTGGTCGTGCTTGGCGTCTTGTTCGGGTCGGTGATCCAGATTACGAATGCCACCGACATCAACCTCGCCGCCACCGGGCCGGTCAGGAAGATCGTCGCCGACTACGCCGCGCTGTCACTCGGGCAGCGCGTCCTGGTCGGATCGGCGGTGGCCCTGGCCGGCTACGTGGTGATCGCCATGGCGGGCTACGTCGCGATCTTCTGGAAGTTCCGGCTCGCACGGCACGGCACGGACACGCTCAGAGTGACCCGAGGGCTGCTGTCACTCCGTGCGACGACCATCTCGCTGGCCCGGCTGCACGGTGTCGAGATCAGCGAGCCGTTGCTGCTGCGGGCCGCTCGCGGAGCACGGTGCATTGCGATCACGACCGGCTTGCGTGTCGGCCGTGGCGCCGAGCACGAAGGGTCGCTGCTGCTGCCTCCGGCTCCGCGACTGGTCGCCGAACGGGTGGCCGCGGAGTTGCTCGCCGTCCCTGCCGAACTGTGCGCCGGGCCGCTGAGCCGGCACGGACCCGGCGCACGGCGACGCCGTTACCTGCGTGCGCTGAGCGGCGCGGTCCTGATGATCGCGGCCATCGATCTCACCGCCTGGACACAACGCGGGCCAGCCTGGGTGTGGGTGGCATCACTCGGCCTGGTGCCGGCCGCCGCGGCGGTCGCGGCCGATCGGTACCGCAGCCTGGGGCATCGGCTGACCGGCGGGTGGCTGGTGACCAGGACGGGCACCTTCGCCCGCAGGCGCAACGTCCTCGGCACCGACGCGATCATCGGCTGGCGTATGCACCAGACGTGGTTCCAGCGCCGACGGGGCCTGATGACGCTCACCGCCACTACCGCTGCCGGGCAGCAGGGCTATTCGGTGCGCGACGTTCCGATCGCGCAGGGCCTGGCGATCGCGGCGACTGCCACCAGCGACCTGATGCGGCCTTTCCTGCTACCTCAGCCGGATGCGGTTGCCGACTAGCTGCCGGCCCGCGACCTGGTCACTCGGGCAGCAGGTCTCGCTCGGAAGGCTGCAGGCCAGCTCGCCGGAGCGCCCGTTCGACGAAGCTGGCCTTGGCGTTCGTATAGGCGTTGCGGAATGGCGCGGCGAAGCCGGCGACGCTAGAACGGCGCGGCGAAGCCGACGTCATTCGCAGGTGTAGCGGCGGGCGGTTCAGGCGCCTGCGTGCCCTGTGCCCGCGGGTTCTGTGCCGGCGCGCCCGGTCCCTGCGCGCCCGGTCCCTGCGCGGCCAGGGCAGCCTGCCGGGCCTCCAGCCGTGCCTGCTCCCTCGCCCTGCGGACGGCGAGAACGGCGGCGAGGTAGGCCGCTGGAGGCGTCCCCGCCGGGGGTGGCGGGCTGACCTGCGCTGCGACGGCAGCGGCGAGCTGATACCCGAGCTGTTCTCGCGCCGCCGGATGCAGGTCGTAGAACCGGCGCAGGTAGCTGCTCGCCGCGGCAGCCGTCTGGTCCGTGAGCCTGGCGAGCTCCAGATGTTCGGCCCACTCGCTCAGCTTCGGCGGGACGACGGTGAATACCGGTGCGAGCTCGGGCCGCCTGGGCACCCGCTCCTGGATCACGAACGTCCCTGCGAACATGTCGCCGAGGCGCTTGCCTTTCGCTGAGATCATCGAGGTAATCAGCCCGGCGGGCATCCCGATCAGGTTAATCGGGAAAAGCCAGATCTCGATAAATGCCGCGGCGAGCGCGCGGATCAGTGCCTGCCTGAATCGTTCCGGGCCCCCGTCGTCGCTCACTACCCGGAGACCGAGCGCGAGCTTGCCGAGCGTCTTGCCACGGCTCAGCGTCTCGAAGATGACCGGATAACTGACGACGACGAAGACCAGCCCCAGCACGCCGATGGCGGCGGCGGACGCCTGGTTCAAATGCCGCACGGCCTTTTGAAAGACGACAATATCGACGAACACGAGTACGGCAACCTGGACGAGCACATCGATCAATTGAGCGAGGACGCGACTCGGGAACCTGGCGATGGCAAGGTCGAGTACGACCGCCTCGCCGGTCACCACATCGGACATGGAGATTCCTCCGTATCTGACCCCATCGTCGCTATTTTCATTCGGCCTAAGAATATCCAGTTCCAGCATGTAGTCTCCAGGCGTGGATCTGGATGTCTTCGTCGCGGAGCACCGCGGAGAATGGGCCAGGCTCGACCGGCTCACCCGGCGCAGGCGCCGCCTGTCCGGTGTGCAGGTCGACGAGCTCGTCACCCTGTACACCAGGACGGCTACCCAGCTGTCGGCACTGCAGACCGCGGGACTCGATCCGGCGCTGGCTGCCCGGCTTTCCAGCCAGCTTGCCAGGTCGCGTGCCGTCATGTCCGGTGCCCAGTCGACTACCTGGCAGGCGATCGGCCGGTTCGCCGCCATCTCGTTTCCGGCCGCCGCCTACCGGGCGCGATGGTGGTGGCTGGCTTGCGCGGCCGGTTCCGCTGTCGTGGCGGTGCTGATCGGCTGGCGCGTGGCGGGCTCACCGGCGCTGCAGGCTAGCCTGCTGCCGCATTCGGCTGCGGAGAAGCTCGTCACGCATGATTTCCGGCACTATTACTCCACCTATGACGGCCGGTCGTTCGCCGCCCGAGTCTGGACGAACAACGCGCTCCTGGCCGCCGAGACCATTACGTTCGGCCTGCTGCTCGGCATCCCGGTACTGCTGCTGCTCCTGCAGAACGCCGCGAACGTCGGCGTCGACGGCGGCCTGATGTCGGCCTACGGACGGTCCGGGGAGTTCTGGTCGCTGATCTTGCCGCACGGGATGCTGGAACTGACCGCCGTGTTCCTGGCGGCCGGCGTGGGCTTGCGGCTGGGCTGGACAGTCGTCGATCCAGGGCACCGGAGCCGCGTCCAGGCGCTGGCCGAGGAAGGCCGTGCGATGTTCACGGCGGCGATCGGGCTCGTCTTCGTGCTGCTGGTGTCGGGGCTGATCGAGGCGTTCGTCACGCCGTCGCCATTGCCGGCCTGGGCGCGGATCGGCATTGGCGCCGTGGCTGAGGCGGCCTTCCTCGGTTACGTGGTCGTGCTCGGCCGCCGCGCGGTCGCGGCCGGTGACACCGGTGACGTCGTGGAGGCGCCGGACTCGCTGCCCGTAGTGGGCTAGCTGCCGCCCGCCCCGCCGCCCGGCCAGCCGCCGGACGCGCGAGATGAGTGTCCACCTTCATTGCGAATCACGGTCTGAGTGTCCGCACTCATCCGGGCGCTGGAGCGTCACAGTCGCCCGGCAGCCTTCAGGCTCAGGTAGGCGTCGGCCAGGGCCGGGGCTAGCCGGCCGGGCGGTGCATCGACGATCTCCAGGCCATACCGCCTGAGCAGGGCGCTGACCTGGGCTCGGCCTGCCTGAGCCCGGGCCGCTGCGGCCGCGTGATAGACCGCCGCCGAATCCCCGCGGCCAGCCGCCAGTTCCGCCACCTTCGGATCGGAGACTGCTGCGAGCAGTACCTTGTGCTTGGACGAAAGCAGCTGGACGTGCGGCAGCAGCCCTTGCTCGATAGCCGTCGGGTTGAGGTCGGTCAGCAGCACCACCAGGCAGCGCTGCCGCGCGGCAGCCAGGACCGTAGCGGTCATCAGTCCGATATCCGACTCGCTCAGGTCCGGCTCAAGCAACGCCATGGTGCTGGTGAATGCGGCGAGTACCTCGTTGCGTCCGGCACCGACGACTCGCGACCTGATCCGCCGGTCGACCGCGATCAGGTCGACCCGGTCACCCGCGTGGACGGCGAGCGCGGCCAGGAGCAGCGCGGCATCCATCGACACGTCGAGCCTGGGGACGTCGCCGACCCGGCCTGCCGACGTGCGGCCGGTGTCCAGCACGATGACGATCTTGCGATCGCGCTCCGGTCGCCAGGTACGGACGAGGACGTCCGCATGACGCGCCGAAGACCGCCAGTCGATCGACCGGACATCGTCACCGAGGACGTAGGCGCGGAGCGAGTCGAACTCGCTGCCTTGACCCCGGATCAGCGACTTGTGCTGCCCGTCGAGTTCGCGGAGCCTGGCCAGTTTTTCCGGCAGGTGCTTGCGGCTCAGGAAGGCCGGCAGTACCCGGACGGTCCACGGGGCGGACAGGCTGCGCTGGCGGCCGGCCAGCCCGAATGGTCCGAGGGAACGCACGGTGACCAGGCCAGCCGCGGCGTCCCCCCGCCGGGTCGGCGTGAGTGTCGTCCGCACCGCGACCCGCCGCCCGGCCGGGATCTTCACCGCGTTCCTGGCGGGCGTCGCGCCCGCACTCGGCCGCCAGGCGTCCCGCACCATGCCGCGGAGGGTCCGATGGCCGTTGTTTACGATCGTCAGCGTCACCATGCCCGGCTGGCCGAGGTGGATCTTGACGTCACCGGACCGGCTCAGCTCGAGCCCGCGCGGGCTCGCTGCCGCGATGACATCAATGACGACTGCCGCCAGCACCACGGCGTTGACGGCCAGCATCGCCGTCACGTTCGGGAACGCCAGCATGACGAGGCCGCCGGCCAGCGCGAGCAGCGCCGCCCGGCCGGTCAGTGTCATCGGGGCACGGGGACGGACGCGAGCAGGCCGGCCAGCACGCCGTCCGCGGTGGCACCGTCCAGCTCCAGCTCGGGCCGGAGCTGGATCCGGTGCCGCAGTGTCGGGCTGGCCAGTGCCTTCACGTCGTCTGGCGTGACATAGTCGCGGCCGGAGAGCCATGCCCAGGCCCGGCTGGTGAAAAGGAGCGCGGTGGCGCCGCGCGGGGACACACCGAGCCGCAGCGAAGGGGACGTCCTGGTCAGCCGGCAGAGGTCCACGATGTAGCCGGTCACCTCGGCTGACACATGTACCCCGCGAGTCTGTTCCCTGGCCTGAGCCAGGTCAGCGGGACCGGCCACGCGGTTGATTCCGGCGGCGTCGAGGTTTCGCGGATCGAAGCCGGCGGCGTGCCGGTCCAGGATCGAGATCTCGTCAGCGCGCTCGGGCAGCGGGACGGTCAGCTTGAGCAAGAACCGGTCGAGCTGCGCCTCGGGCAGCGGATAGGTGCCTTCGTACTCCACCGGGTTCTGGGTCGCCGCTACCAGGAACGGCACGGGCAACGGGCGCGGACTGCCGTCCACCGAGACCTGCCGTTCCTCCATGGCCTCGAGCAGCGCCGCCTGCGTCTTCGGAGGTGTCCTGTTGATCTCGTCAGCCAGCAGCAGGTTGGTGAAGACCGGCCCTGGCCGGAACTCGAACTGGGCCGTGCGGGCGTCGTAGATCAGCGATCCGGTCACGTCGCCCGGCATCAGGTCGGGAGTGAACTGCAGCCGCTTGCCTTCCAGCGACAGGGCGCTGGCCAGCGTCCGGACCAGCAGGGTCTTGGCCACGCCGGGAACGCCTTCGAGCAAGACGTGCCCTTCGCAGATCAGCGCGATCAGCAGGCCGCTGACCACCGAGTCCTGGCCGACGACGGCCTTGGCCACCTCGTCCCTGACAGCGGCCAGGGCGGCCCTGGGCCGGACCTGCCCGGCGTCCCAGCCATGCCCGGGCTGGCTGGCGGTCCAGGCGACCTGCTGCTGCAAGTCCTGCGTTCCGGCGGCGGCCGGGTCGTCGGCAATCACTACGAACGTACCTCTCTTTCGAGTTCGTCCAGGCTACGGGAGAGCGCGACGAGTTCGGTGTCGTTGGCAGGCGGCGGGCCGTTCAGCACTTCGCCGATTCGCTCCCTACTCAGCGCGGACCGGCTGGCGAGCGCGTCTACGACGGCACCGGCCGGCGTTCCGGTGGCCAGGCCGAGCGCCGGGACGATGCGGGCGATCGAGGCATCGCGCAGCGCGGCCGCGGCCCGGTCTCGTGCCCGGCGTGACTGATACAGCCTGGCGTGGCCCTCGACCGTCTCTGACGCTCGGACCACCACGGGCAGCCGCTCGGTGATGAGCGGGCCGAACCGGCGGCCGCGCCACAAGGCTGCCAAGATCAATGCGATGCCGAGCTGGAACACGACCAGCCAGGCTGGCCACGGGATCAGCGCCTGCGTCGGACCAGGCTGCGCTCCGCCGACCGGGATAGCGGGCGGATTTGCTGGCTCGGGCGTCAGCCAGACGATCCGGCGATGAGCGTTCATCAGGTTGAGGTCGAGCGCGGCGTTGCCCTGGTCGGCGAGGAGCAGGTTGCTCAGCGGCCGGCCGCTGCCGAGGATGGTGATGGTGCGGCCCGCGGTCACGTACCGAGCCAGCGCCGGGTCGCCACCGGCCGGGTAGCAGCCTGTCGCGTCGGCGGGTACGCGGTAGGTGATGCCGCCGAGGTCGGCGGAGCCTGCCAGCCGCGCCGCGGTCAGCACGCAGCCTGGCCGCAGCGCATAGCCAGACGCGGCGCTCGCGTTCGCGACTGTCACCGCGGCGGCCAGCCTGCGCAGTGACGCCGAGCCTGGTCCCACCAGGAAGAGGTCGGCGTCGGAGCGTGCGAGCCGCCGCTGCTGGGCCAGGGTGAGCAGGTCAGGCATGGTGACGACGAGTGTCGCCGAAGGCGGCCCAGAGCTCGGCTGTCCCGCGGCGGCGATCGCCGCCGCAGGACTGTAGACCGCGGTCACGTCGAACCCTCGCTCGCCGAGTATGTCGGCGAGCGCGTGGGCGCCGGCCGGCGCGGTGCTGGCCGGGTCGAGATAGCTATTGGGCCGCTGCGCGGGTGCCAGCACGGCGATCAGTATGCCGCCGAGCACGATCATGGCGATCAGCGCGAGCGGCAGCCGCCAGCGACGCCAGTGCGCTGGCGGTGCGGTCATCGCGGCACTCCGACTGCGGCGACAGCGGGTCGCGCTCCCCCGCCGTCTCGCCGCGCCGCCGACTGTACCTGGCCGTCAACCTTGGTGACCAGGTCATATCCGGCCTTCGTCCCATCCCTGTCACCGTAACGGACATCGTCGAAGAGCCGGGTCACTGCTCGCAGGTCGTCGGCCAGGGCGGGCAGTTCACGGCCGGCTTCGACGGCGAGCTCGTCGGCGGTCCGGGCAGGCCGCGGTGGCAGGATCGCTCGTTCCTCCAGTTCGGCAGCGATCGCGCGGACGCCTTCGACGATAGCGCGGGCGAAGTCGCTTTCCGAGGCGAGCCGTACGGCTGCTTTGCGGTAGTCCTGTGCGCTCCGCACCTGCCTGGTCAGTATCGAAGCCGCGGTGGACCGGCGGCTTCGGGCGGGCCGGATCCAGAAGACGACCACGGTGATCACCAGCACAGCCAGGACGGCGAGGACGATCAAGCCGAACCAGCCGGTCGGCACGGCGCTGCTGGTCGCCGACAGCAGGTGGCCCAGCCAGTTCAGTACCCGCTGAAAGAAGCTGACCTCGGCCAGTTCCTTACGGGCGAGCCGCTGTCCCTCGCGCCGTCCGATCAGCGGCCCGCCAGCAGTCGGATGGGCCGACGCAACGGCGACCAGGCCGAGCCAATGTCGCATCGGTTCGGCCGTCAGGACGCGGGCGGATAACTCGGGGAGGCTCCAGGCGCGCCAGCCGCGTAACCGCCGGGGTAGCCACCCGGATGACCCCCGTGCCCGGCGGTCATCCCCGGTCCGGTCGTGGCGAACTCGTCACCGGTGAGCTGGCCGCTCGCGGCGGCTTGCTGGAGTACCAAGTCCATGCCTTCCTTGCGCATCCTGCTGTCGGCATAAAGCAGCGCGATCACGCCCATCCACAGCGTGATCAGCAACGTCGCAAGCACGTAGTACAGCAGCCCGAAGGCGATCAGCGCGGCGATCACACCGCTCGCAGCGCCGCCGTTGCGCCCCCCGAACACGCTTATGCCGGTGAAGCCGACAACGCCGAGGATTATCGCGAGCACCAGGTAGAAGACCACCATGATCACGAAGATCAGCGCGAAGATCCCGAAGAATCGCCAGAAGCTGCCCTTCACGAGCTGCCAGGATCTGCTCATCGCGGCAAACGTTCGCCGGCGCTCAAGCACCACCACCGGGAACGAAAGACAGAACATGATGCCGAACAATGCACCCAGCGGAAAAGCGACCAGGAAGCCGTACAGATGCAGGACGGCGAGCGGCACGGTCCAGATCAGCGCGACGGGTATCCAGTAGCACAAGGCGGTGAGCACGAGCCAGCCCGCCCTGGACGAGCGAACCGCGGCGCCGAGGCCGATCTTGCTGCCGAGCAGTGCCCGGCCCATCGCGGCAAGGACACCGCCCAAGACGGCCGCCTGGATGAGCAGCGAGGGAATGGCCGGGATCTGGCTCACCAGGAACGCGCCGGAACCATGGCCCGCCAGGCTGGCCAGGAATACGAAGATGATCGACAGGACGGCACCGACGATGGTGCCGAGCGCGACCAGGCCGATGGTAGCTGCCGGATTCTGCCTGATCAGCGTCACTGAGCCGCTGAGGATGTCGCCGAGTCCGAGCGGGCGGAACGGGATGCCGCCAGGACCAGCGGAGACGACAGGCCAGCCACCAGGCTGCCCGGGGTAGGTCGGCAAGCCAGGCTGCGCGGCGTAACCGGGGTAACCAGGCTGGCTCGGGTAACCCGGCTGGGACGGGACGTCAGATGGTGGCTGGTAGCTGCCGCCGCTGCCAGGTGGCATATCCCCGGACGGGGTGTCGGTCACGGTAACCTCCTGGTCTGCCGAGAAGGGGCGCCGCGCAGTCCGAAACAGTATCCGTCGCCCTAGAGCGGCCACGCCCATACTCGCACAAACCATCGTCGTGCGGGGGCTGCCGACTTGGGTGCCCCGACTAGCCGGGGAGCGTCGGCTACCGCATGGGCGGATAACCGGTGCCTTGTCCCGGGCCCGGCTGTCTGGCCTGGGCGAGGTCGAAGGCAGGCACGCCCTGGGCCTGCGCGGCCTGCTGGAGCGCGAGGTCCAGCCCTTCCTTCCGCATCCGCAAGTCCGCATAGATCAGCACCGTCACGCCGGCGCTGATCGGGCGGGTGCAGGTCGCCGCGATGATACCGCCGATTCCGCCGATGACGAGGGCAAGCAGGCCAGGTGCGGCAGTCGTGTTGAGGGTGAACGGCGTCGAGCCGTGCGCCCCGGCCAGTAGCACCCGGGCCACGGAGAACGGCAGCGTCAGCACACTGCCGATGACGGCGGTGACCAGGCCTCCGAGCAGCGCGATGCCGAAAACGCGCCACCAGTGACCCCGCACGAGCCGCCAGGACCGGGCCAGCGCGGTGACCGGCCGAACGCCTTCGAGCACCACCGCCGGTACGGCGACGGCCAGGCGCACCGCCAGCCAGATCGTCACTATGATCGCTCCGGCGAGGCCGAACCCGCCGACCAGGGTCGCGACCGTCGTGAGCTTCGCCACGGCGAGTACGACCACGATGGCGATTAGTACCAGCCACATTCCGAGCAAGATCGCGAGAATGATGGACGTGATCGCGATCACGCCGAGCACCCTGGCCATTCGGAACGCTTCGCCGATGGTGATCTTCCTTCCGATCAGGCCCTCGCCAAGCGCGCCGGTCAGCATGCCGGTGAGCAGGTTCTGGACGAAGAACGAGAGGACCAGGGTCACTAGGAAATAAGGCACCGCAGAGCCGAGGTAGTGGATGACCGCTTGACCTACCTGTCCGGGCGTCGCGTAGGGGCCGAGGCTTGCCTTGAGCTGGCGACCGAGTGGCTGCTCCGCCCAGGAGAGCAACGTGACCAGGACGCCGGACAGGGTCTCGACAACTGCCGCCAGCCCGAGCGTGGCCACCGGGTTGCGGCGGATCAGGGTGAAGGTACCGCTCAGGATGTCCCCGGCGGACAACGGTCGCAGCGGTACTCCGCCTGGTGTCGGGGCCGGAGCGGGCCATCCGTGCGCAGTGAATTGCTGGCCGTAGCCCTGTGGCCCGTAGCCCTGTGGGCCGTAGCCGGGCGGGAATCCCTGCTGATTCCCGGGCTGACCTGCGGGCGGCAGGTCAGGTCCGTCCCCGAAAGGACTGCTGCTCATGCTGATCTCCTACGGGCCGGGAGCCTGCCCAGTGCGGGCAGTTCGGCCCGGGGGCATGCCTATGGTGGCATGAGATGCCGCACGGGTCGATCGCGAGCTTCGCCCGGTGCCCGCCCGGTGCCCGCCTGGTGCGCACCGGTGAGTCCGGGTCGTGCGTATTCGCCGGCCTGGCCATGCGAGAAGGCCGGCCAGCGCGCTGGCCCGGTAAGTTCACCGGGTGGTCGGCGCACGCTGGCCGGCCTCGGGGCAACTGCCGGTAACCGGGCTATCAGCCAACTGGACCCGGTACGGCCCGGTGCCCTAGTTCACGAAGATGTGCGGATGGCCGCGGACGCTGAAGTTCCTGAGCGGTCCGTACGTCGCGCTGAAATCACCCTTGGCCGGGCAGGCGCCCGAACCCGAGACCAGGTTGAAGGTCTGGTTGCTGAAGGCGTTCACCTGGCCGATGTTGGAAGCGTGCCCGCGGACGGCACCCTTGAAGTAGGTGCAGACGATCGCGCCGAGGATCGTACTCAGCGTGATCTTGGTGCGGGTACGGAAAATGGTGACCGGCTTACCCCTCGAGTCGCTGGTCGTGGTGTTGTACGGCAGTCGCTCGACCGAAACGCTCCGGACGCCGCGCGCGCCGGTGATCCCGGACACCGTGCAGCCGCGGAACCGTTCGGAGGTGAGCCGCAGCCGGGCCGTCCCCCGCCTGAACGGGTTCTTGGTGACCCTGTCGGTAAACGAGGAGAAGCGACAGGTTACGCCTCGCCTGCTGCCAGGTGAGAAGAACGTCGCCTTCGTGCCACGCTTCAGGTCGGCTTTGATGATCGCCCCGACCCGGACGTTTGACCCCCCGACTCTGCGGTTGGTCAGGACCGCGTGGCGGGCCGCAGCAGACCCCGTCGCCGCGGATGATGCCGTCAACGGCAACGAGCTCAGCAGCATAGCGGCGGCTGCCATCGCCAAGAGCAAACGCTTGACCATTTGTGTGTTCCCCCTCTGAATACGGTGGGTCGCCCCCAACCCACCGGACTTCCAGCGGCATCCGGGCGAGTTGCCCAGATCCCGATCCTGCGTCGGGCACCCGGGGCCCCGTGTCGGAACCCCAGGTCCCTGCCTGCGCCGCGCCCGCTAGCCGGCGCTCAGTCGCGAGCCGATGGCCTGTGATGACAGTGCCGCAGCGAACAGCTGATCGGCAGCGACCTTCGTCAGAGTCAGATCGGGACGCAACCCAGCCGGTGGCCGGTCCGGACTGTAGCTGACCCGGGTACCCGCCAGGCTGCCGGAGATCTTGGTCGTATACAGCTCAACGTGCCCGCTGAGCTCGAGGGACGAATCCCTCGTCGTACTCCAGTGCCCGGCTTCGGTCACGGTAAGCGTGATGCCGCCGGAAAGTGTCAGCGAGTTCATGCTGAACTTCAGCATCGGAAGGACACCGCTGCTGGTCCGCACCTCGGCTATGCCGTCGTAGGACAGGCCGGTGAAGGCGGCCGATCCGCTGGTCAGGCTGGACCGGTCGGCGGCTGCCCGGGCGAAGGTCGCGGCGACGGGCGGGTGGCCGCGGCGCTTGCCTACCGGACCCGGCCCGGTGGCACCCGGTGCGCTCGGTGCGGGGACCGGGCGCGCGGTCGGTCCCGGCCCCCGAGGGGCGAGCAGCCCGGCAGGTGCCGGGCCGGCGGCAGGTGACAACACGATCGGCACGAGCGGGATCGCCAGGATCGCCGCCGCGCCGCGTGCGGCTCTCGCCCGGCCGTCGTCCGGCCCGGAGACGTGCGGGTCGTTGGGCCGGTCAGCCTGGTCCGCACCGGATGCTGGCTCGCCGCGAATCAGGGCGAGCCCCGCCGACAACGTGTCGCGGCGGGGCTGCGGACGGCTGTGCCTGCCCTTGCCGCGCTGCTCGCGCTGCGCCCAGGCGAAGGCCAGTGAGCCACCCACCACGCCGAGCAGCATCCCGATCAGGAAGCCGCCGAGGTT
>Ga0307372_10005830_pt1 | contig 18276 bp, 21 predicted proteins | sample OX1MG_FD_202533 | JGI IMG/M metagenome (GOLD analysis project Ga0307372, IMG submission 202533) | Soil microbial communities from Risofladan, Vaasa, Finland - OX-1 | ecosystem: Environmental > Terrestrial > Soil > Coastal area > Acid sulfate soil | place: Finland: Risofladan, Vaasa | collected...
ACCACCAAAGACAGCACCAGGCTTCCGACCACGACCTCGAGCCAGAGCAGTTGGTGCAGGGTCGAGGAGACCTCGGCCAGGGGGACAGCCACCACCACGTAATCGCCATTGAAGCCGTCGATCGACTCCACCAAGACTCGAAAGGAGCCCCCCCCGGTCCCCGGCGCGAACAGCACGGTGGGGCGGTCGGGGCCGGCGTCGGGAAGGGGGGTGGGCAGCCGAGGCCGAGCGGCAGGTTCGCTGATACCCTGGGAGCCTGCGATCTGGGGATCGAAGACTCCCTCCACCATGAGCGTCCCGCCCGGGGTGTAGAGCGCGAAATACGTGCCCGAGGGAAGACCTCCGATGGCCTGGCTCGAGCCGACGCCGTTACCGGGGCCGGGCCTGCCTCTAAGGCCCAGCACCGCGGCCGCCGCGCCCGGGCCCTGGCTCACCAGCTGGGCGTCGAGGCGGGAGACGAGGAAGGTGTCGAGCGCGGCGTAGGTGGCCACGTCGGCCAGCACCAGACCCCCGATCACGAGCACCGCGATGCCCGCCAGGAGGCGGGCCCGCAGGGATCGCATCACGCCCGCGGCGGCCTGATCACGTAGCCGACGCCGCGCACGGTCTGGATCAGGGGCGGGGGCCGGCTGTCAACCTTGCGACGCAGGTATGAGACGTAGGTTTCGAGCACGCTGGCGTCACCACCAAAGTCGTATTTCCAGACGTGATCAAGGATCTGGCCCCGGCTCATCACGTGCCCGGCGTTGACCAGCAGGTATCGGAGTAGGCGGTACTCGGTCGGCGTCAATTCGATCACCCGGCCCGCGCGCCGCACCTCGTGGGCTTCGTCGTCCAGCTCCAGATCGCCCACCCGGAGCGTCACCCGACTCTCCTCGGTGCTGTTACGGCGGCGCAGCACGGCTCGTACCCGGGCCACCAGTTCCTCCAGGCTGAAGGGTTTGGTGACGTAGTCGTCGCCGCCCAGGGTCAAGCCCTGGACCTTGTCCTCGGTCGAGTCGCGTGCGGTCAGGAAGATGGTGGGGACGGAGTGCCCCGAACCGGCCAGCTGGCGCAGGACCTGATGCCCGTCGATGTCGGGCATCATCACGTCCAGCACCATGATCTGGGGCCTGAAGGCCTCCACCTTGGCCAGCGCATCGCGGCCGTTGAGGGCCGTCTCCACCTCAAAGCCCTCGTAACGCAGAGCCATGGCCACGAGCTCGGTGATATTGAGTTCATCATCGACGACCAGCACGCGTACAGCGGGGGAGGACATCGGGGCCATTGTGTCCACCCAACCTTGGAATCAGCTGGGAGCGGACGGGGATCGAGCACCAGGGCTCCGAGGTGCTCCCGGCGTCGAGGCGGCGTGAGGGGGCGGCAAGCCATCACTGGTTGCTCGATGGCCCCAGATGGGCCAGAGTTTGAGCTGTGGAGGCGAGCTTTGCCGGGGACGGCTGGGAGAAGGCCCAGATGAGGGCTGCCGGTGGCATCGTGGCCCGGGTGGGCCCTGGCGGGGAGCGCGAATTGGCGCTCGTTCACCGACCTCAGTACGACGACTGGAGCCTGCCCAAGGGCAAGCTCGACGGCGACCTGGAGCCAGGTGAGGCGGCTGCCCTGCGCGAGGTCGAGGAGGAGACGGGGATGACGTGCGCGCTGGTTACGCCCGTGGGAAGCACCCGATACCCGGACGGGCAGGGACGCTCCAAGGTCGTCCGCTACTGGGAGATGGTGCCCGTAGCGGGCGGATTCCGGCCCAATTCAGAGGTGGACGAGCTTGCCTGGCTCACCCCCGTGCAGGCGGCGCAACGCCTCACCTATCGGCACGACCAGACGCTGGTCCGGGGCTGGGCAGGGTTGAAGGAGGGCGAGGTCCGCCCCGGCGGTTCGGCTTGAGGGGTGGGATCCTGGCCGCGAACGCGGGCCCCGCGGGCCCATAGAATTCAGGTATGACGGGTTGGCGATTTGTCGATTCGGGGCCCAGCCCCCTGCGCGAGCTCTTGGAGCAGCTCGCCAGCGAGCAGCGGCGGCGCGGCGCTCGAGGCGAGCCGATGCCGATCAACATCTGGGACGACGGGGATGCTCTGGTCTTGGAGGCAAGCCTGCCCGGGGCCCGGCCGGAGGAGGTCGAGGTCAGTGGCGCGGACGGAGTGCTCACGATCCGGGCCGTGGTCGGAGTGCCCGAGCACCCCTACCTCCACCAAGAGATGTTCGGACTCGAATATCTGCGCCAGATTGCGCTCCCGGCGGACTGCCGGCTGGAGGCGGCTGATGCCAGGGTGGATCAGGGCATGCTCACCGTGCGCGTGCCCAAGAGCCGGCCGCACGTCCCGGAGCCGATCCGGATCCAGGTCAACCGCAAGGGCCCCGCTTCGACCACGATCGAAGCCGAGCCGGGAAGCGGGTACGAGGTCATTCGGGGAGACACCCTAAAGCCCCGGACGCGCGCACCCAGGCGCCCGCGCTCGGGCTCGGCCGACTAGATTTCGACCGGGCGGCCCCGACCATCTCCCCGGGGTACACTTCGCGCGTCAACGCCGGGGAGGACATGCCGTGCCCATCGACTTCGAGTCCGCCAGCGACGAATACCTGGGTTGGCTTCAGCTGGAGGCCAATCGCAGTCCCAATACGGTCCGCGCCTACGCGGGTGAGATTCGGCGCCTGGGCGAATTCCTGCGCCAGCGCGGCCACCTTATGGAGATGGGTGAGGTCGGTCACGACGATCTTCGCGCCTACCAGCGCCATCTCGCCTTGAAACTCAACAGCCCGGCCTCTCGGGCTCGGGCGCTGACCGCCATCCGCTCCTGGCTGCGCTGGCTGGCCTCCGAGAAGCTGGTCGAGCACGACCTGTCGAACAGCATCACGCTTCCCCGCCTGCCTCAGCGTCTGCCCAAACCCATCCCCGGTGAGGAATTGGCCCGACTGCTGGCCACACTGCCCTCGAGCAGCCTGCTCGAGAAGCGCGATCGGGCGTTGGTCAACTTTCTGATCTCTACCGGATGCCGCATCTCCGAGGCGCTGGCGCTGAACCGCTCCGAGATACCGCGCCAGGGAAACCGCGTCATCGTCACCGGCAAGGGCGACAAGCAGCGCGCGGTCTACCTGACCGCCTCGGCCAAGGCGGCGCTGGACGACTACCTGGAGGCGCGTGAGGACACCTCTTTAGCCCTGTTCATCAACTATGACCGGGCCGCCCCCGCGGTCTCCCAGCGCCGCCTCACCTCGGGCGGCGCGCGCCACGTGGTGAATCGGGTCCGGCTGCGGTTGGGGGCCTGGTCCTTCCGCTCCCCCCACGTGGCGCGCCACACGGCCGCCACCAACCTGCTCGAGGTGACCGGAGGTGACGTGCGCCTGGTGCAGGAGGTCTTGGGCCACGCCAACCTCAACACTCTGGCCGGATACACCAAGATCGTGGACCAGCGCAAGCAGGACGCCTACCGTCTCTACCAGGACTTTCTCACCCGGCAACAAGAGGGGGTAGAGATTTGATCTCGCAGCGTCCCCGCGACCTCGAGCCGATCGGACAGGATTGAGCTCTCCGCCCCGACCCCCCTCCGCCTGGGCCTCGATCCGAAGCAGCGCGGCCCGCCTCCTGGGCTGGTGGTCGCCCGTCATCTTGAGCAACCGAGCCCCGGTCGAGCCCCTGGCCTCGGGCGGGGTCAGGCGCGGCTCCGGCGGACTCGTCACCGCCCTGGTCACGGTGGCCGAGGCGACCGGGGCGGACTGGGTGGCGGCGGCGCGCAATCCCAGCGAGCGCAAGCTCAGCGCTCGCGCCAAGCCCCTCGAGATCGAGCGCGAGGGAGCGCAGCAGATGCGCATCCACTTCGTCGACTCGGGGCGGACGGCCTACGACCAGCACTACTCGGTGATCTGCAATCCGCTGCTCTGGTTCCTGCAGCACTACCTGTGGAATCTCCCCTACGAGCCCGTGATCGACCGCCGCACCCATCGCGCCTGGACCGAGGGCTACTCGCGGGTCAACGCCGACCTGGCCGACGAGGTGGTGAGGATTGCGCGCTCGAGCGCACGGCGCCCGCTGATCCTGGTCCAGGATTACCAGCTCTACCTGGCTCCGAGGCGGATTCGCCAGGGTCTGCGCGAGGCGGTGATGCAGCAGTTCATCCACATCCCCTGGCCCGAGCCCCACTACTGGCGCGTGCTCCCGGCCGAATTTCGCAACGCCATCATCGACGGCATCGTGGCCAACGACATCATCGGGTTCCAGACCGCGCACGACGTCTCCAATTTCCTGGCCACCTGCGAGGAGGTGCGGGGCCTGCGGGTCGACCACCGCGATCGGGTGGTGCTGCATCAGGGCGGCCTGGCCTGGGCTCGGGCCTATCCGATCTCGGTCGACGTCGACGGCCTGGAGCGCGCGGCGCGGGGGGCGGAGGTGCGCCAGATCGAGGCCGACATCGCGTCCTGGCGTCCGCCTCAACTCATCGTGCGGGTCGATCGCGCGGATCCGGCCAAGAACATCATCCGCGGATTCCTGGCCTACGAGCGGATGCTTCAAGACCACCCGGAGCTGCGTCGGCAGGTCAGCTTCTTCGCCTTCCTGCAGCCCTCGCGCCAGGACGTCGCCGCCTACCGTGACTACGCCCGCGCGGTTCAGGCGATAGTGAAGCGGATCAACCGTGACCAGGGCGAGCCGGGCTGGGATCCGATCCGCCTCGAGATGGGCGAGAACCAGCGTCGCGCCCTGGCTGCATTCCGCAGCTACGACGTGCTCTTAGTCAACTCCATCCTGGACGGCATGAACCTGGTGGCCAAGGAGGGGGCGATCGTCAACCAGCGGGACGGGGTCGTGGTTCTGTCCGAGAGCACCGGCGCCCACCACGAACTGGGTCACGCCGCGATCAGCATCAACCCCTTCGACCTCGAGCACACCGCCGCCGCCCTGCACCGGGCGTTGACCATGGCGCCCGGGGAACGCGCACGGCGGGCGCGTGAGATGCGGCAGGTGGTGGCAGAGTCGGACATCGCGCGCTGGGTCAGCCTGCAGCTCCAGGACCTACACGATCTGATCGGTCCAAGCGTTCCCCCAGGCGCCTGAACGCGGCGACCACCTGGAGGGGGCCGGGGAGCACGACCTGGCAGTGATCGAACAGGCCCGGTGCAGCCTCGTTCGAATTAACCCCCAGGCGAAGACTGGGCATCAGGCCTGAGGCGAGCATGGCGAAGACAAGACGATCGCCCTCATCGTCGCCGGCGTAGATAACGGCATCGGGGCGGGTGCGCCTGATGACCTCGGCCACCGCAGCCGACTTGTCCGCGCGGGAGGGGCGGATCTCGACCACGGCGCGTCCCGGACTGGCGACGAGCCCGCGGGCGAGGGCCAGGGGCGCGGTCCGGGCCAGGAGCTCAACGCCGAGCTCGGGCCGCTCGCGATGATGCAGGCTCAGGGCTCCGGGCTTGACTTCGAGCCGGACCCCCGGCACGGCGCCGAATTCTGCGCGCAGGTCCCGGGCGCAGTCCTGGAGGGCGGAGCGCTCCCGGGGTAGGGTGCCGAGGAGCCCGAAGTCGCCCCGGAGCTCCACCCCGGCGGCGGGGAGGAGCCGCTCGAGGTCGCCCTGGGCGCGGCCGCTGATGACGAGAACTCCAGCGCAGAGCGGGACCAGCCGCTCCAAGCACGCGACCGCCCCGTCCACCGGCCGGGCTCGACCAGGATTCCGGACGATGTTGGACAGGGTGCCGTCGAAGTCGGAGGCAAGGAGCACCCGTGGCCTGGGCTCGGCCAAGAGACGGTCGAGTTCCAGCTCCAGATCGCCGGAGCCTTGTCCCTGGATCGTCACCTGCCCTGCCTCACGAGCCCTCTGCCACCGGGTATGATTCTGCCTCGTGCCCGGCTCGGGCCGCCGCCGCCACCGCTCTGGGATTTGGAGTTTCAATGAGTCAGCAGGCCGCGTATCGCCCCGGTTCGGTCCTGGCCGATAGCTGGGCCGGCTCCCGGCTCGGCGATCTTGCCCTGGTCGGCCTCTACGCCGTCTTCATCGGAATTACCGCCCAGGTGTCCATCCCCCTTCCCTTCACCCCGGTCCCGATCACGGGTCAGACCTTCGGCGTGCTGGCCGGAGCCCTGGCTCTGGGCTCCCGGCGCAGCCTGGCCGGCGTCCTGCTCTACCTCGCTCTGGGCCTCATCGGCCTGCCCTGGTTCGCTCAGGGCCAGGGTGGACTCGGCGTCATCCACCTCCCGACCATTGGATACCTGATCGGCTTCATCCCTGCCGCGCTCATCGCCGGGCGCCTGGCCGAGGCGGGCTTTTATCGGACCCCGTGGGGAGCGTTTGGGGCCATGGTCTTGTGCTCGGCGGTGGTCTATGTGCTCGGTGTGGGTGGCCTGATGCTGACCCTTAAGATCCCGCTAATCCGGGCGGTCGAGCTCGGGGTACTGCCGTTTCTGTTCGGAGACGCGATCAAGGCGCTGCTGGCCGCGCTCGCGCTGCCCGGGGCCGACCGGCTTCATCGAGCCCGGGGCTGAGGACCGCCGGCCCTTAAGCCTCGCTCGGAGCCGGGGTGAGGCAGTGTTCGACCGCCTGACGCAGGTTCTGGATCGAGAACGGCTTGTGAATGATGAGGGTGGGATCCACGCTCCGGATCACCTCCAGGTCTTCCCGCCGCAGGGCACCGGTCATGAAAATCACCCGCGGTACTGGACGCCCCCGGGCAACCTGACGCAGGCGCTCGACCAGCTCCGCCCCCGTGCCGGATTCGTCCAGCTGCTGGTCGGTGACCAGAAGGTCGGGCCAGTCGAGCTCGGCCGCCGCCAGGGCTTCCTCGGCGCCGGCGGTGATGGCGAGCTCGTGCCCCCTGCCTCGCATCACGGCGGCCAGCAGGTTACGGATGGTCGCCTCGTCCTCACAGAACAGAATCCTCGCCACGCTGGCACAAATAATGAGGGCTAACCACTCCCGGGTGACCCCGTGAGGACAAAGCCCAGAACACGCCTCGATTAGCGTTTCCGGTTGGGAACCTGGCGTCCGGTCAGATCGGGATCGCCGTCGCGGCGAAACTCGTTGTACTCGGCATCGGTGTTGACTCGCCAGGGGTCGCGGTCGGAGACGCCGGCGATGCGCCGGGCGACGATGAGCGCGGTCATCATCGAGTGATCCTGGTTGTTGTACTTGTGCATGCCGTTGCGGCCGCACAGGTGCAGGTTCGGGATGTTCTGTTCGAGCCATGCCCGAATCAGTGCCACCCTGGCCAAATAACCATCGTCGTAGACCGGATAGGCCTTGGCCTGGCGGACCACGGTGCCGTCGATCACGTCCTGGGTGGGAGCCAGTCCGAGCTCTTGGAGTTCGCGAGCGCCCAGCTCCAAGAGCTCGGCGTCGCTCGCCGTCCAGAGTCCATCCCCCTCAAAGCAGAAGTACTCGAGCCCCAAGGCGGTGGTCTCGTCGTCGGCCGCCATGCTTGGCGACCAGTTGCGAAAGTTCTGCAGGCGCCCCACCTTGACTCCGGGGTCATGAACGTAGATCCAGTGGTCGGGAAAGATGCGGTCCCCGCGCACGATCAGCGCTACGGTCAGAAAATCGCGGTAGCCGAGGTGCTCGGCCGCCTCCAGGATCGCGGCCGGGGGCGCCGGACGCAGCATCTGGATCAGATCGCGCAGGGCCACGGTGGAGACGGCGTGGGTGGCCGCATGGCGGTGGGTACGGCCCTCGGCGTCGCGACTCAAGACCTCGATCGGCGCCCCCGGGGCGTGACGGACCTCGATCACACGGCGGTCCAGCTGGACCTCGTGGCCCGCACCGCGCACGCGTGCGGTCACCTCGTCCCAGAGCTGGCCCGGACCCAGCCGGGGATATCGGAAGTGGTCGATCAGGGTCTTGGGGAGCTCGCCCCGCAGGCCCCGCAAGCGCCGGGGCAGGATGGCGTTGCGGACCACCTCCCCCATGCTCAGGCCCTTGATCCGCTGCGCCGCCCAGTCAGCCGAGAGCTCACTCGTGGGAATGCCCCAGACCTTTTCGGTATAGGTCTTGAAGAAGATCTCAAAGAGCCGGCGCCCGAACTTGTTGGAGACCCACTGCTCCAGGTTCTGGGGCTGGGGCACCGGGTGCAGCCGGGAGCCGAGGTAACTCCAAAGACAGCGCGCGGTCTCGATCGGACCCAGCCCGACGAAGGCGTCCATGGCGCGTAGGGGATAGGCGAAATAGCGCCGGCGGTAATAGATGCGCGAGAGCCGGGGCCGGACCAGCATCTCGTCCCCCAGCAGCTCGGTCCAAAGGGCCTCGATCTCCTCGTTCTTGGAGAAGAAGCGGTGGCCTCCGATGTCGAAGCGATGGCCGTGATATTCGACCGTGCGCGCGATCCCTCCCACCAGTTCGGGATCGGCCTCGAGCACGGTCACTGGGCGCCCCAGCCGGCTCAGCTCGTAGGCGGCGGTGAGCCCGGCCGGGCCCGCTCCCAGGACCAGGGTGGAGTCGTGTGCGGTGGCTATGATCCCGGCTCGAGGGGACGGGCGGCCGGCTCGGCAGGGTCTGCGAACAGGGCACCGAGGACCTGCTCGGCAGCGACGTCGGCTCCCTCGCGACCCGCCCTCACCTCCAGGTGGGCCCTACGGTAGAGGGGTAGACGCAAGCTCAAAAGCTCGCCGATCTGTTCCAGATCCGCGCCCTGGATCAGGGGCCGACCGGGGGCCTGGGCCTGGATCCACTCGCGCAGCTCCTCCCAGGGCACGTGCAGGTAGACCAGAATCGACTCGTCGAGCAGCCGGGTCAGGGTCTCGGGCCGGAGCAGCGCGCCCCCGCCCAGGGCCAGGACCGACGGCGGTCCCTGGAGCGCACGGGCCACGATCTCGCCCTCCAGATCGCGGAAGCGCTGCTGCTGCCCGGCTCTGAAGCACTCCTGGATCGAACACCCCAACTCGACCTCGGCCTCGGCGTCGACGTCGAGCGCCAGCCGTTGCAGGCGGGGGGCGAGTATCTGAGCCAGGGTCGATTTGCCCACGCCCATGAAGCCGCACAGCGCGAGGTGGCGGCGCACCTCCCCGCTCCCCGCCGCCAGCGGCGGAGGGCTCAGCTGCAGCCGCTTCCGCCAGATCACCCCCGCATCCCCCGCGACGTTCACCTGGCCAGCCGCAGCGCCGCCTCCAGGGCCAGCTCGTAGCCGATGAAGCCGGCCCCGGTGATCACGGCAACCGCCGCCGGGGCCACCACCGACCGCTGCCGGAACTCCTCGCGGGCAAAGATGTTGCTGAGATGAACCTCAAACACGGGCAGCGCGGTCGATCGGATGGCGTCGGCGATGGCGTAGCTGTAGTGGGCCAGGGCGCCCGGATTCAAAATCACGGCCAGCACCCGCTCGCGCGCCGCCTGAATCAGATCGATGATCTCTGACTCCGAGTTGCTCTGGGCGAATTCGATCTCGCAACCCAGCTCAGCGGCGCGACGGCGAAGGTCGGACTCGAGGTCGGCCAGGGAGCGAGTCCCGTAGACCTCCGGCTCGCGCGTCCCGAGCAGGTTCAAATTCGGACCGTTGACGACCAATATCCGCGCCGGCGCCTGGCTCATGCCCAGCGATCCTAACCCGAGCCGGGGGGCGCGAGGGGGGGGTGATGTCAAATCAGGGGCCGCCCGCAGCCGCCCGGTTGGAGTGCGGTGCTATGTTCGGCCCCGATGTCGAGCACTTTCAGCCGTGCGCTGCAGCGCCTGGCGGGCCGCCCCGAGCACGAACTTGATGCCCCCTGGGGCTGGCCCGGGCACGGGGGCTCAATGCTCACCGTACGCGACGCCTACTACCAGGCCCTGGAGCGTGAGCTGGCCGCGGGGGCGCGGGCGGGCTCGCCGCCGACCGTCGCCGGTCGGGCTCTGCTCGCGGGCGATGGCGCCCTGGGGGATCTCTTCGGCCTTCTGCTCCAGGCCGATGACGCGGACCTATGGAAGCGGCCGGAGCCGGGGTCGTCGGCCCTGGGTCAGATCCTGGGCCACGTGCTGGCGGTTGAGGAGCGATATCGCCGCCACATCGAATACGCTCGGGACCGATCCGAGGACGCTCCGGTCCGATTTGATCCCCCAACCGGCGTGGCGGCCGATCCAAATCAGGGGCCGGACCGGATTCTGGATTGGATCGACCTGATCCAGGACGAGCGCCGGCTGGCCTGGGACTTGGCCAGGATTCCCGATTCCGCCCTCCGCCGCCCGAGCGTCTGGATGGGGCACGGCGTCGACATTCAATTCCGCCTCCACCGATCCACCGCCCACATCGCCGAGCACGCGGTCGAGGTGGAAAAGGTCCTGGTCGAGCTGGGACGGCGGGCGAGCGAGCCGGAACGAATCGTCCGTCTCGTCTTCGCCGCCCGAGGCGCCCATGCGGCGCTGAGCGCCCCCGAGGAGCTGCAGCGGCTTGACGCCGAGCTGCCGGTCGACTAGGTTTCCGCCCGAGCCGCGTCGGTGCCGGGCGGTCCGGCTGGCTGGGGCCGCAGGAGAAGCCCGAGGCCGGCGAGCAGGGTCAGCAGCGCGGTCGCCAGAAGGACCAGGAAGGCGGCGTGGATCCCAGCTCCCAGGGCAGCGGTTGGATCGTGGGAGCCCGCTCTGAACACGTAGCCCTGGACCAGGACCCCAAGGATCGAGACCCCGACCGCGCCGCCTATGGTTCGCGCCAGCTGGTTCAGCGCCGTGGCCGAGCCGCGCCGGCTCCAGCTCACGCTGGCCTGGATGACAATGATGATGGGGGCGCTGAACATTCCGAGCCCAATCCCCACCACGGCTGAGGCGAGCGCCACCCAGGTGACTCCAAGGCGCGCGGAGCTGAAGGTTGCCATCAGCGTTCCAACCACCAGAAAGACCCCACCCAGACCGACCAGGCGCTGGTAACCGACGCGGACCAGGTTCCATCCGGCCAGGGCGGAGGCGGTGGACCAGCCGATCGACATCGGGGTCACCGACCAGCCGGCGGCAAACGGGGTGCCCCCCAGGACCTGCTGCACATAGAGGGGCGCGTAGGCGGTGATGCCGAACTGAACCATGCCGGAGAGGGCGACGACGAGCACGGCGGGACCGATCACCGGATGTCGGAGGAGATCCAGGGGCACGGTTGCGTTGCTGCTTTTGAGCTCGATCCAGACGAACGCGCCCAGGATCAGGGCAGAGGCTGCGACCAGGGGCCAGATCGGCGAGGCGGTGGCGCTGCCGGTGCCCAGGCCGATCAGGAGCCCGGCCACACCGGCGGTCAAGAGGAGGGCGCCCCGGGGATCGAGCCGGCCCCGGGCGCCCCGCTCGGGAGCGCGCTCGCGAAAGCCGAACAGGAGGGCGACGGCGACGATGCCGACGGGCAGATTCAAGTCGAAGATCCAGCGCCACCCGATGGTGGAGACGATGGTCGCGCCCAGAGCCGGCCCGCTGATCGCCGCCAGCGCCCACATGGAGCTGAAGAGCCCCTGCATGCGCGCCCGCTGCCCGGGCGGCAGGACATCGCCGACCAGGGTGAAGACGAGGGGCTGGACGCATCCTGCACCCACTCCCTGCAGGGCCCGAAAGGCGATCAGCGCGGGCATGTTGGGGCTCAGCCCGCAGAGCACGGAGGCGAGTACGAACACCGCCAGGCCGGCCATCAAAACCGGCTTGCGCCCGACCAGGTCGGCCGCCCGTCCCCAGAGCGGGACCGTGGTGGTGCTGGTCAGCAGATATCCGCTGAAGACCCAGGGATAGAGCTGGAAGCCGCCCAGCTGGCGAGCGATGGTGGGCAGCGCCGTGCTCACGATGGTGCTGTCCATGGCGGCGATGAAGAGCGAGATCATGAGCCCGGCCAGGATCCGGATCATCTGCGGGGTGAACTCGACGCGCCCCGGCGCAGGTGAGACCGGGGGGTCTCCGGCGGAGTCGGGGACTTTGGACATCGGCCCCCTAGGGTACTGATCGCCAGCGCCGATGGGCGCCGGGCCAAAGGCCGGTCCAAGGCACCCCTAAGGAACCCTCAACCGCTCTCCAATGACGCGGCCATAGCTTCGACCCATGGCAATGAAGCTTCGTACATCGCGAGCCGTGAACCTTCAGTCGTCACCATCGCCCGAGCCTGCGCCCGGGTTCGAACCCGGCGCCGAGCGCAACCCGGGGCGGATCCAACGCGCCGCCGATGCCGCCTGGCGAGCGGTCCAGCAGCAGAGCTGGGAGCGATCAAACCGGGAACGGCTGCGTGGCCTCATCGCGCGCGGCGACCATCTATTGTCAGAGCTTGAAGACCAGATCGAGGCCGACCGTCCGAGCTGCCCGGCCGGGCTCCTGGGCCAGATCCGGTCCTGGGCCCGCGCCTCTCAGCTGGGACCGGACGACCAGGCTCGCGATGGGTGGGCGGCGGAGACGCCAACCGAGCTCTTGGACCGGCTTTTCGAGATCCAGGGCGAGCTGCTCCAGCGCCGCGCCGGGTCGGCCGACCCGGCCATGGTGGCCTTTGACCAGCAGGTGGACCGCCGCTGGCGCGCACCCGCGCGTGTGCGCACCTCGATCGGTCTGGGCCGGCTCGCCGCCGCCGGTGGGCTGCGCGCGGCTCTGGGATGATCCCCCTCAGCCGAGTCGCGGTGGAAGCCAAGATCCGCGATTCCCACCCTCGGGCCACGACCTCCCGGGGATGGCTCAGGCCGCGGTGAGCAACCAGCGAGTCTATGGCCCCCGCGGCCTGGGGCGCAGGGTAGCGGTGGAGCGGCTCTGGCCCCAGGGGCTCAGCCGCGAGCGCACGGGGCTCGATCTCTGGCTCCCCGAGCTTGCGCCTTCGGCCGAGCTCAGGCGGTGGTATGGGCAGCGTCCCGAACGCTGGGAGGAGTTCGCCCGGCGCTACCGCGGCGAACTCGGGCGCGCGCCCCGAGCCCAACTGGTCGGGGAGTTGCTCGCGCTCGGCTCGCGGGGCGCGATCGGCCTCCTCGATGGCGCCGGCGAGGGTGAGCACAGCGAGGCGGCGGTGCTGAGCCAGCTCCTGCGCGACCGGTTGGATGAGCCGAGGAGTTCGGTGGCGAGCTGAGATTCGGCCGAGCGAGCGGGCGAGATACATTAACCAGCATGAATCAGACCGCCTCCCACCCCCTCCGGTTTGGACTCAAGCTCGCCGGCCAGGACACCACGATCGAGGCCCTGCGCGGCGTCTGGCGGGTCGCGGATGAGGCGGGATTTGACCACGTCTGGGACTTTGACCACCTGGCCTCGATCGGGGCTCCCGGACCCGACCGCCCGGTCTTCGAAGGTTGGGCCCTGCAGGCGGCGATGGCGGAGGCGACGAGCCGGGTTCGCATCGGCTGCAACGTTGCAGGCAACGCCTACCGCCACCCCGGTCAGCTGGCCAAGCTGGCGGTGACGGTCGACCACCTCTCGGGTGGGCGGCTCGAGTTCGGAGTCGGCGCAGGATGGGCGGAGATCGAATTCAAGATGCTGGGCATGAGCGGACTCGACCACCGTGTGGGGCGGCTCGAGGAGTCACTTCAGATCATGAAGTCACTCTTCACCCAGGAGCGGACTGACTTCGATGGGCGCTACTACCAACTGAAGGACGCCATCGCCAATCCCAAGCCCCTCCAGCGCCCCCATCCGCCGATCTGGATCGGCGCCGGTGGAGATCTGATGCTGGGGGTGGTGGCGCGGCACGCCGACGCGTGGAACCCGACCGGGGCCGCCCGCGGAGACGGATACGCCCAGGCCTGCGAGCGGCTGGCCGAGGCCTGTGAGGCCATCGACCGGGATCCCTCGCAGATCCGCCGCTGCAGCCTTCTGCGCTGGGACGGCGGTGCCCATCAGAGCCTGATCGACGCCGCCGGGCGTGATCTTGAGCTCGGCTTCACCGAGCAGATCATCTATGTCGAGGGTCCCCGCGCACATGAGACGGCGGCCCGCGCGGCCGAGGCGCTGGGAGACCTGCGTCGCCTCGGCGCCGGCCGCTGACAAGACATGGCCACAGTCGAACTGACCTGGCCCGATCCTGAGCGCATCGCGCTCCTGACCCTGAACCGGCCCCGCTACCTGAACGCGCTCGACACCGAGATGACGCTCTCACTGGAGAACCATCTGCTGGAGCTCGACGCCGCCAGGCGACTGCGTTGCGTGATCGTCACCGGGGCGGGCGAGAGGGCATTCTGCAGCGGAGCCGATCTCAAGGAGAGGGGCACGCTCAGCACCGATGAGTGGATGGCCCAGCACCACCTGATCGAGCGCATGCTGCTGGCCCTGCGCCGGCTGCGCGTGCCCATATTCAGCGCCGTCAACGGCCTGGCCCTGGGCGGGGGCTGCGAGATCGCGATGCAGACCGACTTCATCATCGCGTCTGAGGCTGCGCGGTTCGGCCAGCCCGAGGTCACCCGCGGCATCATCCCCGGCGCCGGTGGGACCCAGAACCTGCCGCGACGCCTTCCGCGCGGGACCGCGCTCCGCATGCTCTTCAGCGGGGAGACCATCGACGCCGCTCGGGCCCTCGACCTGGGACTGGTGAGCGAGGTCGTCGCCCCCGAGCAGCTGATGCCCTGCGCACTCGCACTGGGCCAGAGGATCGCGGCCAATTCCGCCTTCGCGGTCCGCCAGGCCAAGCGCGCCACGCGCCTGGGCCTGGATCTGACGGCGGAGCTCGCCTACGAGGTCGAACTCGAGGCCTACCGGCGCACGGTCGGGCATCCAGACCAGATCGAGGGTGTGCGCGCGTTCAACGAAGGGCGGGAGCCGGTCTTTACAGACCCCAGCTAGCTCTGGGGTGGACCTTAAGCCCCCGGTGCCGCCGCCGGGCCGGATCCAGATCGGTTGGACTGGATATTGAGGAGATGAGGATGGAGCACAGGTTTGTCGGTCGTTCGGGGCTCAAGGTCTCCGAGATCGGTCTGGGTACGAACAACTTCGGGGGCCGGCTCGACGAGGCCGGCTCCAGGCTCGTGCTGGAGCGGGCGCTGGAGGGAGGAATCACCCTGATCGATACCGCCGACTGCTACAACCGGGGGGAGTCGGAGAGGATCATCGGGCGCTTTTTGGGTCCCCGTCGGAGCGAGGTGGTGCTGGCGACGAAGTTCGGGGTGGCGATGTCCGATTCGCCGCTCGAGCGGGGCGCCTCCAGGCGCTGGCTCACGCGCGCAGCAGAGGACAGCCTGCGCCGCCTCAACACCGACTACATCGACCTGCTCCAGGTTCACTTCCCCGATCCGGCGACGCCGATCGAGGAGACGCTCTCCGCACTGGACGACCTCGTCTCCGCGGGCAAGGTGCGGTACGTCGGGCACAGCAACTTCGCCGCCTGGCAGATCGCCGACGCGCAGTGGACGGCGCAGACCCGACTGCTCGCCCGCCCGATCTCGGCCCAGCACCGGCTCAACCTGCTCGAGCGTGAGATTGAAACCGAGGTGCTGCCGGCGATTCGCCACTATGGACTCGGTTTGATCCCCTACTTTCCTTTGGCCTCAGGATTCCTGACCGGAAAATACCGCCCCGGCGTCATCCCCGAGGGGACCCGGCTGGCCGGTAACGCGCAGATGGCGAACCGCACCCTGACGCCGGCCAACTTCCAGCGCCTCGAAGCGCTCGAGCGCTTCGCCGGCGAGCGCGGCCACGCGCTGCTCGAGCTCGCCCTGGGCTGGCTCCTATCCCAGAGCGAGGTGTCGAGCGTGATCGCCGGAGCCAGCACCCCCGATCAGCTCGACCAGAACCTCAATGCCGCCGGCTGGCGCTTGAGCCCGCAGGAGATGGAGGAGGTGGGCAGCATTTGATCGGACGCCATGCACCGGGGCGCAAGGCACCCGATCCTGGTTTGGGGTTAGCCTTGGCGGCGATGTCGAGCCAAGAGCCGCGTACCGGGTCGCGCCGCAGCCCGGCGGCCGATGGCAGGGGTCTCAGCTGATGGCTCCGCCGGCTCGACCTGCGCCCGTCCGACCCTCCCGCCGCCCACCCGTGACCCGCTCCTGGTGGCGGGGTCCGGGCCCGATCGTGATCGCCGTGGTCGGTGTCCTGGCCATCGTGTCCGGACTCCTCTTCATCTCCCAGCACCAGACCCCACCCCCCTCCGGCGGCAACACCCAGGCGGCCCAAATCGCGGCTCAGGTTCAGGATGTGCCGGCGTCGGTGTCGGCCCAGATTGGCGCCGGTGGTGTCGCCAGGCCCCTGGACCCGACCGGCTCCGCCACCCTGCTCAAAGATTCAGCTGGGCTCCCGATGGTGATCTACATCGGAGCCGACTACTGTCCCTTTTGCGCTGCTGAGCGCTGGAGCCTGGTCCTGGCCATGTCCCGATTCGGCCAGCTTTCCAATCTCTCCCTGGGCACCTCCTCCTCGACCGATTCCTACCCCAACACCGCCACCTTCAGCTTCACCGGCGCCAAGTTCCAGAGCTCCTACGTGGATTTCAGCTTCGTTGAGACGACCAGCCGGAGCGGGCAGACGATCGCCTCCCCGACCGCGATCCAGCAATCGCAATTCAATCAGTACGACTCCGGCGGGTCCATCCCCTTCATCGACGTCGGGTCGCGGTTTGTCCAGGTCGGGAGCGGGTACGCGCCCGACGTCCTGCAGGGCATGAATTGGACTCAGATCGTGACCGCCCTGGGGTCTCCCGGCTCCGCCGTCGCGAACGACGTCGTGGGCAACGCCAACTGGATCACCGCCGCCATATGCGTCGCGACCGCCAACCAACCGGCCAGCGCCTGCTCGCCGCGGGAGATCGTGGCCCTGGAAAAGCAGTTTGGAGGATGAGCCTTAGACCCCTGCCCGTCCTCCTCCTGGCGCTCTCCCTGCTCGGACTCGGCATCTCCCTCTACCTCACCTATGCCCACTACCAGAACACCACCCTGGCCTGCGCCCGGACGGCCCTGATCGACTGCCAGGCGGTCACGCACAGCGGCTATTCGCTGGTTCCGGGAACCCAGATTCCGATCACCATCCCGGGCGTGATCTGGTTCGGGCTCAGCGGCCTTCTCGCCGCCCTCGGGCTGCGACCGCGCGACCTGCGCTGGATCTCGCCCTTGCACCTAATCTGGACCGTGCTCGGCATGGTCGCGGTGATCTACCTGGTGCGAGCCGAACTGGTTGTCATTCATCGCATTTGCGAGTGGTGCACAGCCGTGCACCTGATCATTTTTTTAAGCTTCCTGCTGGCCCTGGCCCAACTCCAGCGGATACCCCAGCGCGACACCTCGGATGCCGCGCCAGCCTAGATCCTCGTCGCCTAAAACTCCAGCAGGGTGCGCGCGCCGGGACACCCGGACTCCGGCGCAGCGGCCACCGCACTATGATTTCTACTCCTGTCATGGGCCCGTGGCGCAGTTGGGAGCGCGTCTGAATGGCATTCAGAAGGTCAGGGGTTCGAATCCCCTCGGGTCCACCAATGTCCTGTCTCGGGCTTGGCTTCAGCCGGTCGATGCAACGGCCGAGGGGCTGGTATATGCGGTCGGGGCGAGAACAGGAACCGCTCGATGTTGTCCGTCGTGACGACGATGACCGAGCGCTGGACAGGTTGAAGCACGGCCCTGTGGCCGGGATGAAGCCAGTCACAATCGGCAACGACTTCCGCCGTGTCACGGCGGCCAGATCGTGCTGCGGCAACCGCGGATGCGCACCCGCGTTCTGGCTCGCCGGCCATCGTGCGACGCTGCCGGAACCTGCCCCTTGCGCGTTGCATCTCTTCGGAAGTCGGATCTCGAATCGACTCCCCTCTCGACTGGCGCGGCACCCTGCCTAAAGATCTATAGCTTAGACATACTGGGCGCAAGCGTCTAAACTAAAGCCCATGAGCCGCCCTCACCGAGTTCTGTCACCAAGCCTCGCGAGACGGGCTGAGGCGCTAGGCAAGCGAATTCGTGCGGCACGACGTCGCCGAGGGATGACGGAGGCGGAGATGGCCGCGCGAGCCCTGGTCGCCAGGATGACCATTCGCCGGCTGGAGGCAGGTGACCTGAGCGTTAGCCTCGCCGTCCTGGCTCAGGTTCTGGAGATACTCGGTCTGGACGGCGATCTCGATCGCGTTGCAGCCGTTGACGACCTGGGGCAGCGGCTCGCTGATGCACGCCTTCCACGCCCACGTCGCAGTCCCGAGCGGAATCTTGCCGATGCCCTCTAAGGTCAAAGCCGAGGATCTCATCGTCGTCCTCGATGCTCCCGAACTCGGGCCGGCGAGACCGGCAGGGGTTCTTTCCTTTTGGCCCGACTCGCGAGCGGTGGCATTCGTATACGCAAGATCGTGGCTCAAGAGCTCCGAGGGATTCGATCTAGAGCCACGGCTTCCCCGAGTTGAGGGGCACCAATACTTCGGTGAGTCCGCGCCACCGCCAATCCTGGGCGATACCTCGCCCGACTCATGGGGCATCCGCCTTATGGAGCGTCGAGCTGGGCGAGGCCTCAATCCCTGGTT
>Ga0307372_10005833_pt1 | contig 18270 bp, 17 predicted proteins | sample OX1MG_FD_202533 | JGI IMG/M metagenome (GOLD analysis project Ga0307372, IMG submission 202533) | Soil microbial communities from Risofladan, Vaasa, Finland - OX-1 | ecosystem: Environmental > Terrestrial > Soil > Coastal area > Acid sulfate soil | place: Finland: Risofladan, Vaasa | collected...
CGGTCCCAGCGCACGCTGGCCGCCCCCGGCGCGCTCCGGGCGGCTCTCATCGTCGCCGCCCAGCGGCGCGGGGTGCCGGTCATCGTCGTCCCGGCCCGGAACATGACGCGCACGCACCACGCGTGCGGGACGATCCTCACCGAGGTGGACTTCCGCCCCGCGATCCGGGTGCGCTGCCCTGCCTGCGGGACGATGTTCGACCAGGACATCAACGCCGCCGAGAACCTGCTGGCCGCGGAGGGGTGACGGCGGCCAGGGATGGGGCCTGAGCCGGGCCAGCGGGACGGCCCGCAACGGTCGCGGCGAGTGAAAGGCGGAGCTCCGGCCTGGGCGGCCGTCCCGAAGGAAACGGCGCCGCCGGCAGGATCTTGTGTCGGTGCCCTTCTCCGTGCGATCATCGGAGCCGCGACAACGCCTGCGCGAGGGCTTCGTACTCGCGACTGCCGCACGGGATTGGATCCTACCCACCCGTGCACCACCGACTTCGTGAGGCCTGTGTCCGGGCGTCAGCGTCACAATCCACAGGCGCCGTCTGGGACGAGGTAGACGAGGTCCACGCTCTCGCTCCCGATGTAGCGCCGGAGGATGTCGAGGTTGTCGCCGGAGTAGAGGACGTTGGTGGTCATGGCGGGGCAGGGGGACCATCCGCCGCGGTGGCGTGAGTTCCGGCAGTGGCGCCGGCGGCGGCTGGGGACCCCGCTGGCTCCGGCCGGGCCTGCGGCGCGGACAGCTCGCTGGTCTGGGCTGCCCGTCCTCCGGTGGGCGGGCCACCTCCTCTGGGTGCTCGGGGCGGGGCGCCGCGGCTCGATCCTGGCTGGGTGGGTCGGTCGGGCGTGGCTTCGGTTCCTGGCACGTGAGAGCGGGCCGGCCATCACTAATCCGCTGGACCCCTTCCTGCAAGCCTTCGCCGCCAGGAGACGCGCTACGATAGTCGTCCGATGGAACCTCAGGATCGCACACACGTTTGGCCAGGTGCCGGCAGTCGGACTGCCGCTGGCACGCGTCTGGCACTCAAGAAAGGAAACGCGCACGGGATTCCCTGGTGCACGGTTTCTCGTCGGAGGCAGGTTAAAACCGGCTAGAACAATGGGGTTTTGCACGCGGGAGTGGCTCAGTGGTAGAGCGTCTCCTTGCCAAGGAGAAGGTCGCGGGTTCGACCCCCGTCTCCCGCTCCCCAGGACCGGCCGGCGGCCACGGGCTGGGTCCTGTCTGGCGCCGAGCGCATGTCGCGCTCAGCTCTCGGCAGCCGCACGTCTGTCGGCCGAGCCCGTCCCCCAGAGCCCTCTGACTGCGACCGCGCCGCTTCTCGGACGGTCCCCTGGCGGGGGTGACCCAGGGGGCCACAGGGCGGAGCCGGTCGTCTCCCCCAGGGCCGACTCACCGATGGCGACGCGTCGCACCGGGCCTGGGGACGCGATCGATCCGAGCCTCGACGGCGTGGTTCTGAGCCCGGTGGGGGTCGGACGCGTCGGGCCGGCGTCGGCATGGCCGGCCGTGGCTGCCTCCCCGGGGACGGTCTACCGGGTGCTGGTGACGAGTCGGAACTGGGCGCCGGCGGGGTCGGCCACCGCCGCGAGGCGACCGTGGGGGGTGTCCTCAGCCTCCCGGACCACTGAGCCCCCGAGCGCCTGCACCCGGGCGACCGCGGCGTCCGTGTCGTCGACCTCCCAGTAGACCGACCAGCCAGCGGGCGCTCCGTCGGCGAGCTCCGCCGTGGCGTCCATGATCCCGGCCAGCTCACCATCCCCTCCCGGGTCGCGCATGGTGGTGTACCGAAACTGGTCGGTGTCGGCGATGATGTTGGTGTCCCATCCGAACACCGTGCGGTAGAAGCTCACCGCGCGCGCATGGTCTCGGGTGTGCAGCTCAAACCAACTCGGGGCGCCATGCTCGCCGAGGATGGTGAACCCACAGAACGTGCCCGGCTGCCAGACGCCGACCTCGGCGCCAGTGGGATCGATGATGACTGCCTGGGTGCCCAGGTCGGCGACCGCGACGGCGGGTGCGATGACCCGGGCACCCGCGGCGGCGGCCGCCGGCACGGTCGCGGCGAGGTCGGAGGTGGCGAGGTAGACCTTCCAGGTGTTGTTGGCTGGCATGTCACCCATGTCGCCCATGCCGCCGGCCACCGGAACCCCCTGTCGGGTGAACATGAAGTAGCCGCCAAATTCGGGGCTCGGCGCCTGAGCCTCCCAGCCGAACAGCGCCGAGTAGAAGGCGCGACTGCCGTCCACATCCGACGTCCAGAGATCGGTCCAGCAGGGCGAGCCACCAGGGGCATGGTCGCGCGAGGTCATGGGGGCTCCCTCCGGTTGCGGGTATCGGGCGCCTGCGAGGACGGCTGAGGTCCACGCCCGGCATCGGTGCCCCAGCATAGGCCAGTGCTCCGCAGGCTGCGGTCGAGAACGCGACCTGGTCCGTGCCGGCGAGAGTGGGGGCCGGCTCCCGCTCTCGCCGGGCAGCTGGCCATGCCGCTGCGCCTTCGCGCCGGACCTGCGGGCAGCCACCTCGGAAAAGAGGAGTCACAACCGCAGAAGCACCCGCTCGGCCGCCAGCCTGCTGCAGGGATCTCCCGCCCCCGGTCGCGAACCCCGACCGGGGCCCGGGCCGCGATCGTGATCGGATCCATCCGGCCCGAGCTCGATGAGCCGGCCCGCGTCGTCCCTGGATGCCGGTGCCACCCGCCTCCCGGGGCGACTGGACGCCGGGACGGGCCGCCACCTCGCGGAAGGGGGCCGAATCCCGACCGCGAGATCTCCTCGGCAGCCATACCCCGGGTGGGCTGGTCGCGGGCGATCGGCGAGCCGCGATCTGCGGGGTGAGCGCGCGGGTTTGGGACCCCCTATGACCGGGACCCCTCGGGGTCGCACCTCAGCTGGGGACGACCACCTCCTGCCCCTGGTGCAGGCTGGACACGATCGCGGTGATTCCGTTCCCCACCAGGCCGGCCGTGACCGCAACCCCGCGTCGGCGGCCTCCCCGGTCCTCAACTGTGACCGTCAGGTGGCCGCCGGTGCCGATCACCGCCGCGGTGGGGACGAAGAGCACCCGCAACGATTGCGCGAGGACGACGCGGAGCCAGGCCGTGAGGCCCGGGCGAGCGCCCGGGGAGGTTGAACTGAGGCTGAAGCCGACCGCGAAATCGCCGGCGCTGTCGGGGGTGGGTGCGATCGTCGAGACCTGCGCGCTCACCTCGGCAGGGGTGTCGGCGTTGACCAGCGCCGTGGCCGGGGCGCCGAGGCGGAGTCGGACCACCTCGGTCTCGGCGAGGTCGGCGGTGGCGGCCAGCTGGTCGCTCACCAGGGTGACGACTCCGCCGCCCGCCGCGGTCCCCCCCGCCGTCTGCCCCACGGTCCCGTTGACCGCCTCGACGGTGCCGGGATAGGGGGCGGTCAGGACGCTCTGGCTGAGCGCGCGGAGCGCCAGAGCGAGCTGGGTCTGGTCCTGCAGCACCTGGGCCTGATCCTGGGCTACGGTCCCCGGCTCGGTGCTGGGGGCCGAGGCTGCACTGGCGCGGGCGGTGGCGAGAGCCGCGTCGAGGGCAGCTTTGGCGGTGCGTTCCGCCGCGGCGATGGTGGCGGCCGCCGCGTGTCGGGCGGACTGCTCCGTCACCCGGGCAGCGGCCTCGGCGTTGGCGAGGGTGGCCCGGGCGGACCGGGTCGCGGCGTCGAGGAGGGCGGTATCGGCCTCCACCTGCAGCCGTGCGCTCGCCACCGACTGCTGGTCCTTTTGCGCCGCCGCCGCCTGGGTGTTGCGCGCCGCCGCCAGCTGCGCCGCCGCCGCCCGCACCTGGAGCCGGGCCGCGGTGATCCCCTGCGGGTCCTTCGCCGCCGCCGCCGCCGCCTGCTGCTGGGCGGCGGTCACCGCCTCCTGCGCCTTCTGCACCTGGAGCTGATCGGCGGCGATCGCCTGCGCGTCCCTCTGCTGGGTCGCGGTCGTGCCATTGGCCTGGTCCGCGATCGCGTTCTGGTCCTGGGCGACGGTGGTCTCGGCCTGCTGGTCGCTCTTCAGGGTCTGCTGGTCCGCCTTCAGGGGTGCCTGCGCCTGGCTCAGCTCCGACTGGAGGGTGCTGCACAGCGCCGCAGGGGTGGCGACGTCGCAACCACTGGCGGCGATCTGACCCTGCCAGCTAGTCACCGCGGCCGAATCGAGGGCCACCTGGTTCTCATCGCCGGCGACCTGGCTCTGGGTCTGGTTCAGGGCGGCATGGTCCCGGGCCAGCTGCGCCTGCTCCTGGCCGGCGGTGGTGCCGGTGCTGGTTGCGTCCTGGAGCGCGGTCTGCCGGGCGGCCTGGAGCTGCTGCTCGGCAGCGGTGACGTCCGTGGCCGCCTGGGTGACCTGGATCTGCTGGGTGGCCCGGTCCTGGAGCGCGGTCTGCAGGTCCGCGCCGACCGCCTGTTAGGCGGCTTGCAGCTGGAGCCGGGCCTGCCCCAGGGCGGCGCGGCCCGCGTGGGCGTCGGCCGCCTGCGACTGCTGCCCGTCCCGCAGCGTGAGCCGGGCGCCGACGAGGGCATTCTGCGCCTGGACGATGGCGCCGCGCGCCTGTTGCTGCGCCTGGAGCAGGCCGGTGGCCGCCTGGGACCGGGCTGTCGCGAGCTGGCCCGCCTGCCCGGTCCTCGTGGTGGAGAGCGCTGCCGCCTGCTGGACCATGGTCTGGGCGATCGCGGCGTCCGCCGCCCGCCGCTGCTGCGGCCAGAGCCCGCGCAGAAGCTGGGCCAGCTGGGCCCAGGCGGTGATCAGGTTGGCGCGCGCAAGGCTCACCGCCTGCTGGTCGCCGGTCGCCTGCAGGCGGGCCAGCGGCTGCCCCTGGCTCACATGGTCCCCCACGGTGACATCAAGCGCGGCCAGGATTCCACGCCACCGGCGCGATTCTCGGTCCCGCGATCGGTTTCACCCCCGCCTCGGTGCTGGCGGACGCCGGTCCCGCCGGGATCCTCTCCTGGGTCATCGCCTTCGCCATGATGCTGATCCTGGCGCTCTCCTACGTCGAGCTGGGGACGATGTGGCGCGAGCTGGCGGGGTCGCCTACTACCCCGCCCGGGCGAGCGGGCCGCTGGTCGGCGTGCTCAATGGTTGGGGGGCGTTCATCGGCTATTCGCTGGCGGTTCCGTCGATCGTGGTCGCCTGCGTCCAGTACCTCAGCTACTGGGTCCCGAGCCTCTTCGTCATCACCACCTTGTCGTGGACGGGCGTGATCGTGGCGCTGGTCGTGACCCTGTCGCTGTACTTCATCAACAGCCTGCGGATCCGCTTCATGGGCGAGATCAACAACGTGCTCACGGTGGCGACGATCGTGGGCATCGTCGTCATCATCGTCGCCCTGCTGACGCGTTTGGACGCCTCCAACCTCACCGCCTACCACGGCTTTGCCTCCTTCGGCGGCGGCGGCCTGCTGATCGCGGTGGCCGCCACCGTCTACGGCTACGGCGGCTTTCGCCAGCCGATTGACTATGCTGAGGAGGTGAAAGACGCCGGCCGCACCATCCCCCGGGCGGTGATCCTCACCTTGTTCGTGGTGCTGGTGCTGTTCGCGCTGGAGAGCGTCGCCTTCACCGGGGCGATCAACTGGCACGGGATGAAGCTCCCCAACGGCAGCGAGAGCAGCCTGCTCTCGCTCACCTATCCCTTCCTCACAGTTGCCAAGGGCAGCGGGCTGGCGCTGGTCGGGCTGATCGCCATCGTGACCACCCTGATCGCTTCGTCCAAGGACGGCTACATCTACTTCGGGGGGGCGGCGCGGGTGGCGCACACGATGGCGCGCTACGCCAACTACCTGACCCAGATCTTCACCCGGATGAGCGTCCAGGGGATCCCGGTGGCGTCGGTGGGGTTGGTGCTGGGGGTGCTCTGCATCTACCTCGTGCTCCTGCCCGCCTTCTCCAGCCTCTTTCCGCTGGTCGCCAGCGCCCTGGTCCTCTCCTTGCGCCCGGACCGCTGGCCTGCGCCATCGTCCGGCGGCGCAATCCCGACGAGCCGCGCCCCTATCGGATGCCGTTCCTGCCCGTGCTCGGCCCGATTGCCTTCGTGGTCGCCAGCCTGATGGTCTACTGGTCCGGGTGGACCGCGGTGCGGATCCTCATCCCCTCGGTGGCGGTGGGCATGCCGCGGCCGTACTTCTACCGCCGCACCCGACCGATCACGCGCTCCGACATCGTGTACGGACTCTGGATGCCAGCCTACCTGGCCACCATCGTCGTGCTCTCCTTCGTGGGAGGCACCGACTTCGGCGGGCGCAACCTGATCCCCTTCCCGTACGATTCTTTGGTCTTCGCCGTGATCGCGCTCGGCTTCTACTACCTCGGGCTCTGGTCCGGCGTGCGCTGGACCGGCACCGCGGTCACCGAGCACGTGCACCCCGATCCGGCCCCCGCCGCGGGTGCGGTGCCGGTCGCGGGGTGAGCCGCGGGAGCGCCCCGCGGCGCGCTCGGCCCCGGCCATGACGCGCGAGATCCAGTGCACCATCGGGGTCCACGTGGACGCCGTGGCGGGCTGGCTCGGCTCCTACGGCGGGGAGGACTCGCCCTCGGACATCCAGCGGGGGATGTTCGCCGGCGAGGTCGGGATCCCGCGGCTGCTGCAGCTGTTCCAACGCAGCGGTCTGCGCACCACCTGGTTCATCCCCGGGCACTCCATCGAGACCTTTCCCGAGCAGGTGGCGGCGGTGGTGGCGGCGGGCCACGAGATCGGCGCCCACGGCTATTCGCACGAGAACCCGATTGCGATGAGCCCGGAACAGGAGGAGGCGGTGCTGGCTCGGTCGGTGGAGCTGATCGAAACCTGCAGCGGCCGCCGGCCGCGCGGCTACGTGGCCCCCTGGTGGGAGATGTCAGCATCCACCCCCGAGCTGCTTCGCCGCTACGGCTTCCGCTATGACAACAGCCAGGGCTATCACGATTTCCTGCCCTTCTATGCTCGCAGCGGCGATCGCTGGACCAAGGTCGACTACGGTCGCCCCGCGGCCAGCTGGATGCAGCCCCTGGTCCGGGGCGGGACCGTCGACCTGGTCGAGATCGCCGCCAACTGGTACCTCGACGACCTGCCTCCGATGATGTTCGTGAAGCAGGCCCCCAACAGCTACGGATTCACCAACCCCCGCGACATCGAGCAGCTCTGGCTCGACCAGTTCGACTGGGTCTACCGCGAGATGGAGTCCGCCGTCTTCCCGCTCACCATCCATCCCGACGTCAGCGGCCGCCCCCAGGTTCTGCTGATGCTGGAGCGGGTGATCGCCCACCTGTCCCGCCACGAGGGGGTGCGCTGGCTGACGATGGAGGAGGTCGCCGACGACTTTCGGCGGCGGCAGCCGTACCCGGACTGAGCCACCGCCCAGAGGTCGCGCTCCGGGGGCGGGCGCGCGCCGCGCCGGGACTTCGGTAGGCTGGGCCGTCACCGACCCTGCGCTTCCGGCACCCGGGCGCCCGTCGGGGAGCCGGCGCACCGGGTCCCGACGCCCGTGGGCGAGAGCGCCCGGGATGGCTCGAGGTGGTGGTGGACCCCCAGGTGACGACCCCGGCCGCGGCGCCTCCCGGGCGCCGCCGCGGCCTCCACGACCTCCTCGGGGCGGTGGCCGTGTCCACGGTGGTGACCCTGCCGGTGTTCTTGGTGGGATCCCTGGCGGTGCAGATCCGCCCCGACCTCCACTTCAATGCCGCCACCTTGGGCCTGGTGGTCGCCTGCTACTACGCCACCGCGGCCGCCGCCTCGGTCCCCGCCGGACAGCTCGCCGAGCGCGTGGGCGGGGTGCGGGTGATGCGGGTGGCGGCGCTGGTCAGCGCGCTGGCGTTGGGGCTGGTCGCGGGGGTGGTGCGGACCTGGCCGGCGCTGGTCGCGGCCCTGATCCTGGCGGGGGTGGCCAGCAGCGCGGTGCAGCCGGCCGCCAACCTCTTCCTGTCCCGTCGCGTCGACGCCCGCCACCAGGGTCTGGCCTTCGGGATCAAGCAGTCGGCGGTGCCCCTGGCGGCGCTTCTCGGGGGCCTCGCGGTGCCCTCGTTGGCGCTTACGGCCGGCTGGCGCTGGGCCTTCGCTGTCGCCGCGGTGCTGGCGGTGGGGGCCAGCCTGGCGGTGCCCCGTCCCCGCCGGCCGCTGGCGGTCCGGCGCGCCGCCCGCCCGCCCCGGCCCCGCCCCGAGCCGGTGAGACCACTGGCGGCGCTGGCGGCCGGCTTCGGCCTGGCGCTGATGGCCTGCACCTCGCTGGGCGCCTTCCTGGTCACCTCCGCGGTCGGCGCGGGGATCGGTCGCGGGGCCGCCGGCCTGCTCGCCGCCCTCGCCAGCTGCGCTAGCCTGGGCGCCCGCGTCATCGTCGGCCTGCTCGCCGATCGGCGCCAGGGCCGCCACTTCCCCGTCGTCGCCGGGATGATCGGGGTGGGTGCGATCGGATTCCTGCTGCTCGCCGCCGGGGCCCTGACCCGGCTGGTCCCCCTGCTGGTCGCCGGCGCCCTGCTCGCGTACGGCGCCGGCTGGGGCTGGAACGGCCTCTTCAACTTCGCGGTGGTGCGCACCCACTCGATCTCTCCCGCCCGGGCCACTGGCGTGACGCAGACCGGCGGGCGGGTCGGGGGCATGATCGGCCCCCTCGTGTTCGGCCTGCTCGCCGTTCACCTGAGCTTCGCTGTGGCCTGGGGGGTGGCCGCGGCGGAGGCGCTCGCGGGAGCCGGGCTGATCCTGATCGGCCGCCGCCTGCTGCAGGCGTCGCGGGCGCAGCGCCGGCCGGGCACCGACGAGGGCAGCCCCCCGGACGTCCCGGTACACTGACAGGCGACATGCTCTCTCCCGTCCCGCACCGTCCCACCCCCCATCACGCTCGGTAGGCGCAGGAGGCCGACGGGCCCGTCCTGCGCTATCAACCCTTCGCTGGTCGCGAAGGGTTTTTTGTTGCTCCGCCCCGGGGCCATCCGCCCCGCCGCCTGCTCCAGGAGTCTCGCCCCGATGGTCCCGCCCCGCCCCTTGCGATCATGAGCACCGCTCCCCCCCGGGTCGCCGTCCTGGACGGCGGCACCGGCAATCTGCGCTCGGTGGCGGCGGCGATCGCCCGCGCCGGCGGACGCGCCGAGGTCGTCACCACCCCCGCCGCCGCCCGCCGGGCCCAGGCGCTGGTGGTCCCGGGGGTAGGCGCCTTCGACACGGGCATCCGCGCGCTCCGGGCGACCGGGCTGGACGGCGTGATCAGCGACTTCGCCGCCCACGGCCGGCCGGTCCTCGGGGTCTGCTTGGGGATGCAGCTGCTCCACGAGGGGAGCGAGGAGGGCAGCCTGCCCGGGCTCGGGCTGCTCTCGGGCCGGGCCCGCCGGCTGCCCGCCGGGGGCTCGGTCAAGGTGCCCCACATGGGGTGGAACCGGGTGCACTGGACCGCCCCCCATCCCTACGTCGACGCCATCCCCCAAGGAACCCGGTTCTACTTCGTCCACGCCTACGCCGTCCCCCCGGGGCCGTCGGCGGTGGGAGAGTCCAGCCACGGTGCCCCCTTCGCTGCCGCCTGCGCCAGCGGGTCGGTCTTCGCGACCCAGTTCCACCCGGAGCGGTCCGGCGCCGCCGGTCTGGTCCTGTACCGGAGCCTGGTGGAGGCGGCCCGATGCTGGTGATCCCGGCGATCGACATCAGCCGGGGCCGGGTGGTCCGTCTGGTCGGCGGCGATCCCGCCCGCGCCACCGTGTACGGGCAGGACCCGGTGGCGACCGCCCGCGGCTTCGCTGCCGCGGGAGCCACGCTGCTCCACGTGGTCGACCTCGATGCCGCGCTCGGGCGGGGCGACAACCAGGACCTGCTGACCCGGCTCTGCGGGGCGGTGGCGGTGGCGGTCCAGGTGGGCGGCGGCCTGCGGTCCCCCGAGGCGGTCGCCGCCCGCCTGGGGGCTGGGGCGGCGCGGGTGGTGCTGGGCACCCGAGCGGTCGGGGACCCCGACTTCGTCGCCGCCTGTGTCGCCGCCCACGGCGACCGGGTGGTGGTGGCGCTCGACGTGCGGGAGGGGCGGGTCGCGGTGGACGGGTGGCGCCAGCTGGCCGGGCCCCTGGAGCTGGTGCTGGCGAGGCTGGAGCAGGTTGCCGCCCCCCGCTACCTGGTCACCGCCATCGCCGGGGACGGGAGCCTGACGGGCCCCGACCTCGACCTCTACCGTCAGCTCACCCGCGCCACCCGCCGGCCCGTGCTCGCCAGCGGCGGGGTGGCGGACCTCGCCGACCTGCAGCAGCTGGCGGCCTGTGGCGTGGAGGGCGCCATCGTCGGGACCGCGCTGTACCAGGGACGGGTCGACCTCGCCCAGGCGCTGTCCCTGCCCGCCGCGGGCGGCGAGGTGGGCCGATGACGCTCGCCAAGCGGGTGATCCCGTGCCTCGACGTCGACCGCGGCCGGGTGGTCAAGGGGATTCGGTTTCAGGGGCTGCGGGACGCCGGCGACCCGGTCCAGCTGGCCCAGCGCTACGAGCAGGAGGGGGCCGACGAGCTGACCATCCTGGACGTCACCGCGACCCTGGAGGCGCGCGCCGCGACCGCCCGGGTGGTGACTCAGGTGGCGGAGCAGATCGGCATCCCGCTGACCGTCGGCGGGGGCGTCCGCAGCGTGGACGACGTCCGCCGGCTGCTTCAGGCCGGTGCCGACAAGGTCGCGGTCAACACCCAGGCGGTGCATGACCCCGCCCTGCTGGGCCGCTGCGCCGACCGTTTCGGGGCCCAGTGCATGGTGGTGGCGATCGACGCCCGCCGCCGACCCGGGGGCTTCGAGGTGGTGGTCGAGTCGGGCCGCACCGCGACCGGGCTCGACGCCGTCGCCTGGGCCGCCCTGGCCGCCGAGCGGGGGGCCGGAGAGGTGCTGCTCACCTCGATCGACCGCGACGGCACCCAGCTCGGCTACGACCTGGAGCTGCTCGCCGCCGTCGCCACCGCGGTGACGATCCCGGTGGTGGCGTCGGGCGGCGCGGGCCGGATCGAGCACTTCGCGGCCGCCCTGGACGCCGGCGCCGACGCGGTCCTGGCGGCCTCGCAATTCCATGATCAGCGGCTCTCGATCGGAGCCGTCAAGGCGTTCTGTGCCAGTCGGGGGATCGAGGTGCGATGGCCATGACAGAGGCGAGCGCGACCACCGGAGAGGGGGTCGAGACCCCCCCCCGGGTGGCGATCGGGGAGCTGCGGCTCGATGCCGCCGGTCTGATCTGCACGGTGGTGCAGGACGCCCAAAGCGGCGAGGTGCTGATGGTGGCGTGGATGAACCCGGAGTCGCTGCGGCGCACCCTCGCCGATGGGCGCACCTGGTTCTTCAGCCGCTCCCGCCAGGCGCTGTGGGCCAAGGGAGAGACCTCGGGACATGTGCAGCGGGTGCGCTGGCTGCGCACCGACTGTGACGCCGACACCCTGCTGGTGGGCGTCGACCAGGTCGGCGTCGCCTGCCACCTGGGGACACGCTCCTGCTTCACTCGCGAGCTGGAGACCCCGTGCTGAGGCTGGCGCTGCCCAAGGGCTCGCTGGAGGAGCAGACCCTGGCGCTGCTGGAGGCGGCCGATCTGCCGCTGCGGCGCGGGTCGTCGCGCGACTACCACGGCCGGATCGCCGACGCCCGGATCGAACGGGTCTCGCTGCTGCGGCCTCAGGAGATCCCCCGCTTCGTGGAGGACGACTTCTTCGACCTGGGCGTGACCGGCCGCGACTGGGTGGTGGAGACGGGGGTGAACGTGGTCGAGCTGGCCAGCCTCGACTACGCTCGCAGCGGCACCGGCCAGGGCGTCAAGATCGTGCTGGCGGTGGCGGTCGACCACCCGGCCAATCGGGCCGCCGAGCTGGAGCCGGGCTCGCGGATCTCGACCGAGTATCCCAGCCTCACCCAGGCCTACTTCGAGCGGCTGGGCCGGCCGATGCGGGTCTTTCCCTCCTACGGCGCCACCGAGGCCAAGGTGCCCGGGATCGTCGACGCCATCGTCGACGTCACCGAGACCGGGTCCACCCTGCGCGCCCACGGCCTCAAGGTGATCGAGACGCTGCTGGAGTCGGAGGTGCTGTTGATCGCCGGGCCGGCGGCCGCCCGGGATCCCGCCCGTCGCGTGGCGATGGAGGAGATCGCGACCATCCTGGTGGGCGCGCTGCGCGCCCAGGGTCGGGTGCTGCTGAAGCTCAACGTCGGCGAGGCTGACCTCGCACGCGTGCTGGGGGTGCTCCCCGCAATGAAGGCACCCACGGTCTCCCCGCTCGCCGCCGGGGGCGGCTATGCGGTGGAGACGGTGGTGGAGAAGCGGGTGGTCAACACCCTGATTCCGAGCCTGCGCAGCCACGGCGCGACCGACATCCTGGAGCTGCCGATCCGCAAGATCATCCCCTGACCCCGACTCCGGCGCGGTGGCCCCGGCGCCCTCTCGCTACCATGGGAGTAGGAGCGGAGGCCGACCCGTCGGGGCCGCGAGGCCGCGGGCAAGGAGGAGCCGGATGGGGGTGCGCGGGCTGAGCTGTGAGGTGGCGCTGCCGCTGGTCGCCGCCGACGCCGAGGTGCGCCGCTGCCTGGCGGCGGAGGGATTTGGCGTGCTCACCGTGATCGACCTGGCCGCCACCCTCCGCGAGCGGCTCGGGGTCGAGCGCGCCCCGCTCCTGATCCTCGGCGCCTGCCATCCCGCCCTGGCGCACCGGGCGCTCACGATCGACTCCGCCGCCAGCCTGCTGCTCCCCTGCAACGTCGTGCTCGAGGGGCTCGGCCCCGAGCGCACCCGGGTGACCGCGGTGGATCCGCTCAGCCTCTTGACCCTGCCCGAGCTGGAGCCGGTGGCCGCCGAGGCATCGGCCCGGCTGGGCCGGGTGCTGGCGGCCGTGGCGGAGCGGCTCCCGGTCCTGCTGGCCCCCCCGGTGACAGCCTGAGCGCGCCGCGGCGGGGCCGGGCGGCGGTGCCGACGCTGGGACACACGCTGGCGTTCTGCCGCAGCCGGGATCGGGTCCTCATGCTCCGCCGCACCCAGGCCCCGTTCATCGGGCGCTGGAACGGGGTGGGGGGAAAGCTGAAGCCCAAAGAGAGCCCCGAGGACGGGGTGCGCCGCGAGATCCTGGAGGAGACTCCGCTGCGGGCGGAGGACCTCGGTCTGCTCCGCCGGATCGGCGCCGTCTGGTGGACGCAGCAGGACCCGGCCGGTCCTCGAGCCGGCGGCATGCATGTCTTCCTCGTGACCATGCGGGCGGGATTTCGCAGCTGGGAGGGCCGGGTCGCGGGCGCCGAGGGCGAGCTGAGCTGGATTCCGCTCCGGGAGGTGCTGGACCCCCGCAACCCGCAGATGGTGCGCAACCTCGCGCGCGTCCTGCCGACGATGCTGCGCCAGCCCGGGCTCCAGTTCCACTGCGACTACCGCGGGGAGACCCTGCTCGGGGTGCGCCGGCTCGATGGGGGCGCCGCCGACCGGGCGCTCTCCGCCTCGCCCGCGCCGATCCCGGTGGCCGCCGCCGCGACCAAGGACGCGGCCCCCGCGGCCGCGCCCCCCGAGCCGTCCACCCCGCCGTCGCCCTCCGACCAGGAGCCACCGCCTCCCCGTCCCCGGCGGGGTGGGCGTCAGACGCCCACCCCGCCGCCGGCGGCGTCACAGGCGCGCGCACGCAGCGCCCGGCGCACGTCGTCCTGACCCTCGACCAGGATGCGGCGGAGCGGCGGCGCCAGCCCGGCTCCCCCCAGCACGGCATCGAGCCGGTCCGACAGCTCCTGGCTGACCACGTGGCGGGGGAAGGCCTCGCTCGCGAACGTCAGCGCCGTCTCCAGGTCGCGGCTCTGCCAGATCGGCTCCAGGGCGGTGAGGTAGCGGTCGACGTAGGGGGCGAGCCAGCTGGACTGCTCCGACTGCTGGAAGCCGCGCAGGGTGGCGCGGAGGGTCGCCACCGGCCCGGGCGGATCCCGGGTGACCGCCGCCCAGGCCGCCGCCTTGGCCTCCGCGGTGGGTCGGCCTGCGAGCGCGGCGGCCGCCCGCCGCTGGCCGATGTCGGTGGCGTCGCGGTCCAGCTCGGCCGCCACCCTGCGGTCGGCGCCGGCGACCCCGAGCGCGGCCAGCCGCGCCACCAGCATCCAGCGCAGGTCGACGTCCAGCGGGGTCCCGGGGAGCTGCTGGTGCTGGTCGAGCAGGCCCTCGAGCCAGAGCCGCCCCTGCTCGTCGCCGCTGCCCCCGGAGAGCACGATCGCCACCCGGGCCCAGCCCAGCTGGAGGTCGCCGCCCGGCGGGCTGGCCGCCAGCACCGACCGCGCCAGCCGCGCCCCCCGGCGGCGATGCGCGGCCGCGTGGCGGGGGGCGCTGAATCGCTCCAGGGCGACCACCAGGTTGCGCAGCAAGGGCGCCAGCACCCGCGGGTGCGCCTCGCGGGGAGCGTGGCGCTCGACCCAGCCGAGGTAGGCACCCATCGACAGCTCGGCGTCCCGGAGCATGTCGCGCAGCGTCTCCCAGATCAGGGTGCGGGCGAGCGGGTCCGCCACCTCGGCCAGCCGCTCCCGGGCGGTCGCCAGCGAATCGGGGTCGAGCCGCAGCTTGGCGTAGGTGAGGGCCCCGTCGTTGGGGAGCAGCAGCGCCGGCGGCGGCCCGCCCAGGTCGGGGATCGGAGTGCGGGCCCCTGCGATCTCGACCACCGTGCGCCGGCCCAGGCGGAGCTCGCCGTCGACCTCGACGTAGGCACCGACGGCGAGGAGGTGGGGGAGCAGCGGGCCGGGGGACGCCCCCCGATCCTGCTCCAGGACCACCTCGGCCGGCCTCCCCTCGGCCGCCGGCGGGGTGGCGATCCGAAGGGTCGCCACCCCGCTGGTCTCCAGCCAGAGCGCCGACCAGGGGGTGAGATCCCGTCCTGACGCCTCGCCCAGCGCCTGCAGGAAGTCGCGCAAGGTGGCGCTCGCGAACCGGTGGCGCGCGACGTACCGCTGCAGGCCGGCGGCGAAGGCGGCATCGCCCAGCAGCGCCAGCAGCTGCCGGAGCACGGCGCAGCCCTTCTCGTAGGTGATCGGATCGAAGTTGAGGTGGACGGTCTCGACATCGGGGACCTCGGCCACGATCGGATGGGAGGTGGGACGCTGATCGGCCTGGCGCGCCAGCGCGTGGGTCACCGAGACGAAGTCCAGCCAGCGGTCGCGAAATCGGGTGGCGCGGGTGCAGGCGAGCAGCGCCAGCAGGGTGGCGAAGCTCTCGTTCAACCACAGGTCATCCCACCACCGCATCGTGACCAGGTCGCCGAACCACATGTGCGCCATCTCGTGGAGCAGGGTGTCGGCCCGGTTCTCGCGCTCCAAGTCGGTGACCCGGCCACGGAAGAGGTAACCCTCTGCGACCGTGACGCAGCCCGCATTCTCCATCGCTCCCGCGTTGAACTCGGGCACGAACACCTGGTCGTAGCGATCGAACGGGTAGGGGTGGCCGAAGAGTTGGGGGAAGTAGTCGAGGCCCTCGCGGGTCACGGCCAAGAGCTCGTCCGGGTCCAGGTAGGGGGCCAGCGAGCGTCGGCAGTGGAGCCCCAGCGGCAGGCCGTGATGCTCGGCGGCGAGGCTGTGGAACGGCCCGGCGACCACTGCCGACACGTAGGCGGAGATCGGGGGAGTTGGTCGAAACCGCCACCAGGTTGCGTCGCCGTCGGCCACAGGCTGCTCGGCGAGCGCGCTGTTCGCGATCACCGACCAGGTCGAAGGAGCCCGCACCCCCAGCGTCAGCTCGGCCTTGCAGTCGGGCTGGTCGAAGCAGGCGAAGACGCGGTGGGCATCGAAGGGCTCGAAATGGGTGTAGCAGTAGATGAGGCCGTCGGCCGGGTCGCGGAAGCGGTGCAGGCCCACCCCGTCGGTGCGGAAGGGGCAGCGCCCGACCACGCGCACCAGGTTCTCCGAGGCCAGGTCGGGCAGCGTCACCCGGTGACCCGCGGACGGAGGTGCCAGCCGCCGTCCGTTCAGCGTCAGCTCGCAGATCTCGCCGGGCGCGAAGTCCAGGAATGAGGTGGCCCCGGGTCGGGTGCAGCGGAACCGGACGGTCGAGCTGGAGAGGAAGTGGTCCGGGTCGCCCGCCCCGCCCGGCGTCAGGTCCAGCTCCACCGCGTACCGGATCTCTGCCACCAGGGTGGAGCGTTCCCTCGCCTCCTCGCGGGTGAGATTGGCGGCGGAGGCGGCGGGCGGATCCATCGCCGTGGAGTATGCCGAGCCGGGGGGGGCCCGCTGGGGAGGGGACGGCCGCGATCGACCCGGCCGTCCCCCGGTTCCGGCTCCGGCTACCGGGCCACCACCGCCACCGCGTGAGTCCCGCTCATCGCTCGGCTGGCGGGGGAGCCGTCGCTGGAGGCGTCGCCGAACGGGTACACCTGGCCGCTGGCGGTGGCGACCCAGTAGCCCTGGCTGTCCTGGGTGCCCGCGATACCGATCACGGCGGCGGTCGATACCCCCTGGGCCGAGGGCGACCCCTCCTGGGAGGCGCGACCGAAGGGATACACCTGGCCGCTGGCGGTGACGACCCAGTAGCCCTGCCCGCTGCGGATCGGGGCCAGCCCCACCACGTCGGTCAGCGGGAGGTGCCGACTCACCGGGGAGCCCTCGAAGGCGGCGTTGCCGAACTGGTAGACGTGGCCGTCACGGGTGATCAGCCAGTAGCCGCCCCCGTTTGCGGTCGGCACCATCGCGACCACATCGCCGGCGTGGATCTGGCGACTCGGGAAGGAGCCGAAGAAGCCGGCGGCGCCGAACTGGAAGACGTGACCGGTGGCGGTGACCAGCCAGTAGCCGCCGCCGCCCGGCGCCGGTGCCATCGCCACCACCCCGCCGACTGTGATGTGGCGACTCGGGAAGGAGCCGAAGAAGCCGGCGGCGCCGAACTGGAAGACATGGCCGCTGCCGGTGGCGAGCCAGTAACCGACCCCGCTCGGGGTCGCGGCCATCGCGACCACTCCCCCCACCGCGATGTGGTGGCTAGGGAAGGATCCGAAGAAGCCGGCGTCCCCGAACTGGAAGACGTGGCCGTTGGCGGTCGCCACCCAGTAGCCGCCGGCGGTGGGGACCGGGGCGGTCTGGGTGAGGGTGAGGCTGCCGCTTGTGCCCTGCGGGGTCTCAGTGGCGGTCACCCTGCAGCTGCCGGCCACGCCCGACGCCGTGTAGGTGGTCTCAGCCCGACCGGCCGAGGTGGTGGTGGCGGTAGTCGGCCTGACCGATCCGCAGGCCGCGCCGCTGGTGGTGAAGTCGACGGTCTCGCCGACCACGGCGGCCCCCCCGGGACCCACGATGCGGGCCGACACCACCGTGGTCGCGGTGCGGTTGGCGGGGAGCGTGGTCACAGTCGCCGTCACCGTCACCGCCTCGGCCTGGGTGATGGTCACGGTCCCGCTGAGCCTGTGCTCGGACTCGGTGGCCGTGATCGTGCAGCTGCCCGCCGCCGTGCTGGCGGTGTAGGTGGAGTGAGCGCGGCCGCCGCTCCCGGTGGTCGCGGTGGCCGGGGTCAGCGTGCCGCAGGCTGATCCGCGGCCGCTGAAGGCGACCGCATCGCCCGCCACCGCCACGCCCTGGGGGCCGATCACCGAGGCGGTGATAGTCGCGTGGGCGGTGCCGTTGGGGGGCAGGCTGAGGGGATCGGCCACCACCGTCACGGCGGCGGCTGTGGCCTGGTCGATGGTAGCGGTCCCGGAGCCGCCGTGACTGAGATCGGTCGCGATCACGGTGCAGGCGAGCGCCGCGGTGGACGCGGTGTAGACCGTCCGGGCCTTCCCGGCGGCGCCGGTGTTGACGCTGTGGGAGAGCAGGCTGCCGCAGGCGGCCGGGCTCACCGAGAACCGGACGGTGTCCCCGTTCACCGGCCCCGACGCCCCGGTCACCGTCGCGGTCACGGTGGCGGTGGCGGTTCCATTGGGGGACAGCGTCGCCGGGCTCGCGACCACCACGACCCGCTCCCCGGTCTGGGTGATGGTCACGGTCCCGCTGCCGCCGCTGGCCCTCTCGGTGGCGGTCACGGTGCACGACCCCACCGCGGTGGACGCGGTGTAGGTGGTGGTCGCCACGCCGTCGGCTTTGCCGCTGCTGCCGGTGGCGAGGGTCGACGCCGCGAGCGAGCCGCAGGCGGCGGTTCCGCTGGGCGTCGTGAGCGTGACCGTGTCGTTGGCCACCGGTGTGCCGCCGGGAGTGGTGACGGTGACGGTGAGCGCCGCGGTCGCGACCCCGGTCGCGGCCACGCTCGCCGGGCTCGTGGCCAGCACCACCTGGTTGGCGCTGGCAGCGCTGGCGGAGATGCCGGCGCCGACCAGCGCGGCGGTCGCTGCCAGGCCGAGCGCGCTAGCCGCGGCTGGGATTGCGCGCGCCCATCGGGGCGCGCGCCGGCGCGCCCCGGGGATG